>Ga0116231_10003918_pt1 | contig 30450 bp, 23 predicted proteins | sample S1TSphgellanicum_2_FD_89695 | JGI IMG/M metagenome (GOLD analysis project Ga0116231, IMG submission 89695) | Host-associated microbial communities from peat moss isolated from Minnesota, USA - S1T2_Fd - Sphagnum magellanicum MG | ecosystem: Host-associated > Plants > Peat moss > Unclassified... | reverse complement strand
TTTTTTTTCTCCTTTCATATCTAGTATGTAGCCAAATCTGGCTAAATCATCTTATGGATGATTGCCACTTTAGCTACATCACAAAATTGAAAAAATAATCCTTCTCATTAAGGATAACACAACATGCAAGTCATGGGTCCGAAAGGGCTCAAGGATAACACAACATGCAAGTCATGGGGTCCGAAAGGGCTCAAGGATAACACAACATGCAAGTCATGGGGTCCGAAAGGGCTCAAGGATAACACAACATGCAAGTCATGGGTCCGAAAGGGCTCAAGGATAACACAACATGCAAATCTTATAGAACATGTTTACTTTTCTTACTTGCCTGTCAGAACATGCAGAACATGTAGAGTGCAAAAAGGCCACAAAAAAGCACACTCCAAAATGAGCACCCAACAGAGCTTGATGAGGGGGTATTAAGACTCTCCGATTGCAATTTGCATCTGATTGATGTCTCTCTATTTTGCACAATGTAGAAGTGTTGTTATTGTAATTCAATGGAGAATTTTTTGATCAATTGTTCTAGTTAGCAGTAGGGTACATAAGTCAATTCAGATGTGATCATCTTAGTCAGACTCAGAACCTGGAATGATTGAAGTGTCTGAAAATGTCTTCACAAATTTGACCTCCAACTTAGATGTGGGGTCTGGCACATTTTCTACTACAAAGTCAACTTGATGACATTTTGAGAATTATTTGCAATCCAAGCAAGCATCTGACCAGACTATAATTCAATCACAATTTTTTTGGCTGCTTGTGTGATGAGGTTGCTTCTCCCTTGTAAATAACCCGTGGTCCTTTGTGCTTTTGTAAGGTTAAAATTGGTCTTTTATGATGCTAGATCACTTTTTTTTTCTTGGAAATATTGTGTAAGAAAGATAATTAAAATGCTAATCATAGTTAAGATACAGTCAGAAAAAATAAAATAAAATAATAATTATTTTTTCTGAGCATTGTTCTGTAATTGCATCAAGATGAATGCTGCATTTAATTCATTGCTTTTGTTTTGCCATTTTGGGGTCCTCATGGACCTAATGCTGCCCCGCTGTCAGGGCGTTCCCCTATGCAAAAGATCCTCAACAGTTAGCACGGGTCTCTTACAAAATTATTACACCTAACATTCGGTGTTTTGAAAACTTTAGTGCTTACAATATTGCAATAATTCACAATGTACAAAGCATATGTGCATATGTGATGTTGTTTTAAAATGAATTTTCATGTAATATTGTCATTCCTCCCAAAGTATTTATTCACTGACATTCAATTAGGCCTTTTAGCAGGCAAACTTGAGGAAATTGGTGGTTCCTTTGCAATCCTTAGAAACCCCTCACTTGATGGGTCTTCATGAGAAAACATTCAAATGTCATTCCTTCAAGCTGTTTTCAATATCAATGACAAAGCGATACTTGACATCTGACTTCATAAGACGGTCCATGGCCGAGTTGGTGTATGTGATGGGGATCTTTTCAATCATACATGTGATGTTATGTGCACCACAAAAGTCGAGCATTTCTTGTGTTTCAGCAATACCTCCAATCAAACTTCCACCAACAAAGTGACGACCTACATTTCATCACACCGCTTGTCATTTGAACCTACACAAGGAAATGGCCTTGAGGACAAGAGTGAAAGGAAATACAAGGATAACCATATGAGCTCAAACTATGGTTCACTCTTTTTGCCATACTAATATATAGAACTCCACTTTTGATGTTGTAAGGATTTGAAGTGGAATAGTATATTAGCATGAAGATTTACATAGAATTACACCTATCTTTTACAATGTAATTGTAGAAGCTAATTTCAATATAAGTTTTTTCCCATTGGATGTAGGTTGTTTCTCACTTATGCATGCAGGTGTCAATGCATGATCTATAGCCAATTGGATGATGATGCCTTCACATCATTGAGTAGAGGTCTCCGTATCCTACACTTAATTTCAAAACTTAGAAATTTGACCTTACCAAAAATAAGCGAATGTACTGAAATTTGTACAGGTTTAGTTGAGACACCAAGGAGCACCATCTTGCCATTTGTTTTGAGAAGAGCAAGATAGGGGTCCAAGGAATGAGCAGATGGTATGGTGTCTATGATGTAGTCAATACTCTTAGCTGCATTCTGCTCATGCAGAAAAAAAAAATCAGCAATCAGGTTAGTGAAGAACAAAACATATAGTAAGTAGTCTTGAGACTCTCATGAAGAAGATTGGTTACAAAAGTTGATCCAAACATATGTATATTTATGGTATGTAAATCAAATTAAGTATTGGGTTTGGCAATGGTTTTGGTTCATAGATGATGATACAAAGCTACATTGAACTCAAACTTTTGTTATTAGAGTGGGGTTGGCACATGAATTTCCAACTTTATTTAGAAACATTTGAAGAATCGGGGCAATTCTTTCACCTTCATTTTTTCATTGTCTTTAGTGATGATGAAGTTGTCAGCTCCCAAAATCTCTTGGGCTTCTTTCTCTTTCCCTGGAGAGGTACTGAAAACTGTTACTTTCATTCCAAACGCCTTTGCAAACTTGATCGCCATGTGGCCTAGGCCACCCAAGCCCACTAAACCCAAGTGTTTCCCTTGTTCCACCATTCCAAAATACTTCATTGGACTCCACACTGTTATGCCTGCACATAACAAAGGTGCTGAAGCATCCAATGGCAAATTGGGCGGCATTCTCAACACAAACCTGTCAGTTAACACAACACCATATATACGAATCTTGAAGCCAGGTTTAGGCAATGATCAATTGCTTGCATTGTGGATCGATTTCAACAGAAATGTAACCTTATTTCTGAATTTTCTTCCAACAAATTTTTGAATCTCTACAACTTCTATCCATGTATATATATGCAATAAATACATGGTTAAAGTTGCAAATTCATGTCGAGATTTGACTTAAAACATCTAAGTTCTGATAACATGCCTAAGAAATAGCTTCAAAATAGCACTTGAAATCAATACCCGGATTGATAATATCAAGCTCCAAAATGGTTCACTTGTTAATGTGGACGAAACAAGAAGTGTAAAGCACAATTAGTTGGTTTTTGACAGAAGACTTGTTACCTCTGATTGCAAACCATAACAGCAGAGTAGCCACCTTGAGTGAGTGTGCCATCGGCAGTGTCAATGGAATTGTAAGTCCACACCACTTTGGGGCAATATTGTTCAAGACCTAACTGACATGAATCACAAGCATGGCATGACCGCACCATACAACCAACTCCCACGTGTTGTCCCACTTTGAAGCACTCCACATCCACTCCAATTTCAGTCACCACTCCGACAATCTCATGCCTGGCACATGCGCCACCATCCATCCTTGCCACAACTTGGGATTCAAATCTTACAAAAATAATATCCATATAGAAAGTAAAAGCATGTCAAACTCTATGTATTAACTTTTTCAAATTCTTGAATGAAAATTCACATTACAAGTGGAAGACTGAAGAAAACCTTCAAATAAAAATTAGTTAAAGTTACATGCGCAAGTCCCACACTCAAAAGTCGAACCATAGTATATATACAAGGAAAGAATGTTCATTCTTCTTCTGCATTGCATGAACTTAATACTCTAGGCATGTGTAACTTTTGGGCTCACCCGGGAACCATGGGGAAACTTGAATTTTTCCAGTCGTTTGTAATTTGATGCAAATCAGAGTGGCATATCCCACAATACATGACCTTGAGTCTTATGTCTTGAGGTCCAGTTGGTCTGTACTAGGTATAATACACAAACCATGTCATGAACTTGGTCAATGATCAGAAAATCTCACATGAAAATTTACTACTCTATAATAAAGAATCTGCTTGAAAGCTCCAAACCAAATGAGTTTTTTTCAGAGCTCATATTAAATGATGTGAATCTCGAGGCAGAACACTTGCACAAATGTTAGTGGCCCTTGGAATTGTAAGGAAATTGGGTTGAATCTCATTTGGGTTCAAGTAGAGTGTCCACAATATGTATCATCAAACTTTAGAGACTTCGTGTTTGAAGTGCACTGACAACATTGTGGTGCTGTGCACAAAAGGACTTGAACTTATTCAGGTTCTTATTCTTTTCAAGACTTTGAACTTCATTCAGGTCTACTCACTCAAGATTTGAAAGTTGTTGAGAATTGAACTCAAGAACCAAACAAGTATTGTCTAGAATTGTTCAACTCAAGAATCAAGTGTATGTTGATGAGAAATGAACTCAAGAATCAAACATAATATGTTGTTGAGAATCGAGTATTAAGAATTGAATTGAACTCCATTGGAGACAATTGTTATGTCAGATGAATCTTTTGTGGTTGTAACAAATCGAAGGGCGAATTCTAAGGGGAAAATGGGTTGCAGTTTTGCTCTCAGCGAAGGATTTAGGGATGGAGAAATTGGGAACTTGGAATAAAATATTTGTGCAATAAAAGAAAATTTTCAACCTGCGAGAGATTTTGAAGGGAGCAAGATGGCCTGACTCATCCTTTGCAGCCCAAGATAAGATTTCTTCACCAGCTACATGGGACACGATTGTCGGACTCGTCATGTTCCAAGTTTCCTGCATCGCCAAGAACTTTATCATATCAGTCACACGACGATCTTGGGGTTTCCGACATCTTGGGGTCTCCGCCAAGAGTCTAATGTGCATATGTAGTTTCGCACCGGGTGAAGAAAGAACGGAAAAAGAAAGGAAGTGAATGTGTGAAAGAAAGTTCTTCATTGCACACAAAAGAATCATGTCGGACCAATATCAAGCTGGTCCAACACCAAACTCGGCGACTATGATGACATTGTGAAACCCATGTCGCAAACTCAGCTCCGAACACTGTTACTATTTCGTGAATAACTTCTTGTGCACGTTCTTTGGCTTTGATAAAGAGTCAAGTCCTGGACATATCAAGGTCGGGAGTTTACTAGATAATGGGTTCTGGAGCGAGCTTGCTCTTTCAGAGTCTTGGCTTGTGTGTGGTTCATGCCCAGGCTTGAACTCGATTTTTTTTCAATGAAGCTCTCAATGCAGTACATTTGACATTGTCTTAAGTGGGGAGTTTGTGAAATGGGGTTTTTCAATTTTGCTTACCAAACAACATTCACACCAAATTGCAACAAGTTTAAGCCAGACTGTGCAAACTAGGCTGTAACAATTTCCATTTGTGGCGCAGCGACGATGATCATTGTTTATTACCTTACTAGGTAGACGGACACTGGTGGGTGGGTGAGCAGCTGCTTTGCGGATGTGATAGTGGTTTGCAACAGCTCCACAGAACAAAGTAAAATCCACCAGCTGCAGCAGCAGCAGAAGGCGTGCAGAGATCAACGAATCCAAGAAGAAAGAGTGCGTGAGAGGATCGGAAACACAGGTCTGTTGTGCCCGAGGAGTGCGGTTGTCGTGTAGGTTGTTTCGCTTTCTGTTGCATAACTGCCCGGCTTTTCTGCTCACTCCATTTGCAGTGTTCAACACGATCAAGACGTGTGAGAAAAAAAAAGTTTTAGTTTGAAGCCCTGTCTGTATGACAGGGTTACAGGATTAGTGTAGAAAATATACACAAATAAACAGGATCTGTGGCTTATGCATAAGGATGAAAAAAATGCCTATATGGCCAAGAAGATTGTTAGAATGGGAGGTATGAATTGTTTTTTGGAGTTGGCTTCAGTAAACTGGCACTTACATGTTGGAATGGCATCCGTCTCTAGGTGCAAAGAAAAAAAAAAACTGTAGTCATTGATGAGATTGTTCAAATAGGCATCTTGAATTGTTTTCAAGAGTTGCCTTAATGAACTAGTGCTTACACGATATGTGCAAAATGGCAGGCAAATTGCTATGGACCTTTACCAAGAATCCAGAGGTATTAGCAAATCATTCTCTGATTTTGCTCATAGATTTTACTCAAGGTGCTCTGGATGATACTAAGAGACAGGGTTCTGGCACACTACTTGTACTGTTTGTTTTTTGTTTGTGTAGGTAAAGTTCAAGGGGTTACTAAGTTGTTGGGTTTGAAACACTTATATTGTTTGGTTCTTGGTTTTGAGGAGAATCTTTGGTTCAATTCCAGCTTTGTTTCTTTGAATTTGACTTCAAACTTTTGTTTCCAGGTAATTTTATCAGACCAATCATCAGACCCATCAATCATTTTGTTTCAAAGATTAATCACAAGATATTGGAATGGCCAGTAATAGATTGGTATGCACAAGAGGAGAAGGAGCTGGATTGACATGTTATAGGATGCATTGTGTTCAACTATGAGATTTTAATATGGATGCTCTAAGCTAAAACCTAACAGGATCCATCTAACAGATGGTGATGACTTTTGCATTGAAATTGAAAATTTAAGATCTATGGGATGTGTGATACAATGGAAAAAGCATGACTGATTTGCAACAACAATCTAAGCAGAAATGACTCTGTTATTTTGGTATCCACCATGCTCCTTGAATCTATGATATCATTAACCTAGGTTTCACAATATCGGTTTTACAAGAAGATGGGGATTGGAAGTAATATCGACTGAAAAAAGTGTACATGAAATGGAAGAGGAAGTTGAAGCTGTTCATGAAAAAGAAAAGTAGGAACCTCTAGAGGACTAAGGTTGACAAGCCATAGTTAATGGTGGAGTATACTCTCAGTAAAAGGAAAGCACAAGTTTAGTTGATGAAGGAAAGCACAAAGTTTAGTTGAACTTTGAGATTCAGCAAAAGGAAAGCACAAAGTTTATTTGAACTTTTAAGATTCAGCAAAAGGAAAGCACAAGTTTAGTTGAACTTTGATGTGCTGTGCAAGACAGAGTTCATGGAGCACTTTAGGTTTTAAACATGGTTGACATGAAATTTGAAGTAAAAGCATTGGGTATGTAGCCGAAGTTGGAAGCCAGAGATTGATTAGAATGAAGCTTGCCAGGACTCAATGCAGAATTCAAACATGCAGCATAATTATGATGGGGAATGAATACATGACGAATATATGTGAAGTAGATGTCAATTTTTGAATCGATGTGTTCTGTTGCATAATTAGCTAAAGTGGAGAAGAGAAATTGACAAGTTGTAAAGAGGAATAGAAGTAATGCACATTGATGTTGAGAGTTGCAAAATTACATAAAATCAATTTCACAAAGAGGAAGGAACAGTATGAGAGATAGAGAGAGAGATAGTTTACTCGAGCTGGCCATACCAGATGCCCTGAATCTTGACCTCCTTTGGAGCTTTGGATCCCAGATCCGTATCAGAAGGCTGCAAGCTCTCGAAAACGCCTGCAATTTCGCCTGTCTCTGTGTTGCTCTTGGCAATGCTGAGAGTGATGGTGCCCTGTAGTGCGGCTGTGTTCTTCTGGTTCTCCTTCGACAGTTCCTCTTCGTCTCCGGCACCTCCAGCAGGCAACGCTACGGCGTTGTCATAACCAGTGGAGCCACCTCTACCTTTAGGATCCAAGAAAGACGAGCCTCTGTAAGATGGAACCAAAAACTTGCCACTAAATGCGTCTGCCTTGCCTGTCGCCTCAAGCTCCTTGATAGTAAACAGGAATGGAACTCGCTCGCCTCCTGGAAGTTGCACTGTAACTGCGGCGTAGTCAATCCCGTCCTTCTCCGTGAACTTCACAGAACCATCAGAGCCAACGGTAAAGGGGCCCTCAATCTCATCAAGAGTATAAGTGAGACGAGTCATAAGCTTCGTGTTCTGGAACTCCTCACCTCCGGACTTGAACGGAGACTCCGCCTTGACTGTAAACGATGTAGGCTCTAAGCACAACTTCTTGAGATTATAAGACCCGGCCTTGAACGTCAAGCCTTCAGTAGCAGGAGTTGCCACAATAGGACATTGATTGGCAGTCCCGGAGCCCTTAACCTCCAGGTAAGTTTGCCCTTGAATCTCATCGAACGTCAACCTCTTGGGCGTCCCTTCTGCTTGAGCAGAGGAAGCAACGAGTGCAGTGGTAGCCAGCGCCAGAGCCGCCGCCTTACCAAAAGAAACCGCCTTATTCACAACCGAGCACAGCTGTGCCGCAGTGTCCTCCCCCAAAGAACACGAAACCTTGCCACAACTCCCGGCCACATTCCGCAACCCGAATGCCGAGCTCACAGAAACACTGGACCTCACATCAGAAGAGCTTAGATTACTACTACTACCACTGCAACCGGCTCTCTCTAGCGCGGGTTGCACAAAGCTGCCAGTGACTTTGCACACAGCAGCTACAGAGCTGGCCATGGCGCTCGACGACTGCGACAAAGAAGTGCACTACGGAAACATTGCAACCGTAACAAAATGTGCTTCTTTGCTCTCTTGGAGAGCCAAGGCAGGAGAAACGAGAGAGACGAAATCGTAGCCATTGATTTTTTATCTCAACGATTATTTTATTTTCGTGGCCATTGATTTATTATCTCATTGATTATTGTATTTTAGTGGCCATTGATTTATTGCCTCATCAATTGTTTATTATTTCAATGATAATTTGATTTTCGTGGCCATCGATTAATTATCTCATTGATTCTTTTCTTTTCGTGGCCATCGATTTATGATCTCATCGATTCTTTTATTTTCGTGGCCATCGATTTATTATCTCATTGATTCTTTTATTTTCGTGGCCATCGATTTATTATCTCATTGATTCTTTTATTTTCGTGGCCATTGATTTATTGTCTCCTTTTTTTTAAAAATCGCTAGCTGTGGAGATTAGCCTACTTATCTACTATTTGAACGTACCAGATTGCACCACGCGAATTTCCCTTCGATTGGGGGGGGGGCTGGGCTGGGCTATCACATGTTTTGTGAGGATTTTGTGTGTGATTATGTGTAATTTTGAAGGGTCTATTTGTCTTTGAATGCATAATTACAATGTATAATTCTTTTTCAAATAAATTGTAGGGTGTATGATATATCAAACATTTTAAAAGTACATATGCCAATGGAATTGAGTCATGTTGGATTTATTTATTTATTTATTTATTTATTTTGCAATTATACATTTAGTGATATATGATTTAAGATGTTTGTTACAAGATTAATTTTTTGAAATACTTGATTAAAATTACCAATTTCAATCAAAGATTACACTTTGCAATTCCCAACAGTAGTTCTTAAGGAAATCCCTCCCTACATTATATGTGTGATTTGTCCTAACTTTGAAGAATTTCACAAGTTAGTCATTTGGAGGTGAAACATCAAATGCAATAATATAGGAGTGGCTTCAAGACATACTAGTCGATTAATTAATTAATTAATTTGAAGATTTCATTTCAATGAAAGGCTATTCCCAAATATTTTCAAATATTTTTCATTTCTTTTCATAAAAAAATTGTTCTTTGAAAAAAGTAAATTTTTTGATATTTTGAGTATTAAAAAAATAATATAATTTATGTCAAAGCCACCAAGATATTATCATATTCAACATGTCATCAAATAGTACACAACATGCTTCAAGCTTGATATACATTGTACATTATGACAAGAATGAATATTGTGAAACTATTCATTGATCGTGGTCATTGTTTTGGGGGATCTTCCAAAATATGTGAATTATAAGATCACCAAATAGTAAATACATATATATATATATATTGATGGATACCATGAATGTATGTTACATATATTAGATGAATATGTTAGAATCTAAAATGTACTAATAATAAATGCCATGGAAGTTATTTGGCAAAATTTTATTTATGTTAATAAATGCCCATATGTATTAATTGACATATGCTAATTTGGCATGCACATTAGTATATAAGCTATTGATAGAACCACTTGTAAGAACTTGTTAATTGCACAAAACGTGGGGTATAATGATTGTTGTATGTGAACCAAATGCTACTAAAAGCATGCATATTCTATTGAACAAATTGTACCATCTTACAACAAAAGAACATTATACTAGCATTGCAAGCTACATGCATAAGATAGAGTTTAATATAGTTAGATAATTGAATGACTTAGGAGGGAAGATGAGCAAATTAATGATTATGGCAAAAAACAATTTGTACCTTTCTTCCTAGTTATGAAAATATGTTCAATTCATGGGATAACGTTCTTGTGCAATGAAAACATTCTTAATAACCTCCTAGCAAGGCTTTTAAGCAAATAATCCATGAGAAAAGTCAAATGATTCATTTAGGATCATGTTGATTAGGCATTCTTCTCAAACATTTGTAAGAGGTAGGATGGGGTACAAGAATCAATGGGAATAGACTTACACAAGAATAAAGGAAAGAAAAAATAAAGAAAATTGCCAAGCTAAGGAAGAAAACTATACATCACATGTGTGGGCAATTAGGATACCATGAACATGAATGCACAATGACCATGCTAAGAAAAATGATCGCAATGTTGAAAAGAAAAAGGGGATTGTTCCTAAGTTGCTAACATAACAAAATGTTGCAAATAAGTGATGCCTACATGTGGTTGAGTTGATAATGATTAGTGAAGCAAATGTTAGAACTAACATGAATGTAGATGAAAAGGCATGGTATTTTGATATTTCCACAAGTCCACATATGATGAACAAAACACAATGGATAGGTTGAAAGTACTAACAAGGTTGTTGCTAAAATAAGATGATGATTGTCATTGGGGGAATTCTTGTTGCCCCTAATAAGATGGTTTAGGCTATGAAAATTAACGACATTAAAGTGTTTGCTTCTATAGGCGATCAATGTGAAAAGGGCATCTTGCTTGATGTTTTATTTGTAATAGATTTGAGAAAAAATATTTTCTATCTTGGAAAGGTTGTTGATGAAAGAGTGATTGCATATGATGTACACAAAATCCTATCACAATCTTGTAGTTTTCATTGCATTTAAAAATTTATGTGGCATATTATATAATTGGAAATGGATTAATGGTGAAAATGTGTGATTAATGGTGATTCACATTTTAATATATCACAATATTGTGATTTTCAAAAAAAAACATTCAATATCTAGTTGGAGTAGTTTTTGAAATATATTAAAATTTTGTCACAAAACAACAAATTTCCATAAGCTACAAAATACAAGTGTTAATTGGAAATTTTCCATGAAATTTTGCACATACAACTATTCAAAGTTCAAACATAATAAACCATTTAAAAATACCTTTGACACAATTTACCTACATTTTTTTGCACAATGTGACATTGACACATTTAACTTTCAAGAATACATTTACATGATATAATGTTTTTTGTAAACTTTTTTTTGGGAGTCATATTTTTAATCAAATTACAATTGGGCAAACTATTGATTGTATTTATCCAAAAAATTGAAATAAAATTTGAATTAGTGAAAAAATGGTATAATGTTGTCAAATAAGGTGTTTTAAGCAAGTTTTATAATGTGATTAATGTACATTTATTTTTGAAAAATAAATGAAGCAATTTGATATTCATGATTTTTTAAATTTATTTTATTTTAAAAGTAGAATTCAAGTAAATTTAATTTTTAGAAAAATTCAAAGTAATTTTTGTTAAAGTTGTGACACTTTTAGTAATTTATATACATCCACTTTTGACTCCTTTTGTGTAACCATACTATGTAATCACCCAAAGGTGTTATAGTTGTATATGACAAAACAAGCTACAAAATATTTTTTAACAAGAAACAAGGAGAGCAATAATTCTTCATGATGGGTTTCAAAGAAAGAAATCTATGGAGATTGCATAATATCAAGATTATTCCACCAATTAATAGATAAGCAAATGTTGCAGTGAAGACCATTGGAACAACTTAATTTTGGCATGATAGACTTGTTATGTGTGGTAATGCACAAATATTATCAAGGTAATGTGGAGGACTAAAGTATTGGAAGGACTATGCATATATTTGATCCACATGTTGAGGCTTGACCTTTCTATGAAGCTTATGCAATGGGCAAAAATATTAGCTTGTAGTTCCCATCAACCAAATGTGAGAAAGATTTGAAATACTTGGTGATTTCTACCATGGGTTGATGTGTGCATGCAATGAATGTGTCATCATTGGGAGCTAGAGCAAAACACTTTGTGTTATTCAATGATGATGATTATAGTTACAAAGTTTTACATTGTGCCAAAAAAAAGAATGAAATGTTTCAAAAAAATTAAATCAATAGTTATTGATTCCAAGATAGAAATCGGCAATGCTATCAAAAGATTAAAAAGTGACAAAGGAGATGAATTCATGAGTGGAGGGTTAAATAATTTGTGCAAGAAAGAGGAGTTAAACAAGAATTAACTACACCCTACATGCACTAGAACAAAATGATGTGATAGAAAAGAATAATAGAAAACTTGTGAAGAATTTTAAGAGTAGATATTAATCATATGTGAATCTTTGGGAAATAACATATCTTCACACTTTGAAATTACAAATGCAAAAAAACTTGATTCTAATAATAAGAAATGCATATTCCCAAGATACATATAGTCAAGAATAAAATGCTTACAAGTTGTGAGACGTTGACAAAGCCATTTATAGTTGTGAACTAGGATGCATTATTCAACAAAGAAGGATTTAAGCCCACAACAACAACAAATGAAGTTGAAAACCCACCAAGTGTAGTTGTAGTTATTGTTGGTGGTTTTGATAATAAGAAAAATACATTCATGTCTCTAGGTCAAAGTCCTAAATAAAATGTACAGTGTACCAAGAAAAATGAAGTAATATATACATATATTATACACCTTGATGTATTTTAGATTTTGATTCCCACCAATATTCATGAATAAAAAAATATTTTACAAGATGATAATTTGAACTAATATCATATATTAAGAACCATATTTAACATCATCCACTTTATGTCCACATGTATAGTGAAATAAAAAGGGTCCAAATGCAATTTAAAAAAATACATAAGGGTGATGGTCTAAAACCATTTTCAATACACCTTTTCACACTTTAAAAGATTTTGACCCAATTGACAAGTTCATATTTTTTTGAATTATGCTTGAATTGACATCCACTTCAAGCAAAGGAACACATTAAAAAAAATTATTGTTCAAGTTCACCAACTTTGTAATCACATATGTTATAAAAAAAAGAAGTACTAGTGAATGGGAGTGTTGAAATTTCTTAATGATAGGAGATTAATATGAACCACATGTTCTAGTTGAATAGGTTACCATTTCAATATACTAATAATAAATGCCATGGAATAGTTATGTGGAAAAGTATGAGGAGCCTACATCAATATTGATAAACTTGTCTTGTGATTTACAACTTGTAGGATTTCTTTCAATTGCATTTCTTATCAACTTGTAAGCTTGGAACAAAGTTCCATATCTAAGGGCTTGCTAGTTTAATGTATTTTTATTGTAGTAGAAGCCTTTTACACAAATGTGTACTAAAAGATGATGATGATGATGATGATGATGATGATATATACGTATATATATGTGTGTGTATGTGTGTGTGTGTGCTTGTATGTACATGATATTAATAACAAGGTATGTTTTCTATTTGTCTCTACATATCCAATAAACTTAACTTGCATGTAATTTACTTTGGTATCATGGAATTCACAAGAATGAGTAAGAGGTGATTTCATTCATTCTAAACCTCTTACTTGCCATTCAATGGCATCTTTGGCAAACATCAATTCATGGTGCTACTAAGTATTTTGCTATCTTCATTGATTATTATTGGGGGTTGACCATTATTTATTGGATTTGCCATAGATTAAATATATTTGATAAATACTAACCCTATAAGGTTTTTGTGGAAAATCAAAATGACAGTCTAATACATAGTGGTGTTTAACTTAGGATGGAATCTCTTATAGTCCATTTGTACAAATCCTTACTTTCCACAACAAAATGGAATTTTTGAACAAAAAAATAGAACCTTAATAGAATCAACAATAAGCATGTTGGAGTCAACCAAGTTGCAAACATCATTTTAGGGAAAGGCAATTGCTATAACATGTTATTTTCAAAATCAATCTTTCCCCTCTATGTTTAAAAAAAAAACTCCATATGAATGTTTGAGTGATAACAAGCATGAAGCTTCCATCATTTCAAAGTATTTGGCTACATTGCATATTCATATCATGTACCACACGATAAAAACTTGAGCTAAAATTGATTTGTTGTGTGTTCATTGGATATGGTGAAAATGCTAGTGTGAGAGTGAATATCTTTCTATTAAATGGAAGGATGTTTGAATAAGTTTTTTGCATGGGCACCTCAATATGGAGAAATCTAGGAGACCAAAGTGTGAAAACTTATATTGAAACCCATATATGGGTTGAAAGAAAGTCCTTACATGTGATATGAATGATTCAACATTCATCTCTTGCATATAGGATCTAATAACTTTTAGGGAGATCTTATGTTTATAACCAAAAAAAAAAGGATGGAACTTTTATCCTTCTCAAATTGTATGTTGATAATTTGTGCTTATTTCACTTCACTTGGCATAAACAGTCCAAGACAAAATTGGCAAACGAATTTGCAATGATTGATAGTGATGATTTATGTTATCACCTTAGTATTCAAGTGGTGTGCAACAAAAAGGCAAAATCCATTTTCCTCACCGAAGAAAAATACATTTTGAATGTCTTTATAAAGTTTCACATGATCATTGTAAGCATGTTTTTATTCCCATGATTAAATTTATTGTTGAATTCACAAAAACAATTAATCCATTTGCTCCCATAAACCAATTTGATATGAAATATGTACCATATGCAAATGTCATTGGTAGTTTGATGTACTTGGTCATTAATATTTTGTCAGACTTTGTGAATAGGTTGGTGGTACTCATTATGGCCGATCCATGTGGTCCCTTACACTAGGCTACTATTAAACAAATCTTCAATTACTTGAAATATACTCGAGTACATGGGGCATTTTCTACATTGTAGATGCTAAACATTGAGAATTAAACCTCAAGGTGAAACAATCAATGCTGATTGGCTTGGAAACCTTTGGAATTTTATAAATCAACCTCCAAGCATGTCTTTTTATTTGGTAAGGGGATGTAATATCTTGGAAATTTAGTAGAAAACATGCAACAAATTTTTTTTTCATCTATACAATCAAAACATATATTTGTTGCTTTTAGTAAAGGAAGTCATGTGACCTTATCATCTATTAAAGGATTTATTGTTTCCACAATTTGAAATGATATCATTTCATTGTGATAATTAATTTTTAATTAAACAAAAATGTGATTCCACAATTGCACAAAATGTATTGAAATTTGATATCATTTTCTTAATTTAGAAAAAATGGAATGCATGGATCTTGAGTTATTTTATTGTTCCATTAAAAACATGTATGATGTGGGTGGGTGCATTCATAGTAAAAGGAACAAATGGGCCCCAGGTGCAAGTCCTTTTTAAAGACTATGCTTTTTCAAGTTTGAAACATGGCCTCCATGTTTTGGATAGGGCCCATTATTGGATGATAGTGTCAACTTCAAAAGTTTAATTTACTTGTGTTTCCATGAATTCTCAAACAATATGTAATTAAATCTATTTTTTTAATGATAAAATTTCAAGTGAATCAAATGTGTAGGTTTTAACAAAAGTAAACATGGTAATATTTTAAAAATAATATGTGTTTCAAACTTTCAATGATACATTTTACACTGAGTTTATCAAACATATTTTTCTTTAACATCATTCCAAATGGAGTAAAACATATTCACAAAAAAAACAAGTAATGTTATATAACACATTCAATATTCATGAAAATGCAACCTTGCTTTTGCTTGTACCAAAATATTTGTTTTTTGTTTGAAGAAGTTTTTCAAATTATGTAGTTTTAATGATCGAAAACACATTTAAACACTAAAAAAAAACTATTTTGGATAGTTAAAATAAAACACATATTCAAATTTTTAATGATACCATGCCTTCAAAATCATCAATGTATGGTCATCCACAATTTTTCAAAATTAATGGTTTGGTTTTACATAAAATAAAAGACATTCAAAATTTTAACACTATATACACATTGAATTCTCCATTCCTTATTATACACTTTATGGCCAATGAAACATATCAAAATTGCACAAAATTCATTTTGATGAAAATTCATAAGCATACAAACATTTTGAAAGTGATTTCATTAAATTATAATCATTCCAACTCATGTAATCATTTTTCAAAATCATGGGGATGTAGGATTTTATGCATCTACATGCAATCCTTGGCTCCTTTTACTATGAACACACCCAGGTTGATGTTTGCACAAAAGTGCTTCCAAGTTTAAACATCACATATGTTGTCATGTAATTGAACTTAAAATAAATTTTTGCAATAAGAGGTTGTATATCCATCTACAAATGTATTATAACATTACCTAGGAACAATTGCAACAAATGCATACCTTAACAAGATTGGGGTTATAAAAAAGTTGTAGGCATCATGAAAAATTAGGTTGGGCTACATAGTTTGGTGGACAAAACGAACATCTAAAGGTCACTTTATAAATGTTGTCAATTGACAATGATTGTTTCATCTTGTTTTCATGTGTTTTTTTCCATGAAAGTGTTGTTTTTTCATGAAAGCAAATAAATGTTACAATGATTCACACACAACACATTCATCTTGCTATCTTGTGTGTTTTTGTGAAAATGTGATTGTATTCATGAAAGTAAACAATTATTGGGGCAATGCAGATAGTGCAATTAGCACTTGTGACAATACATATAGTAGACCATTGCACCTAGCACTTTTGGTGATGCACACAACGCATTAACACTTGTGATGATGCATCTTATAGCAATGACACACCCCATCATTTCAATGAACCGACATTTGTTTCAAATTTTGTAAACAATTCTAGAAACACAGATGCCAAAATTTAAATAGATTCCATAGTTATTCAAAAACCATTCTCAAGACACAAAGTTTTTTCAATAAAGTAGAATGCATTCATAAAACTTTGATAGTTGAGGCAATGGAGATTTTTATTTTTATCAAACTAGTTGAGGCCTTTCATGGTTCATAAACATTTTACTATTTGCTCTTAAATTGTAATGGTTTTTTAATTCTCCAACTCTTTAGTGCCTTCCATGTAACATCTTTGGAAGTCAATCCATGCTTCAAATTGACCTACATTTATAGGATCAAACAATGGTTTAGATTATTATCCCTTTTGTTTTTAATGATCATATTGTGCATAATCACACAAGCAATCATGATTTTGTAAATTGTATCCATTTGCCATAGTTTGCAAGGGTTTTCAAATTGCAAAACTCCAAAACACCTTTCCACATCTTTCTTCACTCCTTGCATCTTTGCAAAATGTTATTTTTTTGCATCTTGTGGTTTGTGTATGGTTTGCATGAAATGAAACCACTAGATGCCATCTGTTAGGAGATAGTATTGAATGGTAGGTTGTCCCATTCACCATGAAATTGAACTCCTTACTTGTTCCACTCAACAAATTATGAATGATAAGTGATTAGTTTAAAACATTGATGTTGTTGTTCCCCTTGAAGAGTCCAAAAAATGCACACCAAATCTAGAAAGATTGGTTTGCAATTGTTTCCAAGATGATGAATCTCTTTCCATCTTTGTTTGGAAATTGACCTTGCCAACCCAAAGGTAGTGTCACCGAAAAGAAAGGGGGAATACTTTCCTCATGTGTGAACCCTCAATACTAGTGCAATAGACTTAATGTATATAACTCAGGTCTTACTGAGACTTAAAGAATTGCTTTAAGTATTACTCCTTCAACAAGCTCCTTACAAACACCTAAATGCTATTGTCTTATTTTTATGGACCATAAGGGATTAGTTTCTCTCTCGATTTCCTTTCTAGGAGTCAACAAGTTGCTTCATGAGAGTGGTAGTTCATACCCCAAACAGTAGGAATCCCACAGATACTAACTTGACTACCTCACATGGTTCCTTTTAGAGACTGGACAAAGATTTAGGGAAGGATTGGTGAGTGTAATCAATTCTACTCTCCAATATCCTTTCGTTCCAAAACCCCTAGAGCTCCCACAATGCAACAAGTACTCTTTTCAGGATGAAACACATTGTACACTCAGTTCAAAATCCCCAAAGTCATCAAACATGAGTTGCCACAACAACCATTCCAAAAACCTTTGACATTTTCATCATCTCCCTTGTGTTGGTCCCTAAAAACATGTGAGACTTCTAGACCTCTTCTTGACTCTCTTGGCATAACAGAAGTTCAAGCGTTAGGGTTCTTGTGAGTCAACAGTCCTAATCAAGTTCTATCCTTAACTAATTACCATCACCAAAATCCAAATCGATTACACACTTGCTAGTCATTTTGAAAGTCTAGGAACTTAGCTTCCTTTCTTCCCCAAAATTCACACCCCCTTGTTCTTTTTAGCTAGCATCATATATACTCCTCCAATCCTCATCCCTTCGCTCTCCAAAATTTTTCCTACCAATCCCCTTGTAGAACCGTAATTCACACAGTCCATGAAGAGTCTTCATGGAGTAGTCAGGATTGCGCTCCATCATTGAAACCAACTCACCAAGATCCCTTCATAATAACCTGCAAAACAACAAAACAAACCAAAAACAGAAACAAATCAGAAAATAAATTCTTTGACGCCCTTGAATCATTGCGCCGCTAGTAGTTTAGTCACTGAGTTGAATTAGGGTTTGTAGCCTTCATCCATAGAAAACATCTGACTTTGTTTTTAGGTTATAGTAGTTCTTCCACCTATAATGCATGTAGTCAAAACTTGCGAACATTTTTAGGAATCCTTGGCTTGTTTTGATCTAGAGTTGCCTTTCTATGTTAGATTTGTTGAGTTCATGCATATACGTTGGCGAAAAGATTGCCACTATTGCTTGCACAAATTGATTTAGGCACTTAATTGCAATGCTTTTGCCAAGTTTACAATACTTGTTTACAAAGTTGGCTCTTGTTCCATATGTAAGTTGTTAAGAGTGTAATATTGCATTTTTGATGAGAAAAAAATTCAATTATTTGTAGAATCGAGGTGCTACCAAAAAAATGTGTCATATTCACAAACACTATTCATAATTCTCAAAAATAGTTTATGGGCCATCTTGTAATGACACTTGAATAATTCCTCACCATACACTAATGAAGGTGCAAAATAGTCTTTGAAGATCTTGACATGACCTTATGCTAGTCCATTTGCAAATTCCTTGATCACCTAGGCTTGGAACCACCATGTCTATTTTGAAGTTGTGCGACATCAAATGCAAGTACCTCCATAGCTCTAGCAAGAAATAGCTCCTTGCCTTCTTCCTTGTCCACATATTCTTGTGAATGTGAGAGCAATTATTGCTCCATGCTCATTTTGACAACCTATGTGCAAAGCTTTAGAAAAATCCGAGGAGCATTCTATGTGTGCAAGTTTTTTGCCTTTTGTGTAGAGGCCTCTATGAAAAACCATTAAGCTGATGTGCATGCGCAAGTTTTTGTGAAAAACATGACAACAACATTAGATTCAATTCTGTTAAAGATGATGATGACGATGATGATGTGGTGATTGTTGGGGTTCAAAACCCTTCATACACTACTTGAAATACAAGGCCCATCATCTGGGTATCTCTCATTACTCATACAATGCCTGCTTACAGGTCCATCATTGGAGATGCTCTTAGACATTCAATAGACTAGTTCTAAATGTTTTCATTTAGGGAGAGTGTTGGATGATAATTCAACAGTTAGACTAAGTGAGACACAACTTTAGGAAGAGTTCTTGTGAAGAGATTGAATTGTTCATGTTCTGGAACTGTTTCCTTTATCTCTCAATTTGGTGACAATAAAATATGGTTGCTCTGCATATCTCTCTCTCTCTCACATCATCTTCATGTTTGAGTACACACAAGAATTTTACGCAGAAGGAAATAAGAGACTCAGCCGCACCTGGAATGCAAACACAATCATGACCAAAAAGACCCAAAGTATGAGAGTCCGAGATTTCTAGATTTGCCTCCTCATGGTCCACCTAAGAGTGCAGGTTTGGTTGATGCTCTAAGAGTTTTAAAAGTTGGATCCACTTCAAATGACATAATCTACCAGCATCCAAAGCAGTAGCACATTGATCAGTCAACCACTGCCTGCACAAACTGCTCCATCTCCAGGTCCAGTCATCATCCTCACCCAGATGAAAGTTTACAAGAGATTGCTCCTCCTCCCATCACTCATGATGCAAATGAATTACGATCTGAGACTATAACTAAACAAGTGATTACCTCTGGAGTGGGAAGCATACTAGGTTCACCAAGCTATTGATGACACAGGATACAGAGCATCTGATTCTCCTTTACAACAAAAACAGGCACATACCTCAGCATTGCATGGATCAAAGAGTACATACAATGCAGGATGCCTGCAAGCTGGAACAATTGAGAGCTTTGACTCCTCTACAATGTAGTGCAAGCTCAGAAGCCGCAAACTGTACAAGTTCTCCTACTTGCGTGGACAGAGTGGAAAAATTGTCACCTCTGCAATCTCCAGGTGCTTCTTTTGTTGATTTGGAGAATCTCAAAGAGTTGCAGGCAGGAAATTTAGCAGTTGATATGATGTCAGTACCTGGAACTGGTGCAATGGCAGCTGTGAAGACCTAAGGAGGAGTGGGGTCAACGGCTGCGGACGTTTGGAGATTAGACACATGCTTCTGCTGCTACATCGCCACATGTCAGTGGTGCAGCAGGGTCATCCTTGACCATTGTTCAACAAGATACAAAATTGGGGTAGTCCCATACATTCTTAGTCCCATCATCAGAGCTGGACCAAGTGACGCTGAGAATGTCCTTGTACAAATGCATGATCTCCATAATTTTCTCTTTTCCATACAGAAGTTGTCTCAAAAAGTGCATGTAGAAGATAAAAAGTGGAAAGCCTGATTCAATGGGTGTTTGTCATGTTTTTCATGGAAGTTGGTAGAATGTAGTTACAGAAAGAAGGCTGCATGGAATCAGGGGTTTGAACTCTCTTTCTCTCTGAGTTGTAGCTTGTTTCTAAAATGGGTGGTAATTATTTTTTCTGGCAATTTCACAGGGTAGCAAAATTTGTGAATCAAAGGAACTGTCTAAGTTATAGTGAACTTCGATATTTGCAGAAAAAACACTGCAACAAGAACAAAGATGGAGATGAAGTCATGTTGAAGCATGACATGAGCTTCAGAATTTGCATTGTATAATGATACTTTTGGTACATGAGGAGCTGGCCAATCAATGAGAATACAATCATGACTTCAGATACACAGTTCCAAATTTCAATTTCAGGTAGGATGTGATGATGCTTCTTCATACTCGGCAAATCATATGGGATTGCCTGTTGACCTCAAGAGGCTAAATTATGCTTATTTTTACTGCTGCTCTTTTGGAGATCAAAACATCAGTTCCTACTCATGTCACTACTTGACAGGCTTTTCTCCCAAGGAAGTGTGGTGAACCCACTCTTCTTCTCCTCCTCCTTTGGATCTCACATGTTTTGGGCAACTTACTTCAAAACCTTGGGACACCATTGCTACAGTAGGACTAGTGTAAGAATCCAAATGGGGATGTATATTATAACTGACAGGTCTACTACCCATTTGCTGATCATTAGGTACTAGTAGTGTTGGACCAATTCCTAGTTCATCTAAGTAAGAAAGTTTGAGTTTTTCTAACCTGAAAAAGAGGGAGCTTGGAGAGAGAGAGAGAGAGAGAGAGAATCCATGCTAAAAGGGCATGGATTAGAGCTGTTGTTGTTGGGTGGTCCCAGGAATCTAATGATCTGATTTTGTTTTACTCCTAAGTGTTGGGAGAAGAGAAGAGGATTCTGAGGATTTTTGGTCCTTGGGTGCTGTGTAATATCATCAGCTTAAATAGATAATACACAAGATGCTAATTGGAGACACAGAGAGAGACACAGAGAGAGAGAGAGTTGAGAGACATGTGTTGTAAAATTTTGTGGTGAAGAAGATGGTCCAACAACACTCAGGGCTTTTGCAACTCTTTTGTAGAGGAAAAAATTGACTCTTCAGATTTGGTGTTTTCCAATTGCAACAACCAGACTCAATTCAGTAATTTACTAACTTGAAAGTCTTTCAGGGGTAGAAGCCAATTAATCGAGATGTAGAAAGCATTTTATCAATGTCAAATGTATCATGGAGAAGACAACTATTGTTGGAAATGGGTGTGGGGTGTTGGGCATCCAGTCAATCACTGTGCATCCATCACACATTGTACCTGCACAGCAGCAGATGCATTTTCCCCATCCATTTTCTTTTCAGAGGTTTTGGTGCCAATTTTCTCACACTCCTCCTCACAACCCAACTGCAAATTCTCTTGCATTTTGGTGTTAACACCTCTAAAACTTGCCTACCTGTGCAATTGTACAAACCAAATCCCAAAATTGTAGTTTTAAATTTCCTAACCCTAAAAACCAAACCTGCTTCATCTTCAATAATAAAGGAAGAAGAAAAAGAAGGAGAAGATGTACAATCCAATGAAGACGAAAAAGATGAAAAAGAAGAAGAGCTACAATCAAATGCAGAAGAAAAAGAAGAAGAAGAGCTACAATTCAATGACGAAGAAGAAGAGGAAGGAGAGCTACAATCCAATGAAGAAGAAGAAGAAGAGGAAGAGTACAATCCAATGAAGTTCAAAGGACCTCTGCCTTTGTTTGTTCACCATAAGTGTTTCCACATGTGAATCTCTCGAATGATCCAAAATCCAGAGTTCAATATCCTGTAACTAGATTCCCCTGCAGCTGGTCATGGCTGTGAAGATGATCTCAAGACAGCATGAACCCAAATCCATTTTTGCAGCCAATTGATAGACATTCAGACAGACAGAGATTGATGGTTACATGTAGACAAGTTGGCTATTAGTCTCTTGAAACTCCATTGGAAGACTTCTTTACAAATGTGGTTGCTGCAAAATCTGGTCTTGCTTTCACTGCCGCCTTTGAATGCATAATTTGCATAAATTTGCTCATGATGTGCAGCAGCCAGATGATGAACACAGTTTGAGCCTTGAGCAAAGACATGTCTTGGACCAGGAAGAATCTGATAAATATTCCCAAAAAATTGATAGCCTCAAGACTTGTCTCTGGAAGAATTTCCAATCCAAAAATGATCTTCAGGGCTTGACACGAATATCATCAAATTCATTGTCGACTGTGATGACCTGGGCTTGTGAGTCCCTGAATTTGAGCAGGACTGCAACAAAGCACCAGAGATGATCCGAGAGCTGGCTTGTCCAGTGATTGTACTTAGTACCCATCAATGTGCTCCAGCTGAATCTCTTCTTGCATTCCCAATTGCTGCAGCAGTTACACTAGTACTAGATTTGTGAGCTGCTGCAGCACTGTTTTCTTCCCATCGGCTGAACATTTGTCGAACAGCATGATCAGCTTCAGAATCAGCTTGCAGATCATGAGAAGTCTTGGCCTGATGATCATCAGTGCCTGCTGCTGCAGACTGTAAAGAATTCAAAGAAATCCTCACAGCAGCAGCTTCTTGTTTATCAAGCTCTGCTGCAGGCCACCCCAAAGTTGATGAACCTTCATGCTGCTGCTGCTGCTGATGTTGTTGCTGTTGTTGTTGTTGTTGGGAACTTGGTTCTTTCTTTACAGTTTGTCCTTGAAAGCTGATCTGCTGCATGTTTGGAGGTTGGAGATACAAATCTTCAAACCGGCGCATGCGTTTCAAGGATGGTGCAGCATGATCTGCAGACTCATCATGAGTACTGCTGGCGGGCTCGGAATATGTCCAAGAGCTGGAGCAGCTTGTGAAGACTGTAGAAGATGCACTAGCACCAGTGTTCTTATACTGGAGCTGTATATCAGCTTGCGTTGATTGTCGTGGTCGCCGCTGCTGACCATCATCATGTGTCTGAAGAGGAGGAGGAGGAGGAGGAGCAGCAGCAGAAGAAGTTTGATCATTTGGGGATTCAGCTAGTGCAGCTGATCTTGTGATCTCGAAATGAAGTTCCTTGATACTAGGGGGACTTCGAGAGCTCGCGGCATCACCAGCTGCAACAGCTTGTTCTACATCACTGGATGCATCCCGTGAACAAGAAGCTCCAGGCACAACAGCTGCCGAGCCTTGTTCTTGTTCTTCTAGTTCTTCTTGTACTTCTTCAGCTGCTAGTGAGAGTCTGAGATCAGGAAGTTGCTGCTCCTCGACCTCCGCCTCCTCCTCCTCCTCCTCCTCCTCTACATTGGCAGCTGCATCATCCCTAGTGTTGGCCTCTGTCGATGGCTCCTCCCCCTGAGCTACTGCAAGCCTGAGGGCCGGCCTGGTACTACTTCCTTGTTGCTGCTGTTCTTCGCGGATTTTCCTCAAATACTTCGCTTGCGCTGCAATCCGCAGCTGTAGATGGCGCTGTACCTGCACAGGCAGCTCTTGCAACAAGACTGTTACAAATTAAGCTGACAAACAGATCGACTATCTTCCGGAACTCCGCGTGCACACAAACATTGACATCTGAAAAGCTGACAACTTGAGCTTGATCACAGATCAATCGAGGCTGCTCTAAATAATGATTGTACCTCGAGCTGCTCGTGCAACCGCTTCTGCACTTCCAGCTGCATATTCTGTACTAAAGATGCATCGTCCACTGTGACTCCGCGTGCAGCTGTTGCTGCTGCACCATCCCTGTGTTCAGAGCAAACCGCAAAAAACTAGAAAAATCATTTCGCGTGAGTGTACTGATTGTACAAACATTCTGCACACTCGCTAGCTACTTGCAGGACTTCTTCTTCAGATCCGGCACGCAGGAAGAATATATTCAGAACTTAGGACAATCTTAAGGAGATGCTTGCGTGTTGTGCAGACCAGCTGCAGCAGCAGCCTGATTGGAAAACCCAGGTCGAGGAATAAAAAAAAGACTTGAACTGAAAAATTCCAGGAAGATCTGATCTTACGAGCTGGTTGCATCTGAAGCTGCAGGTCGTGCAGCTGCTGGAACAACATGGTCCGAATAAGCAGCTGGCTGCAGCAGGAGATGATTCTTCAGATTCTTACGAGCTGCTGCTGCTGCTGCGGTCAAATTTCAACACAAGAAGCCCAGAGCTAGAATTACTTCAGTATGCAGCTTGACTCGCTACTAGCAGCTAGATGTTCTACGAAGGAGCTAGACAACATTGTAGGATTCTTGCACAAGACCACATGAGCAGAAGAAGCAGCTGCAGCGACTACCTACGAGAAAGTCTAGTCTCTCTAGAAATGATCTGTGCAATCGATGCAGGAAATCACTCAGTGCTTGTAGTCTAATCTGCGCAGAAGTTTAGAATTGATCAAAAGCGGCGGACTTGAAGCTCACCTGCATCATCAGCTGATGCAGAATCAACAGCAGCAGCAGCAGCAACAGCAGCTGGGTCGTACTTGGCCAATCGATATTTCTGCAAAACCCTTGCAAAACCCGCATGATCATGATCATGATGATCTGCATGCACACAACCCACACTTTTCCTAGATAGTTCTAGAGAAATCAGACAGAATTCATGAATTACTAGACTCTCACTGTTAGATTCATATCGACATTCATAGATTCTGTTTCAACGCTTCCAGTTAGTAAAGATTTAGCTGCCGGCAAGATCATTGCTGGTGGAAATGCAGATGATCAAACTATATATCTAGAACAAAACGTCTGCATGTCCAGGGATATATTGTAGTCGCTTTGCTGCAATTCTTGCCTGCAAATGGCTCTTCACATGATAGATCGTAAGACCTTGCACACCCATTAATCGCAGCACCCCTTTCGGCGTCGCCCCTGCAACCACCCAGCCAAATCAAATCAGTGCCTCATGAACAAGAAGCTCATGAAGCAGCAGCCGGAGCATGCAGCTGGACAAGTGAGAACACAGAAATAAAGAAAAGGATCTTCGACAAGATAGCTAGAAGATGATGACGATGATGATCAGGACTAGTCAAGCTTGAGCTGCTGGGATCATGTGAAGGAAGCTCCAGGACAATCAGCTGGGTCAGAATCAAGGAACGTCTTAAGCGCGCTGCCTAGATGAGACTTTCGCTTACGTACTTTCAGGTCCACCGAGCTGCGCAACTGCCTCTACAAAACGTTCGTGCAGCTCTGGAGACCATCGCAACCGCTGCTTTGCTGCAGAGCCAGCTGAAGAAGAACCGGCTGCTGCAGCTCCCGCCGGACTAATCTGGGCAGAGTTTGTTGCTGTGCGGAAGCTACTACTGATTGCAGTAAACTTCTTGGTTTGATACATTGTAGCTTCTGCAGATCCTGCTGCTGCTGCTGCTGCTGTTGTTGCTGCTGCACGTTGTAATATTATAAGTCTTATTAGACTAGTGTAAGTTCCTGCAAGACTCTCGGTCGACGGTAACAATCTGCACATCTAGAATCCTCGCAAACCAAGACGAAGTCTCGGAGCGGCCTTCAAGCTGCAAACAAACCAAGACTTTCCAAAAACTTCAACAAACGACGCTATTCATGTGATCTCTAGTAATAACTTCCCGGAGACGACGATCATGTGCAGCAACAGCCCACAGAAAGGATTACCACCCAGCTTTTGATTCGGCTCTTGCAGTCTCAACACCTGACAGTGCAAGCTGCAGCAGCTGGTCGAGCACTCACTACAAGAAACAAAAAAACGACCTGAAGAACAAGAGCTGAAAACACTGTCCATCTTCTCGCGCACAAACCACGACAAATATTACACTGGGGACCTACCGGATGCAATTCTCAGATCGGTTTCTCAAACGCAGGCCCTCAAAAGCTCAAGCTCTCCTCGCCTCCTCAAATCTCGGCGCAGCTAATATACATACCCAGCAGCTCAGCTCTGCAGCTCGTGCGATGATCATCATACTCTGCAAGTTCTAGATCCTGCTAGCTAGCTGGATGTTGCTAGTCTACCACGCCCGCGGATTGATGAACAAAATTCCTGATCTCAATTACTAGGATCATCCTAGAAATGTTCCCTTGAAAGCTTCTTGTGGGAGACCGCTGCATGCGAGCAGCAATCCAATATAACATTCAAAGCGCTTACTTGCAGCAGCTTGAAACAGATAAATTGCAGCAGTTGCTGCGCTAGAAGTTTAAGAGCTTCGGCAGTCTTCTGAGCTTAAACTAAACCACATCACCAATGTACAACAAGCTGACAGTTGATCCAAAACTTGAGACAATTTTCTTACCTCAGGATCAAGCTGCAGGAACCCGGCGCCTGATGCGCGTCGTCGTCTGATCAGTAGTTCTTGTTGTTGTTGGTGGGTAAGTTGGCGATTGAGTATGGGCATAGCTGTGGCTGACATCTATAGATATGGATTGTGGGGACAAAAAAAAAACAGAGCGTGGTGTGCAAGCAAGCAAGCAAGCAAGCTCTTGTACGTCGCCGTGTGCGTCTGCCTGTGTTGTGTCTCTTTCTTCTTCTGTAGGGATTCTCTCGATCACAAGAAGAAGAAGTATTAGCTCATGAGGCTACTACCCAACATAGACTGTTGCAGCTACAGCAGCTTCTCATGGAAGAAATAACCACAAGAAGAAGAAGAAGAAGAAGAAGAAGTGTAACAAAACTAAAAAGAGATGATGAGACGAAGGTGATGAGAAGAGTTGTAAACTTGAGTGAATCTTGACATGAGATAGGGAGAACATGTCTAAACTAAAAGAAACTGGTGATGTCACTGTGTGTGCCGCTTTGCTTTGCTTTTGGTGAGAAAGGTGAAAACACTTGACTAGATCCTGGCACAAAATACACAGATCCAGCCACCAACCAGCAGCAGCAGCTAAGTTAGGTCCTTCCCAGGCTCCTCTTTCTTCTCCTTTTTGGGGGGGGTTGTTTTGGGGGGGGACGGGGAGGGGGAGTTGTGTGTTCGAATCCGTTGCAGGGTCAGCGGCCCAGGCACTTGTTCCTGTGTCTGGTTGGTTGCGTGGTTGGTTGGTTATTGGCAAAACCCACAACACGCACAATTAAGTTGGGGGGAGGGAAAAAAGAGCTACCTAGAGATAATAGATTCACAAGAGAGAAACAGAACACACACACACACACAAGAGACAGAGTCTAGAGAGTAACACAAGAGTCTCTTGGGGGCAGAGAGAGAGAGATTCTGAGAGAGAGTGTCTTGGGGGAGCGGCAGAGAACGAGATCAGAAAATCTTTAGTAGGCCACAGACTGATCATCTTCAGAGCTGGTAGGTAGGTAGGTAGGTAAGTAGGTAGGTAGGTAAGTATTGGAGTTTGAGAGGGAGAGTGAGAGGGGATGGTAGGTGGGTAGGTCTTGGAGATAGTGGAGAGAGTTAGATAAGTAGTTTTGAATAGGTAGGGAGGTCGGTTTTTGATAGGTCTTGAGGGCAGACATGAACATTGAGAGAGAGAGAGAGGGAGTAGGTAGGTAGGTAGGTAGGTAAGACTTGGAGAGAGTTTACATGGGCAGATGGGTAGTTTTCTATAGGTAGGTAGGACTTGGATATGGAGTGGCAGCTTTTTTTCCCTTTTTTATTGGCGAAATTTCACCAACAATTGAAATTAGAATTAAAAAAAAGGCGATTTTGGAGGTTCTTGGTATTGTTAGAAGCCCAAAACAAAAAAAGATTAGTGAAAATCATTTGTCAGATTTTTAATACTTGGGTTTTCAGTGTGTAGCCAAAAACATAGAAGGATGATTAAAGATTTGCATTTCATACATGGTTGGTTTATAACCAGAGTTGGCTAAATCTTGGTAGAGAAGATTGTAAGTTTTTTTACATCTTCCTCTGGATGACAGCCACTTTGGCTACAAACACTGGTCCAACTCCTGAGAGAGAGAGAGAGAGAGGCAGGTGGGTAGATAGGAGGTTTCTTGCAGAGGGGGAGTTTGAAAGAGAGGGAGGGAGGTTGGCAGGTAGGTAGGTAGGTAGGTAGGGAGTTTCTTGGGGGAGGAAGGGGGGGGGGGGGTAGGGAGTTTTGGAGGGTTTTTACTTGGTGGGGTAGGTATTGCACCGTCCATGTCTTAAGATATTTTTTTTACTTTTGACATGAGGCATGTACACGTACTTTTACAACCTACCCAAATGGAAAGCCAAACTACTGGCCCATTCTAACTCCCCCGCCCCTTTCATGGTGTGCTTGTTGGTGGCTGTTGGTTGGTTGTGCTCAATAAGTGTCAGCTTTTTCTTGTAGCTTTTGCAGGGAGAAAGTAAAAGAGGAGGGAAAAAATACCAAATGGGCTACTAGTACCTTGGCATCATCAGATCATTGATTTAAAAATTCTTTTTGGGCGAATTTTGGCATTGTATTGACAATTTTTTTTTAATACTGGGAATTGAAAAAAAGGTTTTTTATGGAAAAAAAAAAAAACAAAAGTTGTCACATTTTGAGGGGAAATTTAAAAAAAATAAATAGAAATCGCCATTTTTAGACAGTGAGTTCATGTAGGTCGCCAGAACCAAAACATTTCTAGTGTCTTGTCTGACCTCTAGCCAAATTTGGTTCATGCCTCTTGTGGATGATCACCAGTCCACCTACTTGAGAAATTAGGAAAAAAGAACCATCATGTGTTTTAGATATGTTGAGATTTTCAGTTTTTTTTTCTTTTTTCTTTTGGGGGGTGAAGGAAAATATTGAATTTCCAGGACTAAAAATTATTTGTTGAAATGAAATCTACAAGATTAATTAATTAATCAATTAATTAAATAAATGATTAATTAATTATTCGATAGACATGTGTCGAAGTTGCCAAGGTACCACCGAATCTTCCTCCTCCTCCTCATCAACTTTTTCCTTTGTAACTTTTTATCATTGGATTTGATTTCTTCATGCAGTTCCTTGGCAGTTTCTGAAGACTGCAAGTGGGCGGAGGGGATTAATAAAACAAACGAACAAACAAACAAAATTTTCTCAGCTTGGCAAAGCATTTAGTCTACGGTAAAGCCCAAGGTCTCAAGCTTTATCGAAATAAGGGCCCATGTGAGGCAGACAGCAGAGGGGTGGGTTTACCGAGTGTCATGACCTGCTCCAAAAAAAACAATTTATTGTAATACCCACCAAGTATCCTCCGGGTATTTCCAAGAAAACCCCCAGAAAAAAGGGGGGTCCAAGGGGTGTCCCCTTTCTTGAAAAGCCCCCCCCAAACAGAGGAGGAAAAAAAATTCGTTGATTAATTTGCTCTCCGATCACACTAATTTGTTTTGGGAGGGGGGTCTTTACCAGTGTTGGGCGGTTCTTAGAATGAAAGAAAGATACCCACTGGTTGTCAACCTGAGTATGTATGTCCACTTACCCAACGGTCCTCAAAAATTTGAAATAACCGGGTTTGGAATACCATTGTGGTTCTCAATGGGTTTTTTTAAAAGTCAAAGAACCAGCCAAAAGACCCATCGGTTCTTTGCCAGTTCGTTCGTGAGAACCACCGGTTCTTTAACACGTTTGGGTTGGAAACAACCCGAACCAACAGTTTCTTTGACTCTGAATTCTTTTCAAAGAACTGGGACCCAGCGGTTCTTTGATTCTGAAATCTCGAAGGAACTGGAACTGCTGACAGGTCTTTGATTCTGAAATATTTGAAGAACTGGAACCGGCGGTTCTTTAAGAACTCAAAGAACAACCACCCCCCCCCCCCCCCCCCCCCCCCCTCCCTATCCGCGCGCCCCACACAGAGTAAATGTACTTATTTTTTT
>Ga0116231_10003917_pt1 | contig 30477 bp, 25 predicted proteins | sample S1TSphgellanicum_2_FD_89695 | JGI IMG/M metagenome (GOLD analysis project Ga0116231, IMG submission 89695) | Host-associated microbial communities from peat moss isolated from Minnesota, USA - S1T2_Fd - Sphagnum magellanicum MG | ecosystem: Host-associated > Plants > Peat moss > Unclassified... | reverse complement strand
GGTGTGTTGGGTGTTGTGGTTTGGGGGGGGGGGGGGGGCGGGGGGGGGGGTGGGGGGGGGGGGGGCATGTGCACAGATGCCAACCTGTTGGTGATGGCACCATTGGGGATCCTCTCTAGTTCCATCCTACTCCCTCTGCTGCCCATCTTTTCCCGTCTTTCACAGGTGTAGTACAAACACTTTGATTCTGGAGTGTACTTAATATCAGCCAGATCATAAGCAAGACATGGGCTGAAGGATTCCTATGTTTATATCTGTTCAAAGTAGCACTTAGTTACAAAAGGAATTATAGGAATTATTTATTGCCAGGGATTTGTAACAGATCTCTTGAATCACTAATGTTGATTTATTCAAGATCCAGAGTCTCTTTGTGACGATGGGTTCAAACTACTACTAGGTTGTGCTAGATGTTATGCAGCTACAATGAGGGTCACTGATTAAACTGGTATGAGTTCTTGGGAAAGAATGAACCATTGTGTTGCCCTGTTACACAAGTTAAAATATGTCTACCTACAAAACAGAATACAGAAGCCCTAATGGCAAAGAGACACTAAAGCTTGGTTGGCAGACTTCAAATTATTCTTGTTCAGGTAGATCCATTCAGCTCTTATCCTGGCATTGTCTCTAATTAGCTCTGGTCCTGACATTTGTGGATGACAGCCTCAGTACTGGCCAATACTACAAGAGCGCATACGACAAGGACTTCTTTTATCCATGGTTAAGAAACATACTACAATACTCACTGCATTATGTTATTTTAGTCTTAAAATTTGCTTTGTTAACAGACTGGGGTGTGTTGCTTGGTTGAGTGCAGGCAGTGACTCTTTCAATGATATCAGTCATGACACCACTGGCAAGACCAATTGTTCGAGTTCTGTTTGAACGTCGTGCCTTTGGTGCACCAGCATCTGGCTTAGTTTCATCTCTTGTAATCTGCTGTAAGTTCACATGTAGCAGTGGCTGGAAATACTCTTGTACAAAAAATTGCTTATATTGTCCCTTACAAAAACTGTGCTGTCTGTTGCGCTGTCTTGAACTCCTTAATTTTCTTGTATTGCATATGTGCGAATGACATTTGCGGGTACTGCAGATGTACTGGGATCAACATTTTATTTAGCACGTGATGTGTTGGTGAGGGTGTTTTATGCTTTGGGTGATGGTCAAACCCCTTTCTACATCAGCTTGGCTGCAATTGTAGCTAATGCTGCTTTGGATTGGCTGCTTGTGCGCTTTGGTGGCTTCGGTGCTCCAGGATTGGTATGCAACCATTTCTTTCTGCATTGAACCCATATGTGGATGCATTGCTCCAAGGGTGTGTTGAAATATGAAGTTAGTGTTTCTTCTATGGTATGCCGCACCTTTGGGAAATCTGTAAATAGATAGTGTCCTCTATGTGTTCTCATGAAACCTCTTAGAAGCCTCTGGCAGGTTTCATCACATTCTACATGGATGAGAATTGCTAACACAGTGATGGAGCTGCCATCTGCGTTTTAAAGTAAATAGGAGAGAGTTGTTATATCAATACTTGCCATTCTTTCTGCTATTCAGGTGTTGGCAACAATGGTTGTGAATATAGCCTCAGCAGGAGCCCTATTGACACAACTCTCAAGTAGACTTGGAGGTATGACAACTGACAATCAAGAGTAAATGAAATTGTGGGCATGGCACTAGATTGATGATCTCATTCAGCTGCTTGCTTGCATTAAGGTGTGAATTCATTCTGTGAAGAGCACACTGCTCTTTTCACTTTCCAGTAGCAAGCAAATAGTTTTGGCTACCTTGCAAGTGGTTATGGATGGTCACCAGAGACACATGCTATGTCTTGACTCTCACTACTGAGTGATAGAGCTATTACGACATTTTTCAGCTTTGCAAGGAGGCATAATTTGTGGCAGGTGACAGATACAGTATAATTGTGAACTTGTCAAAAGCATACTGTCATTTTCCCACCTGCAATTCATTAATCTCTGGCCTGATAGTTTTGGATGACCCATAAACATTTTTGCACATTGTGCCTCTACACTTTGGGACTTCCATTGTGATACATTTCTGAGATAGTGGAAGCACTTGTGCTGGGATTGTGTTCAGGGTTGCAACTGAGTTGGGAGCGACCAGTGCTTTTACTGGTGGGTTGCAGCCTGTATTCTTCAGCAATCACAAGAGTTTCATATGACCAAATATTTGTGCTGCTTTCAAGGTGGAGTAGCCACTGGATTGTGGACTTCACATCACTTGGTTTAGCAAGTACAGTAGGAGTCATGTCCTTCTTCGCACCGCTTGTATTTGTGCAAGTCCCAGAAATTAGGTCTGTGTTGCAACTTGCACTCAGCAGATTTGATTCTGAGATGATACAGTGATTTCCTTACTTTTCTGCAAAATTTAAAATGAAATTTTAGGAATGCCTCAAAGTTACAGTTGTGGAGATGTATGCATAAGTTAATAGGGGGGAACAAACAGTCAAGCTTATGGGTTCCACTGTATGAGAATGGCTACATTTTTGGTGTGCCCAGTGACTTGGATTATGTCATTTTCACATGTCTAATTACCTAATTACAGTTCAGGTTGTCTATGGGTCTTCATCTTTCACTCTGCATGCATACACACTAGGGGGAACATTTGCAGAAGTCATGTTTTTGGTGGGTTTGTCAAAAATTTCAAATGCCTTAAAACAACTTTAATCATGCTGAAAATAACCTTAACCAGCCCTAATTAGTATTGCCACAATTATATTTCAAAAGCTTAGTAAAAGTAACTGGCACCTAATATGTGTAATTATGTCTGATTAAGTGGAATCGGCTGTATAAAAACTTTCATCAGCTGTGAAGTAACACCTCTAATTGTGGCATAACAGCTTTGATTTTACTGAATTATGTCTTTGAAGTTTTACTCAAGTTGACTGCCACGGTCCACCTATCTGAGAAAATTGTCAAAGTCATTTATTAAATAACTGGGAACAAAGAAAAACTCACCCTTGAAAAAGCTAGAATTTAATCTCTTGAAATTGCAAAATTATAATTTAAGATTTGGAACTGGGAAAATTCTTGTTCATATTTTTGAAAACTGAAACAAAAAGAACTGGAAAAGCAAAACTGCTCTGGACAGAAAGCCTAAGGTTCGAACCTGCACAAAAAAGAGAGGACTAGAAAACCACAACCACAACCGGGTTCCAATATACATTGTGTAACCACAACAAAAGGTTCTTCAAAAAGAAATATCTGCCCATTGCCCATTGCCCACTACTGGTACGCATTGTACTTACATGATCAGGCAGGCGAGCCATAGATCAGTGTGACAATGCATGCCATCACAAGCAGGGCGAGGTCATGGCACAAAGAGATGATGTTGTTGGGATGATGTGACCAACATGAACCAGTGCACCCTCCATTGGATACCCATTATGACAGATGCTGATGAATCGCAACTCATTTATCAAGGTTCCACCATGGCAACCTATGATCCTGTGAAACTTCGTACTTCACCTTCACACTATTTGTGCAAAACTACCTAGATGTAAGTCGTCAAGTATTATAAGTAAGCAGGCAAGGGAACAGAAGTAATCACCATGTAGGTAAGTATGTAGGTAAGCCACTTAATGGCTACTAGGTAGCATATGGATGACTAGTACATAGCTAACTACCTAAGGGACATGAATGCAACATAAAATGATGAAACCCTAGCAAACATCAGTAAATATAGCACCCAGCAAAGGGGAAAAAGAAGGAACAAAGAGAGAGGACCCAAATCTGAGTCAGAAGAGCAAAACCCAAAGTGGGTCACTATGGGACAAAGGAACAAATCATGTTCCAAAGCGCCCGCCAGTTGCAAGAAGCATATCAGAAAGAGAAAGGTGTTCATATCCACACACCATGTAGTACCATATGTAAGTAGAGCTCAGGGAATGCAAGTGATTACCATGGAGGTAAGTAATTAGGTAAGGCATTTGGTGGCTACTAGGTGGTAAGTTGATACATGTGAATGCAGTGATTAGTCAATAGAAAACGGTAAGTAGAGATCAAGGAATGTAAGTGATTATAGGTAGTAGGTACGTAATGCCCTTGGTGGCCACTAGCTGGTAAGTAGATGCATGTGGATGTTGGGTTGAAGAAGGGTTCCGTGTCTACATTCACCATCCAACCTGCCCGCTTGGTGCGCTGGCGGGATGCTAGTTCAATCTGACTATCTTGTTGCTGATGCAAAATACCATCACGGCTGCTTGTAAGGATAAGTGAAGGATGTGGCCCAGGAAGTACTTTAGCTCGAACGTGTACCTGCAGTGATCCACAAAGCAGTATGAATTACGTCCATTACAGTCAGTGATTCGGACAGGGTATATTTTCGGACTCTAGAGTTTAGATTCCGTTTGTGCAATTCCCTCCACTACCGAATTCAAACCAATCCATGTACAGAATTTAGCATATACCTCTCACAAGATTCATCTTTACGACACTATACATTTTCTCTTCCTCTCAATTGTCACAGCAGGATTCAGTAATTTTCTTGCTTTGTAATTTCTTACGTCCATTTTCTCTGAAACTGTGTTGGAATTTAAGCTGGAAGCGTGTTGCAGAACTCCTCCTGCAAGATTGGTAGCCATGATCACAATATTGTCGACGTTTCCGGTTATTAATGGATTTGCCTTGATGATCAAGAGAATGGGCTGTGGACAGTTCCTGGTAGTGGTGGTGGTTACCATGATGTTAGTACTGCAGGCTCCAGGTGTTGAAGGGAAGGATTCGGTGCAAATCACTAATGGGATGGATGTCACTTTGCTGGTGTGGTGCAAGTCCAAGAACGACGACTTGGGCGTGGTGAATATGGGGCCGGGTCAAGTCTGGGGTTTCAGGTTCAACGATAACATCTTCGGATCCACTTTGTTCACTTGCAGTGCTCAAGCCCGTGGGTACAAGCTTGTGAGTCTCATCGTGTGGCAGGGCTGGAGTTACTCTGCACCTGCTATGTGCAACGTCGCAAATCGCGACTGGACATTTGCGCCTAGTGGAATCTGGTGCAATGGAAAGTTCTTCGAGAGTTGGCCTCATTAATTGACCCTTAATTGATGATGATGATGAGCCTTCAGGCGAGAAATTCTTATGGCGCGGCGTCTAATTCTAATTAAGCATCTCGTAGTTGCATCTGAGCTGCATCTGAGAATCTGCTCGTATATGCAGGCCCAGTGAATTCTGTCATATCGGGTAGATTAGTTGCATATGCAAGTATGACCGACTGCTTGAGCTGCATATTCTCAGCCGAATTTGTAATCTCTATGAGTCAGAGAGTACCTGTAATAACGTTCCTGGTCATTAATTATTAAACTATCTACTTAATTGTATTGTGTAACCGCATATGGACCAGTGGTGCTTCATATCAATCACAATGGGTAGGATGTTCGTTGCAAGGGGTATTAGCCCAGGCCCAAAATTGTGACGAACTCTTTTGGGAAGAGAAATTTCAGGCAGCCAATGGGAAGGCCCAAGCATGCACTCAAGGTGCCTTGCTTTTTTTCCTTTTAAGTTTTGAGGGGGGAGGTGGGAGGATTTTTTTTCATTTTTCCCTGGTTCCTAATGTGTTCTCACTATGTTCCCTTTAAGTTCTCAATGGGTTATCAATATGTTTCTCGAGTTCCCAATATGTTTCTCAAGTTCCCAGTGTGTTCCCCAACATGTTCTCCATAGCACCTCACTTTTATCTCGTAAGATTTGGCAATTGTTGTCCTGCTTTTACCTATGTAGGTGGGCCATTTGAAGGGGAAGAACACCATACTTCCAAATAAAGCCTTCTCTTTTGGGGAGGCTCCATAGTTTCACAACAGTTAGTGTGTTCTTATGAAGTACTATTAGTCCAGGTCAATTTTAATGCCACTAACACTAGCCAGTTTTAGTTGAATTTACATGCAACCAATGAGAAGTTATGTCATGTCATGTCATGTCCTCCCTTTTTTTCTTGTGAGTGGGGGGGCCGAGGGGGGGTTCTGAAGTTGTGTTTGTTGTGGAGAGTCAATTGTTCACTGTTCACTTTCGACTTGGACAGTTGACTTTCCATGCAAGCCCTTTTTTTTCGTTGGGGGGGGTGGGGGGGATGGGGCGGTGCAAGCAAAGAGTTCCCAAGTTTTTGACATGTTCCCCAAGGACTTCCCAATAGCACCTCATTTTTATCCCATATGTTTTGGCAAATCTTGTCCTCCTTTCATCTTTATAGCTGGGCAAGGGTCAAAGAGATGGAACTGCGCACTTCAAAATAAAGCCTTCTAATTTCAGGAGTCTCCACAGTTTCATTTTCTTAAGGTTATGGGCCAATCAAATTGGCTCAGTGCAAAAAAACAAATTGAACTTGGTACGTGCCTTGTTGAATTAATAGGAGAGGTGAATAGCTTTTACATAGTCTGATTAATTGTAATTCCATGGGTTGCTCACACTTTTATTTTGTTTTTGTTTTGAATGAGTTATATTCATTGGCCCATCAGCAATTTTTTTGGGAACATTGAGCCACTCCCCAATGGAAGCAAGTCTCTGGACCTCCAGTTGCAAAATAAAATCAAATGTATTTCCCTATAGCCTACCTTTTCAGTTTATATATATGAGAGTTGAACTTTGGGCAAACCATAAGGGATAAAATTGAGGTGCTATTGGGAATGTCTTTGGGAACAATTTGGGAACTTGAAGAACCTCATGAGAACATGATGAAAACATGTTGGAACACATTGGGAACATGGAAGACAAACAAAAGAACTCCCCCCACCCCACCACAAAAGGAAAAAGCAAGGCCCATCATGAGTGCATGCTGAGCTTTCTCATTGGCTGCATGAAACTTTTATTTCCAAAACTATTTGTCACCATTTTTGGCCTGTGCTAATGGCAGGGGGCACAAACTGTGGGACTATGATGTGACCCTACAAAAGTATTTCTCACATCCAAGTTTAGTTATTTGGTTTTTTCCAACCCCACCCCTAAAATTAAAACTGGGACCGCAAATATCAAACTATCTAGCCAATCAACAACAGCTTTTAGCCTTTGATGTACCTTTTACCAGCCTCAGCATCATATGGAAAAATGCTGAGCCAAACTGACATATTTTAAGTTTTCTTCATCCAATTTTCTTTTGCAGGGCCACATAATGAGTGCTGATGGAGGCGCTCTAATAAGGCCTGTTTTCAAGCCCCTTAGTGGACACTCCAGGGCACACACCAATCAAGGATTCAAGTGCAGTGGAGAAATTTAAAGAGCAAATTGATAGGAACTTCAGTTGGTCATGGTCCATGAATTAATGAAATCTGTGTTAAAAGTTGCCAACGCAGACCGGGCAAATATCATTAACACTGTATTAGAACAAAGTCCACAAGTAATTGCAAGAAACCTGTCTGTAAATGGCTCTTACACATTGAACTGTTAGTTCACTCTAGATAACTAAGAAAACAACTTCAGATCACCATATCCAGCAATCCCATTCACCTGAAAAAAATCTTAAACTATACACACAACCCTATTCAGCTGAGCATAGAAAAAGAGTCCCTTTCTACCAATTCCATTGGTTCTCTAAAATTCTCACACTCCTTCCAAGCCATACAACACATTAATGTTAAGTTCACTAAATATAACTAAAAAACAATTCAGACCAAATCCAGCAATTTCAGTGGGCATAACATGTTTTCTTCATCACATGTTTTCTTCACATCTATACACACAAGCCTATTCAACACCCTCTATATATGAGTACATTAATACTGTAACAATATCTGTGTGCAGACAGTTAAAAATTGCTCATGCTTTGGTTTTTGTGAGGCCAATAAACAAGAGCTCCAGGGGTGCACACACACCCACACAGACCATTCTGCAAGGTGGGAAATGAGTTTTTGACAAAGCCTGTAGACTATGTTACATAAGAGCTCCAAGCTATGGCATGGGGCCCTTTAGCTTCATGGATTTCAGGTTTGTGCATGCTTTGCCAGTCAGGGCAACTTGGGGAACATGTTGTTCTCAAGGTTGAACCCTCATTAACCTATATATAGTGGGCCCACTTCTATAATTCTATTTTGGGAGTACAAAATTTTATTTGGGAGAGAGTCCAAAGTTTCAGAATTTCTTTTTGTAGTGGGCCTGATCAAAGTTGTTGGGATCCTTATAGATCTCATATTTGGCATCAATGAGTACTTGGACATCACAAGGTTGCACAATGTAATAGGTAAATATCACATCTGTCAGACAGTTTTTGTCAAAATATTTAATTATTTCAAAAAATGGGTAGAGGTGGCCCAATTTGAGTGTTTCAGAATTTTGACACTTAAGAATAAGTATATACCTTAGGTCCAGCCTTTTTTTTTGGTATATATTGTGGTAATCCAGTGATAGGGACCACAACTCACCTCTAACACACTTTCCAGTGACAAGGTGGGCATCATCAGAGTCGAGAGTGATCACCAGAAACCTTAGCTGAATATACTTAGGGCATCATCATAAGCTGAGAGTTATCACTGAAACCTTCATTGAATATTCTTAGGGCATCATCATAGCTGAGAGTTATCACAAAAAGCTTGATTGAATTTTCTAATGGCATCAAGAGGGTATCAACCTTCAAATTATAAAAGCATCCCATACTGATCTCCGTAGTACAGGTACTAGTAGTAGTACTATATGAGCCAACTCTTAAGGTTATAACAGCATATCATGTACAATGTTCAATTGAGGTTTCTCACAGTTTTCCTCCTCAGATTCAATAGGCACCTAGTCCCAATTGATCCTCAGTTTGATGAACACATGAACAAAATATAGCACATGGTTATATGTCCTCATTCATGATCACATGTCCTTGCCAATTACACGTGCACTAATTTGCTATGGCTATGGGGTGCTTGCTATAAGGAAGGGTTGCACTTGCCCTAGTTGCAAATGTTGGTTCTGTGCCCATGGAGAACGTTATTTCTTGCTATGTAACCTTTTTGAACTCTTGAGTGTCTTCTAGAAAAGAGAATTTTTAATGCACATTGCATTGAAAACTATGTGAGCCCATTCAAAAAAGGTCCAAATCCTTTTGAGTAACTAAAATTAGACTTTGCCAATGGTCCCTTTTGTTCACCACAACATATGCTCCTTATTGTTGGACTCAAATTCACTTGACTATCAATTGATTAAAGCACTGCCAAAGTTGGAGTTTCTAAAAAGCAACTTGAATCCACAGAAGAGCTTTCTGAAATGACTAGTCCAGTCCAACACTAAATTGATAACTCCAAATTATTAATTTATTGCGGGCAGGAGGAGAACAATTTCTCATGTAGCAAAAACATGGGAAAACTGTTATATTAGTCTCAATTCCACTCAGTTTCCAATATAACTGCATACATAATAGGAAAGTGGCACCAGGCCTAAATGGTACAAACAGTAGAGGCAGGAAATCGTAATGAAGTAAAGCCTCCATGGCCACATTTCCTGTGGTATCACATCTCATAACAGTGTTCAACTATGGTGGCAATGATACCACTACACATGCTACAAACAAAATGAACTTGATATACTGATTGACAAGACAGACTACTGGCATCACCTATTGTCCATGCAAGAACAGACACCATCCTCAAAGTGATCTCCAAGTGATGAAAGCAATTGGTATCCCTCACCATGATTGCTCTACCAATAATTTTTGAAATGAACTTTGTAGAATTGTGGCAATCATCACAAACCTGCAGATACTTATTTATCTGGAGTGGAGTACCTGGAGTTGTGTTGATGAGCCCCAATGCAATAGCCAGTTTCTCACTATGGTGACACAAATGAAGCACCTTTTCTTCTTCTTCCACATCATGCAGCACGATTTTGTGTATGTCACATACCCCTGCATCATACATGAGCTCTGACAATCTCTTCAATTCTGCACAGATTTCAATCATCTGAGGGTGGTCTTGATCATCTACAACAAATTTATGCACCTCATTATTCACTTCAACCCAGCTGCAACCCAGCTGTTTCTTCACACCTCTTTCATTTCTCTGCTGTTCAACGTTGTCATAGAGATACCTGTTGCCAGCAGCAGCTAATTGCTTGATAGCAGCATATAAGCTGCAGCATTTTCAGGCTCCAATTCAAGAACTCATTTAGCAACACGTTCCCTCATCTGCATGTTACCATGAATTCGCAAGCACCCAGCAAAGCCCTCCATGCAGGGACATGTTGTTTACAGGGCATCACCATGATCATATTCTCTGCCTCCTGTAGATGCCCAGCACGGCCCAGAAGGTCAACCATGCAGGTGTAATGCTTCAATTTTGGTGAAATCATATAATCTGTGATCATTGAAGTATAACAGCATATGCCTTCATCCACCAAACCTGCATGGCTATAAGCTGACAGAAGGCAAACAAAAGTGATATCATTTGGTTGTACACCTTCTTCACACATCTGTTCAAAATGTCTGAGAGCTTCCTTACCATGCCCATGCTTGGCGCATCCTCCAAGTATGGCATTCCAAGAGACTACATCATGTGATGGCATCTTATTGAACACTCTCCAAGCATCCTCCATGCTCCCACATTTTGCATACATGTCAACCAAGCTACTCTGCACAATGACATTTGAATCCCATCCACATTGAATGATCTGCACATGAGCACACCTGCCCTCTTAAGTGCAACTATACTGCCACATGCATTCAGTACCCCCACAAAAGTAACACAGTTTGGTTGCACATCCTCCTGTTGCATTTGATGAAATAGTTCCAGTGCCTTCTGCCTTTCCCACATTTCACATGCCCCAATATCATGGCTGTCCAAGTGACCACATCTCAAGATGGCATCTTGTTGAACACTCTCCAAGCATCCTCCATGCTCCCACATTTTGCATACATGTCAACAAGGCTACACCCCACATAGACATCAGACTTGCAACTGCTTTGAATGATCTGTTCATGAACATGCCTGCCATCTTCAAGCGCAACTATGCTGGCACATGCATTCAGAACCCCTACAAAAGTAACCGAATTTGGTTGCACACCTTCTTTGTTGCATTTGTTGAAATAGATCCAGTGCCTCCTGGCCTTGCCCACATTTCACAAGACCCAATATCATGGCATTTCAATGGACCACATTTTTAAATGGCATCTTGTAGAACATTCTCCAAGCATCCTCAATGCTGCCACATTTTGCATACATGTCAACGAGGCCACACTTCACAAAGACATCAGACTCGCAACCACATTGCATGATCTGTTCATGAACATGCCTGCACTCTTCAAGTGCTCCTAAACAAGCATATGCTTTAATCACCAGAACACAAGTGAATCTGTTAGGACTCATTCTTTCTTGTTGCATTTCTTCGAAAAGCTGCATCACCATCTCAGGTTGCCCATCCTTCAAAAATCTTGTGAGCTTCTTATTCCATGTGAAAATGTTCAATTGCACTGTGCTTGGTGCCATTGCAGCCATTTTTGCTGCCACCCATGGCAGGTTTCATCAGTCCTCAAGCCAGAGAGCTTCCTGTGTCTTTTTATGTTTGAAATCGGGTACCTTTCATATGGCTACAACCAGAATTCTCAAGATCAAGCTGATCAGCCATGTTTTCTCCAGGTCCCAGGCATCAATGCTATCATAAGAACAGAGAAAGACACAATAACCTTCTACGTCAGAGAGAGAAATTTATCACAGCATATTGCATTTACTTACCTTCTCCAGCCTACTACTATCATCCCACCCATGCAAAATATCTGTAAAGAATTTCTGCCAAAGTTTTGACCATGGCAGGATAGCAACCAAGAGAGAGCGACAAGATTGACACCAACAAGAGCTCTATGGCTTGATCAACATGTGAACTCTGATAGGATTGATGTTCAAGTTCCCTTCTCTGATCTGTGATCCCACCATTGGTAAGGATCCAGAAAGAACTCCTGCTGCAGTTTTTCTCTCTCACCTACAGGAACTGCAGAAAATTCTACCAAATTATGTACTTTGATCACAGAGAAGCCACGATGAGGTATTGCACCTTGCATAGATTGTGTTCCAATCTTTCGATTTGCTTGAGAAGATATCACTGTAATCACGTCTTTCAGCAAACAAAATACACATACTGTGAGAAAGAAGGCAAGAGAGAGAGAAGCTTACAACTGCCTTGATGTCTAAGAGCCGCCTTTGTTTCTATCCGGTGCACTCTGGGAAGAAGTGAGGTGTACTGCAAAAGTTGTTGATGGGCATAGTGCAGTTGCAGGTGCACAGGGACACACAACAGCAAGCTCCTCCTGGTCCAGCTCGCTGTTCCCCATGTGTGGTAGTCTAGAAAAGAGTTCCATCCTGCACACGGCAATTGCCCTTGCTGCACTACTGAGGATGAAATCACTCCTTCGTCAAAACTAAAAACCTTCGCAAATTGCTCTCGCTCCTCACAATCTAGTGCATGAGAAGAGCATACGAAGTAGACCCCAAATGCAAACCCCTCTCGAGCACTTGAAGTAGACCGAAATCCAATCCCTCTTGAGCATGGGAAGTCGACCCAAATCCAATCTCTCCCACCTTCGCCACCACTTGATCCTCATACGCTTGCAATCGCGTTAAAAGTTAAAACCCTCCAGAACCCCGACGCCCGGCCTCGTTCGTACCGTTAGTGGGATTGTGTTGTGCGCGTCCCCCCAATTCGTCACCCACAAGATTGCGAAAGTCGGAAGAGAAAGTTGTAGAAATCTGAAGACTTCTTTGCCAGCAGTAGCAGCAAAGGTACAGAAGGATCGAACGAAACATGAACTGGCGAGTTCGGGATCCAAGCTCAACCATTCACCTGTGGATTCTGTTGGTCGGGGAGTTTTGATCTTCCAGATGCGTGAATTCTGGTTTTGAGAGCAGAATGACGAGGGGAATAGGAGGAAGAGAGAAGAGAAAGTACTAGATTAGATAGATGACTTTGCCAATAATGGAGAAGGGCTTAGAAAGAGATGAGGATATGTGTGCCACATGATGGCGAGGTTTACGAATTCGCAGCAGCCGAAGCACAAGCATTTGTGTGCGGTGGTAGTCGCGATGGCTGAAGTTTTGCGCCGCCCAGCAGTCCCTGACGACCGGCCTACTTCGCCAACGCCATGTTTTCTTTAGATCGACAGACGACGAGCCCTTCGCGCAATGGGGAGTTACCGCAGCGTTATGCGCGTTTCTGGGTTTGGCACTTCTCAAGACTCCATTTTCCTTACGCGGATCTAAAAGCGATTCTATCTTCAAGCTTGGTCAAGGTCAAGGGCTCGCTCTTGACGACTGAAGAAGCGAATGCGGCAATTGTGAAGGCAGGATTATCTGGCGCACAGAACTTGTTGATGGCCAGCTGATAACTCCAACCGGCTTGCTCTAGCTCCTTCCTCCAACCTCCTTCTCCACCACTATTTTGATGCTCGCCCATGAAAGGTACCACATCATCTGCATTGTACCGATTCTTCTTTTGCACATACTCTCTGAATTGTTCCTTATGTGCAACATACATTCCTTATTGGTTCAGATCTAAACCTTGCAGAGAAAATGTAGTTTCAGGTCGTCCTTAAGTTGTATCATCTGCAATATTCTTATGTATTCTGCACATTCTTGATTCAATCAGTGCAACTTGAAGATTGCAACAAAGAGGATCTGGAACAAAAGCTTTCTATATGTAAACATGTCTTTTTTGCCATTGATCGTCGGTTGTTTTGTTTTTTTCTGCAACTGTGGCCCTTGGATCACAATTTTGGTTTCTGGTAGTGGTTCTGTCTGAAGAGACAAAACGAATTGGATCCTCTACAGGCTTAGAAGAGCTTGATTCGGATGTCCAACAACAGGTTCAAAAGCATGCCCAAGGGTGCATTTTGGAGGTGTCAACCAAACCCATGTGTTGGCAACAGAGAGTGGCAATTTTATCAGACTGTTTGAGTGGTCACAGGCCACAGTGTCTAAGTGTCTATCTGGTGTGAAATCAGAGATTGGTCAATCCTCTAAGAATACAGGTGCATTTGAAGTTCTTCAAATGCTTGGAGCAGTGAAGCAGCTTCTGACACATTTGTTAGGGAAGCAACTGCTCAGATATTTCCATGTTTGGGCATACTGCATGAGCTTCAGTAGCCTCTTTTAGCCAAAGTGTTTTCAACAGTCTTCAGGCTCTTTGAATGTCCCCAAGTGCGGATGCTAGGTGCTTCTTTGGGGGAGACTATAGGATAGTTGGGGATTCTGCTTTCCTCAGGGGAGAGATGGAGCTCCATAGATGAGGTCACAGTTCTCTTTCATGTGATTTTGCATGGCTTTGACAGATTTCACAGTGCTGATCATCACTTGTGTGTCACCATGCTGCTCACCATCTTTCACTCCCTGCCAGTATGCTGGGGAGCTTCTGATAAGCTTCTGTGACTTTAGACATTGGAAGTCTTTTCGGGTGATGATGGTTAGAGAATTGCAGGCTGAAAATTGCAAAGTATAACTATGGTTCTCCCTGTACCTTGAATTTTGTTCTCCTGTTGTCTCAATCGATTTTGTGCAAGTTCTCTTCTGTAGAATTGTTTAGTCTAGGTTTTCAGACAGCAATCAGTATGGTACGTTGTGCCTTTGCAATAAGGATCCATTGTTGTCATTGAAAGTCATCTAAAAGGAGGGAGACCCAGACAGATTGGTATCACTCTATTGTGCATCATCTACAGTTTGTAGATAGAAATCATTGCCAGGTCAAGAGTTAATCACTTATACTTGGTCAATGCTATTTTGATTCAATAGGGGAACATGGAGTTTATATCCATGAAGTCAGAGGAGATTCTAGAAACTCTACTGACATCTGTGTCCAGTGTGCACTCATCCACTGGATGTCATGGACTCAACTGCCTCCATCACCTTGTCTTGCATTTGGCCAAGGTTATTGCATTCAGATTGTTTTGAGCATAGTGTTTCTTTGTTACCTTCAGTCTCATTGAGTCAGAAGCAAGTCAGTAGCAGATCTCAAATTGCTCTCCTTCCATTGCCATGATAAATGAATGTCACCATGCTCCAACAGCAGGTGTAGCCATCATGCTCTGCTTCTCTGTTGTTGCCATTTTCTTCTAGGGTGCGTTGACCATGTGATGCAAAAAAATTCTGTATCCTGTCATGTGTTAGCTTGTCTGATATACTAATAGGTTCAGAACCAATTAATTTCATGTGATTCTGTTGTCAATTGACTATTTGATACCATCTACCTATGCAGGTATATAATTGCCAGGTTATGATGTATTCAGTTGATGGTTGGGGTGAAGGAGCACTTTCTATGGAATCTTAAAGCTTGTGTTCTGCTCCATACTCCAAATGTTTGATGAAAAAAAGCATTGCATGCTAGTAACCTTTGTTTTTGGATATGAATAGGTCTTGAAGGAAAATCTGCTGAGGATTGGTGCAGCTACTCCAATGCCATTGGGAGTCAAAGCAAATAGCAAAGAGAAAGATGACAAACAGGAGTCCAGAGGGCAGATCATGAATTAGAAATCTGGTTTCAGGGTATTGTTAAGAAACTAGAGAATGGTAAGATAGCATGCTACTCTTGCACCTCCTTACTGCTGACATAGGTTGAAAACATTGATTGCTGTCACATAGCATTGTTCTCAAGGATATGTGCTGTTTGAAATTTGAATGACAAAGTAGATCTGAACATGCTGAATAACATCTCAAACATATGGTACCTTGATTATGAATACGCCAGTCAGCTCCCTAAATGGGACTTATATATGATGAAACTTTTAAGACTGAAACTTCATATGTCTGTCATGTATGAAATTCTTCTTTGCGAAACAAATAAGCATGCTTAACTGCTGATATATTGCCCACATCTGCTAGAATTTGACATAATATTGAAGTAGCCAGCAGAACAATCTGTAAAGCTATCAATACTACAATTCAAAAGTCTTCAAGTATGTTAAGTGGTTGACATACACTAGGATACCCTTGCAAGACATTATCCAACCTCATAAGCATGGACTTATGAGGGCTTGTGTGTGTGTGTGTGCACGCCACACCACTGCTTCAAGACAACCAACAATCTCTGATGAAGAGAGTATACTCTCAGCCTTCTCTTGCATCAACCAGACATTGGCTCTACCAAACCCTAGTTGCTAGCCAAAATCTGTTTGCTGTTCCATCTGTGACACTAAAGGTTAACTATCTCTCAACTTGCAAAGAGTCCTTGACACTGACACGCTGAAAAAACCATAGATTAGGGTATAGTCAGTGATATGTTGCATCTCATATAACCTAATACTGCAAAGAGATGACATGATTCTGGCACAATGAGAAAATGCTTAGAATTTCATCAATCATAATAGCTCTACCATCTTGAATTAGCACAACAAGCAGCTCCAATTACATTGAGTTTCACCGCAATACCAGCAGTAATTCAGGACAGAATAACCTTTAAGGAATGGATCAGAAGGGGATGGGGGATCCATTTATGTGTACACATGACAAGACCTCTTGCTCAGTGCTACTTTCACAACGGTATATATACACTCTGGATCCAGCTCTAAAAGCCTTCAATTGCAATCTACAATTCACTACAGCAGGCTCCATATGACGAAATTTCAGCGAATTATGCAAAAGACATTGGAATTGGTTCAAAAGCGTGAACCTATTTTTCTCTAGAAAGGCTAGGATCCGTAGAAGCTTACTGTACAGATTTCTCTATGTGCTGGTCGAGAGAGAAGAACCAGATGCTGCTCACAGAATATGCTTGTAACATCAGCTTACGGTCTTGAGCTCAGTGAGACGCCTGATCAAGTCGTCCTCCGCGGAAACCTCAGGTGCTTTGACGGCCGTAGCGTGAGATGCTGCCTGGGGCAATCCCACCGACACTTCCAAGCCATAATCATCTGCCACTTGTTGCATCAAGGAGTTAACTTCGTCTTCAGGAGTTGACAAGGAAGTGCTGCCGACCATGGCGTTCTCCACGAATTCCGATTGCACCTCCATGTTCACGAATTGCTGCTCGAACTGGTCCATGGTCTCAGACATCTTCTGAAGGTTACTGGATGCAAGCGCGGAATCCAAGGCCTTGACAATACTCACCATGGATTTATTGATCGCCATCATCTTGGCCTGTGTATCCAACCGACTCACCACAGCATCCAAGCGAGATGCAAGGCGTATGTAATTCGATTGTTCAGTCCGCTTCCGAATGGCATTCTCCGCATAAATCCGCGCTCCATCCATGTTCCCTTTCTCAATCGCTCTCTTCACCTTCAACTTCTCCGCCTTCTCCTCTTTCTCACACTTCCTAGCTTGCCTATTCAATGTCTTGCAAGTCAATTTCAGCTCCATCACTTGCTCCATAAGCTTCTCCGAATTCCCCATGAGCCCCTCTAGCTCCTACAACTCCCACCTCCGCCTCCTCTTCCTCTTCCTCTTCCTCTCGAATACAACTACTTCAAATTCCCCAACAACAACTCCTGCAATCTATAGAACAATACTCATCTTAAATCTACAACTCGAAATTGCAAATTTCAACAAACAGATTAACACTCCACCCGCAAACCTATGGACTGCTACTCTTCAAATCCAGAACTCCCAACAAGGGAAACTCAACGAGCAGCTGTTGCGTGATGTGTAAGCGCATGGCCCATCTACAGCCACCTGGCCCAACAAAGCATGACTTGGGTGCTACTACTGCTTCCATTCTTTATTGAGTAAGCTCACCGGGAACCGAGAGTGGATCCTCAGGTCCGGTGATCTTTCGTGGCGTAAGGCTAACTCCCAGGCCCTTACCCTGGCGAGGTATGAGCGACCTTTCGTAGAATTGTCAAAGCCTTACCTGCGATCTTCATGGAATTAATTGCCGAGGTCCTTACATGCTTAAAGCAACCCAAGGTGGGCCCTGTGTGGAGGTGCTTTAAGGCACATGAGTTGCCTCTGTATAGGGCCTGGCTTTCACAAATCAACTTCCTCCAGTTAACAAGGTAAACCTGCCAAACTTTTTTGACAAAAAAGCACAACGCCAAGGAAGAAGGGCGACATGGAGACAGAAAGGACTTACGTATAGGGTAAGGCCCTGCTATTAGGGAATTACTGTGTGAGCACTGAGGGCTTGTAGTAGGTCATAAGCTTACACCCGTAACGGCTTTGGGCCCTAGAAGATCTTGGAAGTTTAGAAAGGATGTGGTGAGAGAGCCTACTCAACTAATCTGGTTCTTCTGATTTTTTACTCAATGAATCTTTGGTATATCCAGAATGTGCACAACTGCATTAATGTGCAGGCTATACCATTGTTGGTCAATTGATTGAGCTGCCATGACCTTGCTTTCAGTCTGCTTGAATGGCAGCAAGCCAATCTTTTCTAATTCTAAACACCAGCATATGGTGTCCCATTCAACATTTCAGCACATTCTGGCCATGATGCCAAGACTTCACCTAGCTACCACCCTTCCACACAAAACTGGATTGGGAGACACACTTGTTCAAGATGATCCCTTGCTGTTGCAGTTTGTGAACAGGCTCTTTTTGGACTAGTAGATTAGGGCTCGATAGTCAGACCTAGGGTTCTTGATGCAAACTGAATTCTTGGCTTATGTATTTATTGGATTATAACCTTTCATATAGAGATCTTGGAACAGAGTTGTTCATGAAAGGCCAATACCCACAAACTGATATTAGTCCACATGCCTAGATTACTTCAAAGAGGGATGTCTTGAAACATGCATCAAAGGAATGCCAACAACATCATGGACCTTGGATCAGAAGAAATGACCAATCTTTGTTTCTACTATAAGCTTACAAAAAAGACACATATTCATCACGCCATGTACTAAGGAGCATGTTGTTCAATCCATTTCAAAACAAACATTAGAAACTTCTAGTTCACCAGGGTTTGTCTATGCAAAAGATCACAGCTTGCAAATGTGCATAAAGTCACCAATGCAAATGCCACCTGGATATATTGATATTTCCCCTCTTTCAGAGATGACAGTTCAAAAATTCAGAATAATGTCTGCCTTGGTCTGAAAATACCTTGGTCGATGGGCCTTTCAGGAAGAGCTCAGGCCATTGCAAGGGAAGCATTACCAGTTCATGCAAGGTCTCTTTGGCATTATCCAAAACACAAATGCTGTCAAATGTGACCCCCAGCTCATTGGGAGGATGACCTTGGGCATCTTCTCAAACTCATTATCACATACCACATCCTGTCACATTCCTCATTAGTCAGTTAGGTTGGCACACCTTGAGAGGCAAAACAATTCAGTAGAAATACCTCAAAATTCCACTATCCTCAGTTTCCCCTTCCACTCTTTCAAGAGTACTCCAAAAGAATTCTAACAGAAAACAATGTGTCAAGTTTCAACCAAAGTTCTTTTGCAAAGAGGAACTTCACTGCAGACTGTATTTCCACCAAACTATGCTGGATATTGACAAACCATCCAAATTCTCCCCTATCAGTCATCCTCTTAAAGTGCAATAAGGTTGTTACTAAGAATGGGTTGAGTAAATCAAGCAAGTGGACAATGAAGTTTTTTGTGTTGTGCATTGGTTGAGTAGATACACACCAGCTTAACATGAATACCCAGCTGTGACGATGTGATGATCTCAAGTAACTCTCCAGAATGCCATATCCACCTGGAAAACTCCCAAGTACATAGCATACTTAAAAACCCTGATTCACCAACAATCCATCTAGAATCTGAAAATATTGAGTGACCAAGAGTCAATTGCTTAAGGAACTTTGTATGAATTGCTGAGGCTTAGCCTTCAAAGCTTATATTGTTGACTGGTGCTACAAGGGGGTTGTACAGGTGATGGGAGCCTAAAATATAGACTGCAATGACCTTGCAAGCATTGACACACATGTACTAGCACATGTCGAAAATGCCGAATGGGTGGCTGAATTCTCTCCTGTTTAGTATGTGCTTTTGCTGTCCTTTTTGTGTAAGTTGTGCTGAATGTGCAGAGCTGCCTTCACTTCTCAGAACTTTATGCAGTTAGTAATAAATAATTACTATTTGGGTCCAGTGGCACCTAAAGTTGTGGGATGGAACATTAGCCACCACTTGTTCAATTGGATACCTTGGATACATTGGATCCTGTTTTGAGGAATGGTAAACTCATCAAAAATCTAAATTGAGATTAGCTCCCCCCATGGTGCAGCAGTAGTCCATGGTGAGAACGTAGTTTTGGTGATCACTCATTAATGAGCTGGCCACAATAGCCATAGCAAGTGCTGTCTCTCCCGCAATAGCCAGGGGCCCCCTTCCACAACACCCATGGGACTTCTCTTTTTTTGGCCTTGCCTACCAAGGCAAAATATTGTGTTGGAATCCATTAAAGAGTATAGTAGGGGCCAAGGGACTGTGGCCCTTACATTATAGGTTAAATGATTCTTTGGAGTTTAGATTTAAATGTTATTCATGCATCCCCAGCACACATCCAGCGCAGTGAAAACCACCTTCATTTCACAGCCTTTCATTTCACCACCCTTGCTTTCACCTCCCATATGGTTTTTTAAAAGAAATATGTAAAAGAGAGATCCAAGAAGTGTTGTGGAAGGGTACCCTGGCTATTGAGGGAGGGACAGCAGCTGCCATGTCTATTGTGGCTAGCACATTAATGAGTGATGGCCAAAACTATGTTCACCCATCTACATCAGAATCATAACTGACTTCCCTCGTTGTTTTTGTGGGACTTGGCAGAGTATTGTTATGAGTAATGATGCTGAGAAATTCTGGAACAGTTTCAACGTGCGGGCACTGGGCAGTTGCTCAAGATGCAGCCTTGCTGGTGAATGAAGATGAGAATGAGATTTTGAAAGAGCCTATAAAGATTTGTCCGCATCTTTTACTTTCCATGTTTAGCTTAACCAATACCAAGATTGAACTACGTTTTTTATATCAGTGCTAGATTCGAACTGATCCTCGGTTCTCTCAAACCTTCTGCGAAAAGGCATCCGCAGCTGTGAATTTTCCATTCACCCAGCAGGTTCAAGGAGAAGTGTAAGGCGTGTACGCTACAGGGAAGACCAGACAACTTCTTGGAGTTTCTAGGAGAATAGAAAATGAGGAAGAAAGATATATCTGAGAGGAGTTAGATGAAGAGATAGAGCCGGGAGGTCAAGAAGTTTTGGAAGAGTTTGAGGTGAGATCGTGAAGGGCAAAGGGATTGATGTTTTGGGAGAACTGGTGAAGACGGAGGAGGATGATGTCTGGTGTGATGGGGATATCTTCAGTTCCGATTGAAGATGCTCCTTTTGTCTCTGCACAACGCAAGCATGTGGTGGTACTTCCTCTTCATTTCATGATGAGCTCTCTTTGTACATTTATTCTCTTGTGCTTTCTCAAGTTAAATGTTGAAGCTTTGAGCTTAGTCCATCAGCTGTTTCATAACAGGATATGCAATTTTGGTTTGGTTTGCCGACCAAATTTCCTTGGAGGAAACGGAGAGTTATAACAAACCAGTCAGCTGGCTACATCATCTAGCAAAAATGGCCAAAATGAATGTGATTTGTGATTAACTCTCAAAGTGTAATATTGTTCCAGCAGCAGACAAGAAGTTATAGTCCCATCTAACCTTCTTCTTGGGTATGTTCCAATCACTTTGAAATTTGAGCCCTTCTTGGCATGCAATTTGGAAAAAAAAAGTTGCAAAATGCAACTAAACACAAAGATATGGCTTCAACGACTAAATTCTAAAGAATCCCATCCTTAGCTTTAATCCTAGTTGAATAGAAGGTGTTCCAACTTTAACATAAATCAATGCTAAATTTGTGAACCATTTTTTGAAATTTCACCATAGGCACGATGGTTTTGTGATCTTCATTCATCAATCATTCAATACTTTAAATCAAACTAACAAGACATAAATATGTGTATGTAAAGTGATCTTGAATGCTGAGTCATTTCAGTGAATTCTTTTGTTGTTGGCTTATTAATGAATTTTTTCTTCAGTGGGAAATTATGATTCCATGTCATTTAAATGCCTTTGAATCAATGTTTCTTCAAGTTGTGTTCATGATGTTTTGAATGGATTGTGTTGCCTATGTTTTTTACTATTTGTAGATTGATCCAATGCATGATTTGAATCCAAAATGCACTATGGACAACCCAAGCTCAACCATCATTTTATTCCATGGCATTACATCCAAAAATAATGACGAGTGGAAGGAGACATGGATGTCTTGCCCCATTTATGTGCAAGAAAAGAATATATGTTGGCCAGAAAAGTGGCTACTTAAGGATATGGAAAATAACACTCAGATTCTCTCACTATCATATGATTCCAATCTTGTGGCAAGTGTTCACAAGAATGTGACGGAATTAGGCAAGACCTTCATTCAAAGTTTGGTTATAAGGTTTGGCATCATCCTATAAATTCTTTCAAAATCTCCCCTTATTTATATGCACACATTAGTCCTTTTAAACTCCAATTTCAAAATAATACATTATCCTTCATGCGTTTTACAATGAACAAATTGAAAATGTGACATTTTGCCATGTTATTACCACCACTCTTTCAACCATTTTGAACTTGTAGCTTCATTCATTGAGTCATGAAACATGGCTTCAATGCCAATGTTCGTATTGAAGATACTAGCATTTAGTCTTTTTTAATATTGTCTATTCTTGAAGATGAGATTTGTAGTGTTTGTTGTTAAGGATTGGAGTTTTTGCAAGTTTGTCTTTGGTAAAGCACACATAACAATTGGAAGATTTTTTTTTTTGGGCCCATTTTCATAACAACAATATCTTTTGAAACAAATGTGTTTTGTAATTTCAATTAGTCTTAGATGATTGCTTGAATAGATTTTTTTGCAATAATGTATTATTAGACATAATTTGTAGGTAAATACATGATAGCTAAGCACTTGCATGCTCGTAAAACTAAATATTTGGTGGCCTCAATAGCCAAAGAAATATGTAATGACACCCCAATAGCCAAACATGGTGAAATGCCTATATTGAATAACAAAAGGAAATAAAAAATAAAGGCACCTATGGATGGGTATATTATTAAATTATTCTTTTAAGTTATTTTATGAATGTGGAATTCCCCAAATTAATGTGTATTATTACAATTTTCATAGACAAATTTAAGTATACATTATAGATGTTGATGATTGATCTGGGTTGTTTTTCATGTTATGTAACTATCAATTCCTTTGCAAGATGCCATTAATATCGATTGCTCATAGCTTTGGTGGTTGGTTTTCAAAAGCTTTGTGGTTGAAGCCCACAAACATGAGAATCAAATATCAAGAAATGCAATGGATGAAGTAGTGCAAAAAATTTGCAACAATTTTTTAAACAATCTTAAAGGTGTAATGTTTTATGGTGTACCACATGCTAGTGGTATTGAAAACCTACCACAACATTTTCTTTGGCAACGTCAACAATTGACTTCATAAGCATAAGTGATATTACAATTCCATCAGATCTTTGAAGAAATTTGGAAACTTTCAACCAACAAATAAGCAACTTTTAATTGACTTTGAGAAAGCTATCAACAAAAATGTCAACATTTATGCATTTGGTGAAGGATTGCCTCTTGATGATAATTGGGTAGATTTTACAATCAAACACCTTGATTGTTCAATATATTGGATTATCAATTTAAATTACACATTAAATAACACCATTTTTTTTTGGATGCTCTAATTTAAATTCCTACCACTTTAATAATCATGTATCTTAGGGAAAAATATTTACAGTTTTGTATCAACACGAGCTACAAATTGGATATCCTTTACCCAATGTTTCATGGTACGAATTCAAGGTAGAGATAGTTTCAAAATAATTGTAAATTGATTATTAAAAATAGATATATGGACAAGAAAATTTGAAAGATGTTTGCAATACCTTCTTGGTTAATGTGTATAAATTTATTGTTTAATCATAAAGGTAATGATTTTTAAAAGAATTCATCCATGTTTGCATATCATTAATTATTATGTGATGGTAAAAATCATGCACTACTACAAAATGTGGGTGTAATACACTAGTCCCCATTCACTAAACTAGTGAATTCATTTAAAATCCAATGAAATCACTTGGTGTACAGGGACACCTTTGTTGTAGTGATTATTCAATTATTACATGAATATCAACTATATACCATGAGTTCAATTAAATTGATATATCACAATATTATGGCATGTATGCAAAAGATACTAATGCCATATGCTTCAATTATTTGTTTATCAAGTAATAACAATTACAAAATTAAAGAAATTAATCATTTGACAATTTGCAAACCACTTACCAAGAATCATCCAAATTATTCAAAATTGGTTGACTTTTTTTTTAAAATCTTTGAGGTAAAATAACCATTTACATGTTTATGAATAATAATTTCATTTGCATAAAAATTGAAAGCATTTAATGTGTATGATATTCTAAATATGCATATACATAATTCACAAAGTTTTGTACATTTTTTTTATTCATTTCATTATGATAAGCAATATATTTATTTGTTATCAACATAATTTGTAATTTGAATTCATGCATGATGTTATATCAATCTTAATAAAGACAAATTGAATTCCCATCCTTGCAATGTAAACATGAAGTGATTTTGATTGAAAAAACAAAACAAATAAACACCATATTACAAAAGGTTCCTATTATGGCATTGGTTGGAATGGATGGCATTGGAAAAACCACTTGAAACAAAAAAATTATATGATTTGTTCCACAACCAATATGACAAGTCAAGTTTTTTGGAGGATGTGAAATCTAAAGACATTAATGATGTTTAAAAACAACTCCTATATGATTTGTGTGACAAAAAACTTCACAAGGATCAATATATGAGTAACAAAGACCTTGAAGATTTGAGGTTTTGCATGACATCAAAACTCCTAGTGGTTGTGGATGATGTTGGTAGTACAAAGAACCTTGAAACTTTGCAACTTTTTGTTTCAAGGATACCAAAAGTCATTGCAAAAGCAAAGTACTTGTGATTTGTCAAAATTGGCAAATCTTGGAGGATCATGTGAATGAAGATGGAAAAGTGGACATGACATTGTTTAATGAAGAACAAGGAATGGAACTTTTTATATCCCATGCATTTGGTGATGTAAACATTATTACAAATGATTTTTTAGAGCTATTTAAAGAGATTGTGAAGGCTTGTGGTGGGCTCCCTTTAAGCTTGGAAGTAATGGGTGGTTTTTTGCACACCAAACACAAATAGGAATTACGGAAAGTTTCAACCCATTTCTAAATATCATTCATAAAGTGAAACCAAATAAGTTGATGATATTAACCTCCATAATCTCCCCATTAACTGCGATAGCTTTTTTGAAAAGTATGATGTGCCATCAGGATCAATATCCTTCACGTATGTTGGATATTGAAATTTTCGATATGGCAATTTATTAATTGGTTTAAATCAAATTGCAACGGGTGGATACCATGGCGGCATGAACATTCTTGGATTAGGTGTCAGCCATCCATAAAATCCAACATGTGGATCAAGTGGTGGTCCTCCAAGTGGGTTCGATCAAATGATCATCCTCTTAATGATCTTCCATTAGGCGAATTTCTAAGTGGTTCTCCACGTGGCTGTGGATATAAATTATCTCTTCTTGGCTATTGAATTGAAACATCATTACCATGAATAGGTGGTCCCTTAGCAAAAAGTTATGTTAACAAATAAAGTTGCAATCGTTATCTATTGAACATATATACCCTTGGAAATTAAAATTGGTTGTTCTAATCCAAAAGTTGGTATCCTGATAAGATACTAAGTTTACTCTAGTTGCTCAATAAGTGGCGTTGGTTTTACTTGGGTAGTATCATCATCCTATCTCTCCTTTTTTCTAAAAATCAATGGATTGAGTCTTTTGATTCCAGGATAATACATAAAATACATGTTAGGATCCATGCATATAAAAGGTGGAACTATACTATACGACATTGGATATGGTATAGCTCTAAATTGTCCTATTATCAGTGGTGTAACATGTTACCAACTTAGGTTTTGACTAATTGGTGTTGGATGTGTAACTAAACCCAATTGTGATCAAATTTGTGGTATGGGTACACCAACCTATATCACTAGTTTGTTTGTTGTGGTAGTTGGTAGAGAAGTTCTAAATTCTTTTCTCATTAATCATTTTAATTTATCATCCACAAAGGAATGAATCTTGAATTCATGTCCAACCTATTGACAATATGCATGCATAAGTAAATGCAATTTCAATAATGGGGTGTGGGGTTGTAACATGTATACTTCGCTAAATAGGTGGTTGTTTAACAGTTCCTAAAACAAGTATACTCGGCTAAACACTTTGAGTGATAGGTTGTGTTTGTCAGATAACAACAAGTACTACAATTTCATACATCAATTTTGCATGTTGGTGAGAATTAAATTGGTGTGAAGGTCTTTGTTCCAAGTTGTGTAGTTGTTCCAATCAGTTTAAAAGTTGATTATTTTCCAATTTTAAATTTGATGTGGTTGGATTCAAAACAAGAACTAGTTCAAATGTGAAGTATCCAACAATTGATCTTGATCAAGATGGTATAGTAGTTATGGGAATATAGTAACCAAGAGTTGCAAATTGCCACCTTTGTGTTGTAGAGTTTATTTCATCATTATGTGGAACAGGTGCAATGTTTTGTCCACCTGGTTGTGCGTTTGGCCTCCGTTGTTGGGACGACTATTGGGGTGTCAAAAATCAATTACTTGAAGGTACTTGTGGTTCCTTTCTTTCTTCTTACTCTATTAGTATCTAATGAAGAGGTAAACTTGTTGTAAACCAATTGTTGAGGCTCATTATTGGGAACATCAACTAGTTGAATTCCTTCGGTTTGAATACATAATTGTTCTTCTAACTAAACTATTTCATAAACAGGTTGTTGTGGTACTTTTAATTCTAATTGCCTCTTAAGGTCTCTTGTGATTACTTTTGACATTTTTAATATTCATTTAAAATAATTGTTAACTCAAGTTCTTTTGATTAATAGGTTGTTATAAAAATTAGAAGTCATCAAGGCACAAAAAACTTATTTAAAAACTATTAAAATTATTATAAATCCAAATTAAAAATTTCAAAACAAAATACTTGTTAAAAATTAGAAAGCATAAGTGTGATTGCTTACAATTTTGTTCCACTACATGGTTGCCAAAATGTTAAAGGTTTTTTCTATTTTCTTAAAATTTAAGATTTTTTTAATTCTAAGTCTTTTAATTTTGGTTTAATTGATATCAATAAATTGCTTTAGATAAATAGTTTGTGGAAATCAAATATAAATGTTTCTTTCAAATATAAAAGCAAAATTTAATTTAATTTTTCATAGTAAGTTGAAAAATTAAAATATATAAGTTCTAAGCAAACCTATTCATAAACCAAAAAATAAGAGCAAAAAATAATTTCAAAAGAAGAAAAAAATTCCAAAGGTTCAAAAGTTTACAAGAAGTTGCAAAAAAAATCTCTATCTATCTTTCAATCCTTCTATTTATACCAAATGTAGGATTGTTTTAAATTATAACAACTACTATTCACAAGTTTAAACCAACATGTTACTATAAACAACTTATTATTGTAACAAATTGATTATTAGTTTACTTATCCCATTGGTTACCTTAACACTTGTTACTAGTTATTTCAATAGACCGATTCACCTAAGGTCATGTTATTTAGTAATAACTGAATTAAGTCTCAAAATCATATTACCTCACTAGTTGTTGGTTAGTAACAACTAGTTAGTATATATAGATACTTGAAAAATTGGGTTAACATGTTGATTAATTTAGATAATAAATATTTAATTATCTAAAATTGATTAACTAGTTATTTAATAACCAATTATTTAAATTTGCTAACTAATTAATTATTTAAAGTTGATTAATTAATTCAAATAATTAAGATAACCAATTTTGTTAATCTAGGCAACTAATTATTAAATTTTATTTCAATTCAGATCATCAATTATCAAAATAATTATTTTGATAATTCACTTTCTAATAGTTATTTTGACAATTAATTATTTGATACTTATTTTGATAATTAATGATATGATATTTATTTTGATAATTAATTATTTGATAAATATTTTGATAATTAGTAACTGGTACTTATTTTGATGATTAATTACTTAATAATTATTTTGGTAATTAATTATTTTAATTAAATAATTAATTAATTATCTGAATTAGATTAATTAATTCAAATAATTTAATTTCAAATAATTAATTATAAAATTCAGATTAATAATTTTGATTAATAATTTTTTGATAATTAATTCACATATATAATTATCAAATAATGATACCTTTAGTTGCATAATTTACAAAATTAAAATCAAACAAAAAACATGAAGGAATTTCTTTTTGTAGTTGCAACCCAATTTGCAACTAAGGTGTCACTAAAAGATTTAACTCATATGCTTTGTTTTCAAGATTTCATTTCACAAATTATGTAAAGAAAGTTTCCTCTCTTGTACTATCACAATAAAATACATGTGCCATGTTGAGACGAGTTCATATTAATTTAACTTTAAAGACAAAACACAAAATCAAATAAAAACATTTATGTGACTACTTTTTAGTTCACATATTTTTTTACCTTCCAATTTACTTGCTTATTCAAGTAAGTAAATAGGTTTTATTTTTTAATCGACCTAGGTAAGTAGGTAAGTAAGTATGTAGGACATACCAACTTACCTACCTATGGCTATGTACCAACCTACCTAGGTATTTAAATAAATAAATATTTAAATATTTAAATTGAATTGTTTCCAAATTTCCATTGATATGCCATGTGGTAATTTTTGGATGTGCCACGTGTCATAATCTAAACTATCTAAAATGAACAATCATAATGGACGGTGGATATCAATATTTTTTATAAAATCAACCAAAAATTTTCATAGGCCATGTGTTAGATTTTGATGAATGGATGAAAAGTGACATTAACATGACATTATGGTTGTAGTCATAGGGTTTCATATGTGGTTGAAAAGGAGTTGTTGTGACAAAGTTGCAATTGAATTATAATAAGTTGCATTATTATATGATTATATATATGGTGAATTGCATGTCTTGCAACTCATGCAACTTGTTCGATAACACTTATGGGTGTAGAAATATAGTGAGTTGCAAATGGTCATGGCAATTCAAAACTAAGTTGTAAGCCCAGTTGTCAAGCACCCCTTTATTCATTGTGTACTCAAGGACATTACAACTAATAGATTCCACACCATTGGATAATAGTCCTTTAACCATAAATGCTACCAAGTTCAATCATGAAGAGTAAAGGAAAATGCCATTTAACATTTCCCAATAAACATCAACTTAATTGAATATGTATATCTTTTTTTATAAAATTGCAGTGTAAATTAACATGCACATCAAAATGGACATGTTAAATTTTAGTCAAAACACACATGACAAATTTTAGTCACAAAAGGATGATTGACTAACTAATAAGTATTTGTCATGATTTACTACTCTTTTTTTATTGAATCCAAATGTGTTTGGTGTATGTTTTAACTAAAATGTTAGTAAATAATGACATTGAGAAAACATGATTTGTTGTAATGAATGCATTATGTTTAGCAATGCAAGTTCCATAGTTCAAATTCTATGAAAAAAGGAAGTCAAAAAACATTTCCTTGCATATACTTGTAAATGCAAATCCATTGCCTAGTTTGGATGGACCAATGAAAGGGAGAAAGCAAGAGGAGCAAGGGCCGGTGGTGGGGAGAGAATTTGATGTTTATATAATGATGAAAGAAGTTAGGTAGTTGATAGAGATTTTGGTTTTTTTTTAGGGTTGAAAAATTGGCCCATTACCATAATTATAGAAGGTGAATGCCTTCCAATAACAACTTACAATAAAAAACCACCCTATTCATCATAAGGTGTATCCTTCAATTTTTCCATAAACCTTTTTATCTAACATTTGCCCCATATGTTTATGGAAGTGTGATAATTCATTTTGGACCACTGCAAAAAAGGAAACCATGTTGAAGCAAAAAGTGGAAAAATAAGGAAAATGATGTGAGAGCATGATTGTAGTTACTTGGAATAGACCAACCATGAGGTAAATGGGGAAGTGGGATGGTAGGCGCAAATTCTACCCAGAATTACCCTATGTTTATTAATAAAACAATACAAATTATATTTTCAGAAGTACTTACAACATTCACAATTTGTGGTACTACTGATTTTAATTCCTTGTAGACTATATTCACACATTTTTCTTATTATAATTATTGTTTATTTGTTTCCTAGATTTTATGTTATCCATAATAATAATAAAAATTGATTAGAATTCATAATTCAATTATAAAAACATAACAGTTCAAAGTTGACGCGCTCCCAAGTCACGGGGTGAGACCCACTTAAGGGTTTCACAAAGTCAAGTTGCGGAAAGTTGAGATTTGGTAGCACGCTCCCGACTTCCAATTCTAAAAAGGGGTAGAGGGTTGAGTTGGGAGCCTAGGGATTAGACTAGGAAGAGGGACTAGCTTAGCTCGTGTGAATCTGCATCCAAAAACCAACCAAATCGGGTTAGTTTAGCATTCGGGACACCCTTGGGTGTTGGGACTTGCCACGGGCACTTG
>Ga0116231_10003916_pt1 | contig 30484 bp, 12 predicted proteins | sample S1TSphgellanicum_2_FD_89695 | JGI IMG/M metagenome (GOLD analysis project Ga0116231, IMG submission 89695) | Host-associated microbial communities from peat moss isolated from Minnesota, USA - S1T2_Fd - Sphagnum magellanicum MG | ecosystem: Host-associated > Plants > Peat moss > Unclassified... | reverse complement strand
GGGGGGGGGGGGGGGGGGGGGGGGGGGGGGGGGGGGGGGGGGGGGGGGGGGGGGGGGGGGGGGGCCGCGGGGGGGGGGGGGGGGGGGGGGGGGGGGGGCGGGGCAGGGGGGGTAGGGGGTGGGGGGGGGGGAGGACCGCCTTGAGAAGGCGGAGGTGGAGGTGGGGGTGGAGGAGGACCTCCACGAGGAGGCAGAGGTGGAGGTGGAGGAGGACCTCCACGAGGAGGTAGAGGTGGAGGTGGTGGAGGTGGAGGAGGAGGTGGGGGTGGAGCAGGTGGAGCAGATGGAAGCTGGGGTGTTGCACCTCCAGGAGTTGGTGGTGGTGGTGGTGGTGGAGGTGGCTGTCCATGAAGAGGTGCAGGGGGAGTTGTAAGATGGCTATTCCCTTGTGGAGGAGGTAGAGGAGGGGAAGGTGATGGATGGCCATATCCTTGAGCAAAAGATTGTGGTGGGGGAGGTTGAGGGCTTCTCTGAACTAAAGGAGAAGCTGGAGGCAGAGGAGGAGGAGCAATTTCTTCTGTGGGGTGAGATGTTGAGGAAGGTGAGGAGAAAGATCTTTGGAAAGCAGGAGGTGGAGGGGAAGGAGAAAACACTTTTGCAGATGGGGGGTGCAAGTTGGATTCCAGAGAAGGACTGGAGGCAGGAAGAGGGGACCCAAGGGAAGGACTAGTAGAAGGAAAAGAACTTTCAAAGGGCAAAGGAACAGTGAGAGGGCGCTCTGCCTGAATTGTGAACCCTTCAGGCCCCTGGGTAAAAGAACTTGGGGGCGTAAGGTCAAGAATGCCATGAAAGGGCTCTGAACCAGCACCTTGCCTGTGCCCTGAAATAACCTCATTTGCCAATGCAGATGAAACTGGAATATCTGTTGGGGCTTGAGAGCCTGGAAGATTGGATTCAAGGTCTTGAATGTCAGTGAAGCGATTCCTCCGAACACTCTTCCAAGGAATCTCTCCAGTAACAGCATTTGAATGCAGTGGCTTAGGTGGGGGGTTTTCGAACTGACGTCGGGATTCAGGAGATGAAGGTGATTTCTCAGGCGATGACCAACCTCCACTAGAACTTGAGTCTTTGTCAAATACAGGCTCTGAAAACTGTTGCATATAGTCCCAGAGATTTGGTAAAACCACTTCTGGTGGTTCAGCAGGCAGAGGGGTCACCTTTGGAGCAACTGGAAGAGGTGGTGGAGCAGGTGAAGGAGCAATAACAAAGCTTGACTTGACTGGAACTTCAGGTTTTTTTGGTTGAGAACTTCGCTGCCAGTGATAGCCAACCGGATAAGGGTCAACATGATCTTCAAACTTTTTATACCGATTGTTGTGAAGAGCTGGTCTAGATGATGGGACTACTCCAGCTAGCATATATGAATCAGGTTCTTCTGGGACAACTGAACCCTTAAGTGGTGAATGAGATGGCACAGACGGAGAAGGGGTCATCAAAAAATTACTCTTCTGTTGAGTTGCATTGTGCTGATCCATCCCGTTCTCTGGTATAGCAGTTTCTTTCCTTGAATTTGATACCCTAGGTGGCTCCTCTTCAGATGAGGAAGGAGCAGAGATGAAGCTGTCACTTCCCAAGTCAGCATCTGAGAAGGGTCCTGATGACAGGTTGCCTGCATCTGATCCTTTCCGGCTATATGCTGGTATACTAGAATTCCTGAAAAGGCTTCCACTTGCACTACCACCAGAGTCAACTCTTTCCATAGGATGCGAATGGTCACAGTTTCCCAGTAAACTTATGCCATCATCCCTAATCTTTTTCTTCAGCCCCCGTCCCCCCTCAGCTTTATCTGGTTCTGCATTGCTTGAGGAGTCTTTATGTTGCACCCGCACTAATTCTGGGCTCAAATCATCACCATAACGTGACACCTTGGTGCCATGTCTCCTGCCCATTTGCAAGCCTTCTTCAGGGACCTTTGTCATCTTCATAGGAATGTTGACATCCAAAACAACTCTTGTCCCAACTTGTGAAGAATCCCTCGTGCCTTGTCCAACACTGCCAGTATTATTACTTGCAGGCTTCCCTGACACTTTTGGAGTCAACTGCTGCTCAGGATATTCTGGAGGCCTGGTAGAGGGTCTAAAGGGGACTGAGGGAGGCTTGAACTGACCATATCCCCAACTGTATTGCTCCAATCCTGAGGCTGTAGGACTCGGATATAGAAGGGGTTTCTGACTTCCTGGACCTTTTCTGATCTTCCATCTGCGATAAATGCAAAAGAGGGCAACAGCAACTCCCAGTGTAATGCAGGTCGCCACAACAACGCCAATTACAACTGCTGAATGATTAGTGCCTGATGTCGGGCCCCCAACTGGAGATGAGACTGGAGCTGAAATCAGAGATCGCCTGAGGGAAGCAAGGGCTGATATTGAGGAGCTTTCTCCCGCAGCCTGTGGTAGTTGACCTGTCTGCAAGTAAGAGACAATCATGGTCTTACTTCCAAAGTTCAATCCATGGAATTCAGTATCATAGACACAAGCATGAGAAATAAGCATGGAATCGAACATAAGCCACCAATGGAGGAACTCTTAGATAAGTTCAGGGACTGGATTACTGAGAGAAGAACTAACTCTTCTCAATAAGGATACTAGCTGATCATTTAGGTACAGCTACCAGCAGCTACCTGAAGAAAAACCAGTCAATCCACAAAACATTTGTAAGTTGTGGAAAATGACATGATCCTGCAAAGTTATAGGGTTTATTGAGCTCATTTTGGTTGTCTCAAAATTGTGAACATGGGGAAAACCCCCTCCCTCTTCAAGCAACTATACATCTGCATAGAGAGAAGGAAATGGGAGATTTTTAAGGAGGAAACTGCTCTATAATTCCAATCTTTGTCCTAATGCAATCACAAATCCAAAATTCAGTCAAGTCAATGAATGAGCAGAAGTGTTTTTTCTAACCTAATCTCGTTAAAAAAGATTGGAAATGTTCATAAAGCTTCTCTTGGAACTCACAAGGACAAGATAAAACACTTGAGAAAAACCCATATTTCTGGCATTTGGGGACACTAATGAATGATCTGCGACTTTAGCCAATAATTAAGTTCAAGCTTCAGCACACATAAAGAACTGGTGAATTTTTTTTTAGTGTATGTGAAGGGCATCCTAAATTGCAGAATTGGGACCTTACAGGAATTTCCCAGTAAGATACCAGTTCTTTATGCAGGGGAAGTTCCCTTACCTCGGGACTGCCTCAGGTTGAGGTGACAGACCTGAGGGCGCCGTCACCTCAACCCACGGAAGTCCTGCGGTAGTGGGACGTCCCCTATACATAATTTGCTTCAAGAAGGGCAAAAAAAAGAGGATGCTAATCAGCCAAGACCCCGAGCAGTTAAAGAGTGACCTAATGACCAAAACTGTAGTCTGTAAGCAACGAGGAACTCCCAAGGCTGATAAAAAGCCATCCCTCTCCTTCCGGTCCAAAACCCTAACTATGGATGACTTTGACAATGATAGACCTCAAGCTCATTAACGTATTCTGATTTGATGTTTCAAGAAGAAAAACCATGTCACGAAGATTGCAGCCACAGAAAGAGACCTTCAGCAGGTTTGGTAAGCATTCCAAACAAAGGCTTCCTAGGACAATTTGGTAAGCATTCCAAACAATGGCTTCCTAGGACATCAAAAGCTCAAAGAAACGTTTACCACAACATCATTAGCAGCTGCTGCTTCTTCTGCTTCTTCTGCTTCTCCCGAACTTTGGTGCCTGGAGCTCCAAAGATAGCCTCTGAGGAGCAGTAAATTAGAATCTCCCGTTTTGTCAACGCCTACTTGCAACGGCAGCCCCCCGGAAGTTTGGCTGCTTTCAGATTCTCGCAAGCCGTTGTTGTCGATGGCTCCAAACCACTCCTCCTGCTGCTGCTCCTCGGCTTCCTTGAACAAGGCGGCATCAGGTGCACAGTGGAAGCCACGAACGAAGCTCAAGTAGTACAAGTAGATGAGCAGGAACAGAAACCCTCGCGCTCTGCTCACTGTCACCATTCCGGCACATGGAAAATTTAGAAACTTAGACCGACAAAACAACGATACAGATGCAAAATGTTGCAGTACTAACATGTGTGATCACTTGGGAATGGAACCTTTCTCTCTCTCCTCGCTAGAACGCAAAATTGCAGATGCGAGAGAGAGAGAGAGAGAGAGAGAGAACTCAGAGAGAGCGAAACGTAGAATTGCCGTGAAGCAAGCGAGACGCGCAACGAACGCGCAACGAAGAAAAACGGACACTAACGACAACGAGAGCTAGGAATACTGGATGCGACTGGAAAGATCATCCATGAGGAAGAAATTCAGTCATCCAAGACTTTTTAACTCTCTTTGTAACCAATGCAGGTTACCTAGTCCAATGAGGTTCACAACCTTGTCCCCGTCCATGAGCATCACGGGGGATAGGATAATTTTGCACAGGGGAAGGGGGGGGTTTTTTTTTTTTTTTTTTGGTGGGTTGAATTTTTTTGTTATTAAAAATTTGGTGAATTTGCCCCCCCAAAAAATTAGCAAAATTAGTTGAATTTTCACTCCTAAAACAAAAATTTCTGAAGAATTTTCTCTTTTGCTTCATCAACAACCCTCATGGACCAATTAGGAATTGTACCAAATTAGTTGATGTGGTACCACATCGATGCCAACCGACATTGAAGTTCAAAATTGGTGTTCTTGACAAGTTCCTAGAGTGGAGTGTTAAAGCCGGTGGTTGAGGTTCAGAGTCAAGGGGTGTTCCTTCAATTAGGGGGGCCTACACAAGGCGGTAGCCAATTGCTCTGGTCTGGCCCCAAATTTGGGGAACCCTTATGTTTGAGAGTGCTCTGAGAGGGGCCCTTATCCAGGGCATAAAGACCCAACAATTTTTTTTCTTTTTAACATGAAAGAGTTGGGAAAAAGAAAAGGAGTAACCATTTAGTCTTTAAAGATTACAAAGGAAGGATTAGTAATCATCCACCATCCAATCATGGCACATTACATTGCGGACGAGGATGAAGATGGCACGACAATGTGAATGAAAAAAGTGGCCATATCATTCACCAGAGTTTTTAACATCATACAAGAATTTTAATTTGTATGCCAAAAAATGAGGGCACATCTGGATGAGTTCTGTGAGTAAATGGAAGGCATCCTATAGCTGGTACAAACTGGCCTACTGAGTGACTGACTAGCCAGCCATTGACGAGGTTGAGGTTAGACCGTGGTGACATACAGTCTGATTTTTGAAACGGCACTGTTCGGCATAACGGTACTGTTCGTTATGGCAAGTTCAGAGTTCAAACCAGTCAGCCGCTCCACCAGTCAGCCGCCCAGCCGTCACAAACTTTTCAAATCTTTCCTTTCTAATTTCAGTCACCCCTCCTCTGACAGAATTTCCCTCTAGAAGGACCCCCTTCCTTCCACTCACGGAAAGATCCATCCCCAATTATGGGAAAGGTAAGTTTCGTCCATCATATTTCATTCATTAACCGCAACTTCATCCTTTCCTCCAATGAAAATTCATGAACAAAACATCTTATGAATGCTCATCATCCATGGAATTTGGATGACTGATTCTTTTGGGCAGAAGTTTCATCAGACTGGGCCCCAAAAACCAAAAAATTCAGCCTGGGACAAGCCCAGAAAATTATTTTTAAAAGTTTGTGGGCAGCTTGAAGCTCATCTGGGCAGTCATAATATTTCAGTCTCATCTTGTGCTTGTAATTCCATTTCAAGTAGTACTAGGCCATGTGGTGTGTTGGCCCTAAGTGTATTAAACATCTTGTAAGGTCACCCATGTCAATACTATTCCAATCCAAGTGGACTTAAAGCTTTAATTTTAGAGTTACCTATTATCAAAAAACCACTCACTTTTCAATAACTTTTGCACCATTGGACCAAAAATTGCAAAACAAAAGACGGGCACATCATCTCATTAAGGGCTTTCTAGTGGTCCCAAATCAAAGGTTTCCCATATTTAACACAAACTACAATTTTTTTTTGGTTGACTTTGCATAGATTTGATCATAAAATTTCAATAAAAAACTGAAGCTAACAAACATTAGAAATTGTTCATTAATATTTATAATTTGAGTTTTACAAAATTTTGAAATGCACAAAAGGTTCTCAAAGAGAGAAGGTTTTGAATTGGTGCGCACAATTGTTACTTGTACCTTCAACATATCATTCTAGTATGGTATTATTGTTGTTGCCTTTAAAAGTTGCAAAAGAACAATTTGTTAAGCTCTTCATTATTCCTCATGATCACCCAATGACTTGGTACTTATGTGCAAAGTCAAGATTGCCATAAAGGACACATTGTTAGAAAATAGCAAAGACTAATGATTTAGGGGAAAAGTATGTCTGAAATTATCATCTCACAAAATAGTTTTTTTCCAAACACTCTGGGAATTTTGTGATAAATTCATGTAAATGAGTAGTAGAGATATTGCAAAAAGCTTTAGACTGGACCTAAGGGTTTAGGGTTAGGGTTAGGGTTTGGCAGGGTCATCATCATTTTGGGTCATATGTCCAACAGATCTTCCAGGTGACTTGACTTGATTGCTCTCTTATTTCAATGAATTAGGATAGTATAATTTTGGTCAAGTGCTAATTTAATGGGCTAAAACTGTTTTATTGTTGTTGATTGAACCCAAGATTGATTGAGTTATGACTCCTGAGACAACAAAATGAGTAATTAATTAATCAATCTTTCCCATCTTCAGAACTTCTAGTGGCAATCAATCATGAGTCCTTCATTATGTTTGCCTAACATTTCAATCTTGTAATTAGGTCATGACTCATGAATACAACCAACTTAATGTTGTTGTTCAATTTGATCCATAAATGCCCAATACCAAACTCCAAGTTTCACATTTGGTTAAGTTTTGTTTTGTGGGTTGTTAACCTTCAATTGAAACATGAGAATACCTGATTAGGAGTCTTTGTTTTTTTTTAATTTAATGGCTGTTTAGTGTTCATGAACATCAAGTAACCCCCCACCCTCTCCCATCACAACATCCCTCTAACATCTTCTGCTTAGAAGAGAAAGGAAATAACTAAAGTTGATCCATCAAGCCCCAACAATATGAACTACTTTCATTTCTGAGTATTCCAAGTAGGGGGGAACCTTACAACTTACAACCATGGTGCTTAAAATTTGGACTCTGTTCCTCTCAAAAAACCTGTTAAAACAAGTGCTGGGCAGTTCTAATGTTTTTTTAAGAGCTCTTGGGCCTAGTAGATATTGTTTATCATATTCCTCGACAATACTCACACCTTGCTCACATTCAATTTTTAAAAAATTAATAATTTTTTTAAAATCTAGGATGTAATATTAAAAATAACGTGTTAAGAGTTTTTTTTCAATATTTTCTTTTAAAAAGAAAGATTCCAAAACATCAAAAAATTTCATTTTGATGTTGGAAGCAAATGAAAACAACTCAAGAACAATTCCAAAATCATCATCAATCAAATTGACTTGGGTTGGTAAATTTTTAATTTTTTTCCTGAATTTTAAACACAATATAATACCGGCACACTACAATGCATCAAAAAACAACCAATGACTATTAGATTAGTTCAAAACATAAGCACTCACAACAACAACAACAAAATCCACGATTTTTTTTTTAATATGCCATGTAAAAAGAGGTGGCACTTTGCCAATACTTCTAATAATATTTTTTCTATTGTAACAAATGATAATAACATCCTTAAATTGCAAAGCATGTTGGAACATAATGATTTTGCTTACAGACCTAAAAAGACATTTAATAATGTTATGTTAGCATATGGATCTAGCAAGATTTCATAAAACAAAAGGAAAAAAATAAGGTTGTAAAGGTAATTAAAAGTTCACCTTGTCTTCAATAGAGTATTCAATTTTCTTGGGAAAACTTTAGAATTTGAATAAACCTTGTTCCATTCATGTCTACCTTTCCCAAAAAATTTATGCCAAGTTATACATTTCTATAAATCTAATTGGGTTGACTTGAAGAAATTAAATGTGAAATTTTTACAATTTTTTTTTTGTCAACAATAACATATTGACATACCTTAGAAATAAATATGGCCAAAACAAATATTTTGAGATTTTTCATCTAAACCCAAGACTTCACATTAATATATGTCAAGGTAGTCATCATAATATTCAAATTTGTCCCCTCGTCTTTGACATATGCAATGATTTTTCTTTTCAACCCATATTGATCACACAATTATGTCAAATTGATAGCCAAGGTCTAATTAGTTGTATTTGTTGCCTCAAACAAATTGATAATCATTTGTTTAGGTTGCCAATCAAATCCCACAAAATTAAATAACAAAAAATAAATATATCATGTGCCCCCTTAGACATCCATAAATCAAAGCTTGTTGTTGCATAAATGAAATTTGTCAATTTTGGCAAAACATAATCTTGTTTCATTTGTTTCACCAAGTGAAGCAATATTTTGTGAAAAAAATATTTTCTAAAAAGGAGAACAACTCAAAGACACAAAGTGTAAAGCCAAATGTTTTAACCAATAAATTTTAACAACCAATAAGGGGAAATGATTTTTCATAATCAAAAGACTAAGATCTTGCAAAAACTTTTTCTACTACACATCATCATTTTTGAAAAAATCTTTAACAACTAAAAATACATGACACATTAAACCTTTCCTTTGTTGATTTTTTAAACAAAACTTATTATTAGACTATTGATCTCATCCTCAAATTTTTTTGGCAATTATGGCATATTCTACATCCACATGTTTTTAAAAATTAATTATTCCATAGATTTTATAATATGTTATTAAACATTTTTGTCTTTAGTGCTTGGATTAAAGTTATTCACATGATGACAATGACAAATAATGCATTTCATGATTTGAAGACTTCCCCCTTCAACATTTTTCAAATCATTAACACAATAGAAGGCCCAACATAATGCATTTTTATTATATCCCATCCAAATTTTTCGTTGAGAATGTAATTTTTGAAATTTCATTTGCATTTTTTCTTCAGTATCTTTTGTTCTATGTTTTTATTTAGATTTTTTAAATTATTATTCCCACAATTTCTTTTTAATATTCATTTCATTTCCATTTGGTTCCATTTCATTTTCAATGGACATTATTTTCATTTTGACTATATTTATTTGCCACCAAAAATTTATTAAAAATTTACTTTAAATGGAAAAGAAATTTTTTAATTATATTTTTAGTCAAAATAATGGGTTCATTTTTTAGTTATTTCAACTATGGTATGAAAATAAAATCAAAGGACTTAGGGTGAAAGCAACTAAAATGTAACAATTTTAAACACATATGGAATCCATAATGGTCTAAATTAACATTACAAAAGCAGTGTGAAGGCATGATACTTTGAATCACACAAGTCATTTTGCAAGTTATCATTAAAAATTCATTATTAAAAAAATTCCAACCCTAATTTACCTTATGGAGAACTTAAATTTGAAATATGAACTTCTAAATTATTATTTCCACTAAAGAAAAGACTTTTAATAGGAAAAAACATAATTCAAAGTATATAGAAAAATTTGGTCTTCAAAATCCTTTCAAAAAATCTTTTCTAGTATTGATGTTATCACACAATATTATCATTGAGTCCTTTATTCAATTAAAAAAACATTATATGAAAGTGCATGAAGTCCATATTCATTGATTATGGATTGTTATAGGTTTTTTGATATTTTTTTTAAAGTCCATTCTATTATGACAATTCAAAAAATATTCAAAAAATTCATACAATGTGATTATAATATGTATGTCATTATAGTGTTGAATCCTTTATTACCTTAATCATTTATATTTAATCACATGGCCAATTACAAATTTTAAAATCTTGCAAAAATTGCCTTGTGACAATGTTTTATGGACATGGTAGTGTGCTTTCACCCCTTACAAACAAATACAATTATGAAAAATTTATTAAATTATCTCCCATCTTTTCATCATCCAAAAAAATGTAAGTTGCAAAAGGATATGAACTTTTTTTTTTTGAATATATGTATGTTTGCATAGGTGTGTTTGTTGGCCCTACGCATAGCAAACCCAAAAAGCAACTCAAAACAAAATTTTACAAACAAACACCTTGAAAGTTGAAATTAATGAAATTTGAAAAAAAAACAAAACTTACCTACAAAATGGAATTGAAACTTGAAAAAACCTCTAGCTTTTCCACACCTACACAAAGTAAAAAAAGGGCAATACCAATTTGAAAAGCAAGATAAAATTAGGAAAGACATTGAAGAGCAAAACAACAAGAGCAATAGAACTAAAAAAGTGCCAAGGAGCAACAAAGAAGTACCTTAAGGTGCCCAAAACCAAGAATAAAAGAACAAAAGTACCAAAATTATAAAAGGTGCCAATGAATAGAGGAACAAAAATAGTAGATTCAAGAAAGGTATTGCGATGAGTAAAGGAGCAAGAGTAAACAAACAAGATTAAAGGAACAATAACAAAATCCAAAGATGTAAAAAATAATTATACCTAAAGGAGGAAGAAAAAATTATTTATAACCTAAAATGTAACCACTATCCAATGGTGCAACCTAAACCTTAAACATAACTTTAAATCTTACCTACCACTTAGTGATTGTTGAATGTAGTACACTAAATACTAAGAAATTTTTTAAACCTTAACCTTAATATTTTTTGATACCCTAATAATGTATCTTTTTTTGTTAAAAAAATAGGGTTTCAAATGGTTAATTCTCAACCTAATGGAAACCAATGAATGGATTTCAAATAAGGTATGACCCTAGGTAATACCCAAAGGTATTCAATTCGAAATCCAACATGAAACCCTTTATGATTATCAACCATTTTCTAATACTCATCCAACACTAGTTAAATCCAATGTTGTAACTTCCATGTTCCCCAATTTGCAATGCAAGGGGTTAACATTAACCCAAACCTGAATGAACATTTGTTTGGTGGAATCAATATAAGATTCAATTGTGAAATTATTCTTTTGTTAAAATCTAAATTGAATTTGGAATCATGAAAAATGACTTTTGCACACAAATTTAAGTTATTTAAAGCAATTTCACCCATATCCTTAATTGGGCCTTAGTAATGTTTATCAAATCTAAATAGTGTATTACTTATTTCCAAATCCCTACCCATAAACATGAAAAATGGGACAACACAAAATGAAAAACACATTATTGCAAATACATGAATTAATCATTATAACTAATTAATCAAGAATAGTTATTTTTCCAATCTTGGAGAAGTGTGTAGTGTGCATGGACTAGACTTAATTTCGAACCAAGCCCAAAGGTTTTTTTAATTTGAAAAAAATGCGGCAAAATTAGAAACATAGGATTTAGAAATTTGAAAAACCAAGTTAAAACTTGGGCTGATCGTTAAAGTTGGTCAATAAAAAAAATGATTTATTTCTATTAGGATTCTTTGACGCACCCCCAAGCTCTTTAATGGACTCAACTGCGAATCCAAAGGTGAAAACAACAAAAGGAGAAAGAGTTAAGGTGTGTTACTTAACTCGCAACACTTCGTGGGAAGAAGAACGTGCTAAAACTCCAGGATGGGGACTAGGAAGATTGACAAGCAATTCAATTACTCACACGGACCTACACAAACCAAACAACAAGTTGGTTAGTGCGTAACTGGAACATTTTTGGTGCATGGATGAACTACAGGCAAACATGAACTCACAAGACTCACCACAACCTGGACTTGGGGGAAGCCACCACCTTCCCCCTTATAGTATTATTTGTGCATGGCCATGGGGCTAGCACCCAAATGTCATTTTGTCTCGGGACTCCCAAATGTGAATCTCAAAATTCCTAAAATTGGGACTCCCGCAACTTTGGAGACCCATAACTTTGTGTTTAGACCTCCGATTGAGGTGAGGTATGAAGCAAAATTGTAACCCTTGTTGAGAGCTTTCTAACGGTATGTGGCATGTCACTTACACACAAGGAAATTGGGGTGATTCCCGACTTTTAATGGTTGGGAGTCAAATTACCAATTTGATTCCTAACCCTTATTTTGAGCGTAACTTGTGTTTTAAGTACCCAAATGGGTCTTTCAAGCTCATTTTAAACATCTAAGTTCCAAGAGCTTTCCAATGATATAAGGAATTCCTTAATCTAATGTGTTTTGACCCTTGAAATTGTTCTTTGAAGATTTGGAAATCCATCGGGACTCCAACTCCCAAAATGGGAGCTCACTTGGGAATGTGGAAGTTCATTCCCTCACACTCTCCCACACTCCCGAAAGCATGAAATGTGACTCCCATGCTTCATTCTTGGCCCGCACCTTCACAAGCCCGTGCCTTGGTCACGAGCTTAAGGCTAAAGTTGCAACATTTTTGGAAAGCCCCACTAACATGTGCACTTTTACCAACCCCAAGGAATTTCATAATGTTTCAATACAAATTTTCATCCAAAATGTATTGTACATGACATTTTATTACCATCATTGGGCATGTTCTAAGGTTATACAATTGTCAATTGTGATATTATCAAGACCCATTGACAATAAGGGCTATATATGCAATAGAAGTTACATGATACAATCTAATAAGAAATTCATTTAATAGTTGTGCTCACACAAAAAATATTATTCAACGCCTAATTAGACATTGAATTACAAAAGAAATTTTGAGATGGGATTGGGTGGAAGGTAATAAATATTACTAAGACATTTTATTTATGTGAATTTCACTAAACAAAAAAATTACAAATTGACTTGGCGAGATCCATAGTATATGGTGCCATTAGAGTGATATAAATTATTATAATGTAAAAGTATGGTACAAGATCAAATGTTATTGAATAAATCAAGTTTTAACTTTCCATCCATTATTTTTTTCATGCACCCCGCAATTGTTTCATATAATTACATATAGTAAAGGGTGTCATGAAATATCATTTCATCCATCTGTACATCATCCATCCGTCCCGTCATCCATCCGTCCCGTCATGGTTTGTTTACTCCGACGAGGCGGAGAAAGAGTGGAAAACACATATATATAGTGAATTGAAAATTAATAATATATTTAGTGGATGTCATCAAATTAGAAATAAAATAAAATAAAATTATCCACCCAACCCAAAATATGACCAATTTGTTTCATGGTGAATTCTTTCAAAATTGTGAGTTAAAACTCTCAAAAAAATAAAAGAGGATTTTTCTTCACAATTTTTTTGAGAAATGCATCTTTTTTTTTGTAGGAAAAAATACTTTGTCACATTTGGACACAGGTTCTAGTGTTTGGGATAGTTTTTTTTTTTTTGTTTTTGCCAGTTTATATAGTTCGGATAATTTTTTCCAAACATTAGAAAAATTAGTGTTATGTAACTTTTTTGGCATACTCGCATTTAATGATTTTATTTTTTTAAAAAAATTGTGATTTGTTCAACCAAAAATATGGGAAAGCATTTTGTGTTGTCCGATAAATTGCTGCATGTCACTTGCAACACTTGGCCATCACTACATAATGTACTTTTTTGGCACATATGTAATGTACTGTCAAATACACACATGCATGTGCATTAGGCACGGGGTTCAAACTAGTGTTTGATGAATGGAGATCTACAAAAAGAGTTAATCATGTTTTTTTAATCACATTCCATATTGTTAACTTCACTATCATTTATTCTCTTTTACTCCAAAAGATAAAAATGGTAGATAATCATGCCATTTAATCCGCTCATTAAAGTTCACAAAGGTCAAAGCAATCTATTACACAATTTTGTGCATGTTATGCACAATTATGTGTGGATAGACACATTTTGTGTTTTCTTTTTAAAAACCAAAAATAAATAAAATTGGTTTTACTACCATCACCAAAATGGGTCAAAATAATGTTATGTGTAGATAGAGATGTTCTATGTGGATGAACACATATCATGTTTGATTTTGCACTACTTTGCAAAACCACAAAATGAAGGTTTTGCTATTGTCATTGGATTCCAACTTGGCACCTCATCACCATAAAACACAATAGTTATCAATAACCTAATTCCATCCAACTTACCATAACAAGGTTTTAATATTTTTACCATTGACATCTGTCCAACCTTGTGACAAAACCATATGAATATTACACATGGCACTACTTTGACCCCCATGAAATTCAATGGGTGTTGTTTAATGTCTTATGGTGGATGACATCTATAATGATAGATAACAAATTGAATAAAAAATGTTCACAAAGGCTAGTTTGTGATGGCGTTTAAGGATATATTTTTAAATTAGTGGTTGTGGGATGAAGGGAGTGATATGATACCAAAAAAAGCTCTCTATCATTTCAAATAACTCTTTCCATAATCATTGATGACAACCAATTTTGCTTCATGGGTTATGAGGAATTGAAAGGCCTCAAAGATCAATGTTTGGTGCCACAACATGAAGTTAGTTTCAAATCCACTTTAATTCTTATGTAGTTTCATTCCACCTTGAAATTGATATTGGGTGGCAAGTGTTCTTCATGCATGCACATGCAACATTACATTGTCAAAGATATGTCCATGGTTGATTACTTGGGCAATCCCTCATTATGATACATTGTTTGTCCACTTACTCACCATTTAAAAATCCCCCAATTGCAACATGCCACTTGTCCACTTACTTACCACTTGATGTTGGCCTCATGGGCATAAAACCAAATCTATGTAGCATGTCGATGTATTCATTGTATATGAGGTTGCATTGCATCAAGCCTAATAACCAAAGCATGCCGATACAATGTAAAAGACAATGTAAAAAACACCCAATTATCAAGTTGATTATTAATAACTTACCTAGGGATTATTCATTTTTCTAAATTTTTTTTAAAAAAAAAATATTCAATGGGTAGGTAGTAGTCAAAGAACTAATAAAAATCTTAAGGATCATGTACCAAATAGTCAAAATTTAATAAATTAGGCTTAGATGTTTGGAATTTTCATCCAAGTAGGTTGTTAGTCTTTAAACCTTAAAAATTTAACAATCTATTTGGATGTTTCATTTAAGTAGGTTATTAATCAATAAACTTTAAGCTTGTTCCATGTAATTTGCATCAACCCCTTCCCCTTTGTTTTTGAATTGGAAATTGCTTGGAGATTGAATAATTATTTTCTCTCCCCTTTGGCTTGAATCGTATAGAATTGCTAAAGATTGCAATCAAAGAATTAGCAAAGAAAAACAATGGCTTGGTAATTTGGAAGGAGTTTATTGTTATCATTGTTGGTTTTGTTTTGTCTATAATTTGTACCAAACTTTGGTTTGCATTCGACACCAAATGTAATTGGATCTAGATTTCATTATTATTGATACTTTTTAATTTTACCTAAGATGCAAACATGGAAGATTGCACGTGTGTTCTTAGCATTTGACACCTTTAACATCTAACTTAATTTTAAATATTCAATTCATAACATCAAACAACTAGGGTTTCCAACAAAGACAATGTAGTTGTTTCATGCAAATATGATTCTAGATGTGACTATGTAATCAAGTTAGACTTGTCACTTTTACCATAATTCCTTCCATCATAGTAATCTCAAACCATGAAAATGACTATGGTAAAAATGATTACAATCATGAAGGAAAAAATCAAGATGCATATCTAGTTGTTGAATCTACATTATTTTGTTAATATTATTGAATTTTCTTATTAGAAGCCATGTGGCAACTTAGACAATGTAAGGCAACATAAGCTTAGGCTAGGTAACTTAGCCTAACCTAACATAATATAGCCTAGTTAGGCAAACTAGCTAGCTAGGTTTAAAACTAAAGCCTAGGCCTAGGAACTTAAGTAGCCTAACCTAGGTAGCCTAAAAACATAGTTTAGACACATTCAAATATGAGGATTTAAACCTTTCACCTTCACATTAAAAGTTAAAGTCCTTACCATTGCATCATTTTTTCATCAAATGATTTTTTTGTCATCACATTATTATTAATTTATTTTTCTATCTTACTTAAAGTAGCCTATCTTGTTACTTGACTACCATCAACCATATTAAGCTATTTTAGGCTACTTCTTTACCATGTTTTATTTTACCCTAGGTTATTTTAAGCTATTTTACATTATTTTATCCTAGGTTTTTCTATGTGATTCTACCTTAGGTCATTTTAAGTTATTATAGGTTATTTTGTTTTAGGGGCTATTTTAACATGCTAGACTATTTTAAGCCATTAATAGCATAAAATGTAATAGCCTAAAATAACCTTGGTAGGCTTATTATTAAACTACCTAAAACAAGGTTTTTAGGACAAATCTAGTCCCATGATTAGTCTCATGTTTTAAACCTAGTCACATAGTCATACTATTCGTGAAACTACTCATGTCCATGACTAATCATGTAGTCGTTATTATGGCATTAAGTCACAAAAATGACATAGTTGCAAAAGCATCCAATCATAAAACCATGTTGTTGGCATAGTGATTACACACAATGCAATCACATTAAATGTTGCAATTTGCTTTTAACACTTCTAATTTCCAACCTTCTAACTCCTAACCTTGAACATGTAGAGATTTTCATTTAGCAACTCTAACATTTAGTTTAACTACACACAACCCTTTTCTAATGTTATTGTATATACATTATGCACTTGTGTGGTTTTGTGGGCATTTAACATTGGCTATTGATTGTGTCAGCATGGAAACATGTGAAAATGAATATGAATTTAAATAACTTCAAGTTTTCTCATGAGTGACATTGATGAGGATGTTCGGATGGAAGTTGTAAGTTTAAAATATGTTGAGTTTATTTCCTTGGTTTTAGTGCTCCAATTCAAATTAAGAACCATGAATGAAGTTGCAAAGGTTGCTTAAGCTTCATTCCTACAACAACTAAAGTGAAATTTTAAAAATCATGGTTCATTGAAAATAAAAAATCTTTCCCTTGGCCCTTTTTGGTGGTCAACAATGGTAACTAGTGCAATAAATCTTGGAGGCATTCAAACTATGCGATGTGTGATATGACATTTTATCTCCCAAGCACACAATTCTAGCAACATTATGAAAAATGTGGTCACCTATAACTTGAGGACCATGGAATAACAACAATGAAAAAACACATGACTTCCAAACATTCAAATGTTTGGGCAAGGTGAATAACAACCAACATCACAATTCCAACAAAAAAAAACATTTGAAAAAGGTCAAACCACTGAATAAATCCAAATTACCATGCCATCATTAAGCATTTCAAAAGCTCTAATCTTTACAAGGGTGAAGATGTGGGGCAAAAAAACATTCCTTGAATATTTGATTTTAAATGTTGTCAAAAGGCACATGTGTTAATTTCTATTAAATCACAAGAAGGAATCATGGGTTTTGCACCTACCCAAATTCACTAGGTTTTCAATGAAATGGGACAAATTGACTAATATGCAACTTGCATGGCTTTACTAAAAAAGACTTGTTGATTAAGATATTTTTAATGAACTTGGTGTTAGTTGTTTTGAATTGTCACGTGTTGCACTAAATAGTTTTTAATTAAAAAATTTAAGATGGGTATTATGAGGTCCCAAATTAGTATGGCAAGGACTAAAATGACATGTCATCATACAACTTTTTTAGGCCATGAAATCAAGGATTGTACTTTTGTCACAACATATCATGACAAATGTATATGCCATGAAATATATAACATATAAAAATAATTAAAATTAAATTTCTTATGTCAATCTTTTCTAATTTTTGTTGGAAAAAAGTTTTGGCACCATTCACCACCATGATATGTACATGTTTGTATATTACATTTGTCATGATGCATCATGTATGTACACACTATATATAGTTTTGCACGCATCCATCAAAATTTGAACCCAAGACCTCATGGAGATGCATTAAGGTTTTAACCACCAAATCACTTGCAAATACTCCAAATCTAGTCGCAAACGACTACAAGTAACATGGAGTCACAAACGAAGTTGTTACATTTTGGCTAATTTCTATTAGTGTCCGATAGCAAAGAAAAATAATCAAAATTGGATAAACATTTATGTTTTGCCATTTAAAGCCATGGAAATCGAGTTAATATTCTTTCATTCATATGAATGTCAAGGAATTCAAACCAAAAATTCATTTGATGAAAATTTGAGTTTAAGGTTTGATTTAAGATGTCTAAAAGTGAACACCTATGGTGTTAGACAATAGTCAATTTTGTAAAGGATTATTTTGTAAATGACTTATATAATAAAACACATTTGATGGGGAAAAAATTAAAAGGATAAAAACCTATTAACCACATTGAAAAATCACTCATACCCTAAAATATGTGGAATTTTAAAATTTTAAAATTCAAATAACTTTCCAAAATTGATCCAAAATTTTAGAACTTTGAAAGTCCTTTACCACATATAAATGAAGTATAATCTACATGATGTGTTAGAAAAAATTGTAGTTTATTATCAAAGAAAACATAAAAATATAAAAAAATGAATTTTTGGTTGTGATTTGAAATTGTTATAGTTTTTATTAACAAAACCCCGAATTACAAAGAATCATGACACTTTCAAAAATTCATGTTTATTCAAAAATGATTTTTAAAAAAAAATGTTATGTATTGGGGCAACTATAAGCATTTATTATAAAAAATTGTAAAAAAAAATTTTGTTCTAAAATTCATTTGTATGAAAAAGTTTTTTTGGGGAAAAAACACATGCAATCCTTATTTTAAATAATCATGATGGCTCATTGTATCTTGTTTGCAACCCCAATTACCTCCAGTATAGTATTAATTACTTTCAACCAACACATACAACTATATTGTAAAGCCATAAGGTTATTTGCAACAATTCATTTATTTGTGATTTATTAAACGTTGTAACATATAACATTATTTTCTAGTGCTAAATTGTAAGACATTTACAAAATCATCACCACATGCAATATGCCACTCATCGTCCGCAACCTTGTTCCCTAAATCTCCTCACATCCCAATCTCCTCATTAAATCTATGGCATTCCTCATTTTGTCATCACCCCTCTAACATCCTACAATTTTATTAAATAATACATTGTAAATTTAGGCATAATTTACATAGAGAAACTTTTACAATTATGTTCCCATCTACAATGTAGGTTCATTCTAAGCACACTTTAGTTCATGAAAATCAACCACCAATCTAGTCACCTCTAGTCTTGGTTTTGGATCCCAAACTAATTTTGGGCAAATATAAAGCATGTATATACCTAGTATTAAGACTAATCTTTAGAAATAATACAAGGCTAGTAATACTTCAAGTCTTTACATAGGTCTTTATATATGAAACTTGCATTGGTATAAAGCTGATATTGCTTTAGTTGATATTAGACTAGTAGGGTTCTTGATACAAGTGTTGATACTAGGTATTTGCCCCTATATACCAAACCAAAACTACAAGTTACCTTAGTTCACAAATATTTTTGTAATGTTGGCTGCATAATTGATTTTTGTTAATAACCATTAGTTTTGATTTTTGAATATTTCAAAATGAAAGAATTACAGTTTTGATTATTTGAAATTGAAAAAAATCAAAATACAAAAATTATAGATTTTTTTTTTGAAATTTTATTTTTTAAAATCATAATCAAATAACTATTAGTCATAATTATGTATAACCCATAAAATAATTAGTGGTTTTCATTAAAGAATCAACAATCATTCGATTTTTTTCAATTTTTTAAGAACCATGGTTATATATAAACAAATTCTTTGATTTTGATAACTGTGGTTATGAACCTTAAGAACCACTTCATAATTATCATAGTTAGTTTTTGTTTCAAATAACCACCTAACATTTGATTCTTGGATAAGTTAAAAGAACAAAAACAAAAAGATAGGAGGTTTCAAGTTCCCCTTACATATGCGCTTTGTGTTGATGATTAATGAATTACACAAAGTCCACACAAATCGTGGGTTTATAAGATGAGATATACAAATATTCAACAAGAGACTATACTAGCCAACTATGCAACCTTATATTTGAGTCTTTATGGATTAGATCACTCCAATCTCATTCTCATGAGCTTCAACTAACTTCTTTCGACAAATCACAATTCTTATAGACACTAGTACCATAATTTGCACACTTTGTTGGTTGCATAAGTCCCGAAAACAACTTAACACTAAAAGCTCCCAACAACAATGATGATTCCCAAAATTAAAAAATGCAAAATTCAGCTTTTCATAGGATCTACTTTAGGAAGTTTAACAAATGCATTACATTGTTTCCAAAAATGGATTCCCAATAACAACCCAGATTATAAGAACAATACATACGTTTGGAGGTCCCAACAAAATGTGTACTCTCTTCCTAAACACCACTTGTCAAAATCAACCCACAACACAACCCCATACAACACATTTGATTTTTCCAAGACTCGGTCACTCCCAAAATCCTTGAGGTATTTCATCACTTCCTTGATCATTGACCCCTATTTTTATTTCTAAATTGCACCTCTCTTTAAAGGCACATGGCACAATGACATTTTGCATAACCTCTACCAAAAGAAAATGGTTTATCATGATAGGGCATTCATCCCTTTGATTGACATCCTACAAAAACCACCACACAATAGAAGCACACCATAAAAAATTCATTCAAAAAAGAAACATAGACACAATGAACACCATTGATAATAAAAACCCATTGCACTCATAACATGCAAGAAACCAAACAAAGAACAAAACAAAAACAACCCATATATTTCTTTTGATCACCATCAACAATTGAAAGCTTTGTTATATTTTACTTTTGGTGGGCAATGGTATTGCATCATCCAAATAGGGTATCATCCATTAGTTTTTCATCACAAAGGACACACATACTTTTTAGGCAATTCCATGGTCAAGCCATGCTAGATGTTACCCATTTTAATCAACCCAACTAAAAGAATGTCAATAGGTCACAAGACATCATGGGGATACTTGGGGTTTATAATCAAGGATGAGTGCTTTAGTTAGAAAGGTTCACCATTGAAACAATAGTATGAGGGAAGGAGTAGTGTTGGCCATGCTCCAAACCTCGGTTCCAAATCGCCTCAATTCTCAAATGGTTATCAGTTAAAGAATTGGATGGGTATCACCTTAGGTGATACCCATGACGATAACTAGATTTTTGGATATCAAATTTGAAATTTTAAAAAATAAATGATACTTGGCTAGGTTAAATGAATAACCTACAAGTCCAATTCTTAAAAGTCTAACAATAGGGATTTTAGGGTTAATTGGGGTTTAGGGTCTTGGGGTGGAATAGGGTTTAGGTTTAGGGAGATCATATTTTTTTGTTTAGATATTAAAGCTTTTTAATGAACATTGCTGATTTGTTTTTGGTCTATGAAAATTTGAAAAAATATTTAAAAATTTAATCTTTAAAATATTAAAATGGAGTTAAAGAGTTAGCTGAAATTAATCAACTAATTTAAATGAGTTAAAAACTAGTTAGGCATGTGAAAAACTAAAAATAAATAATTGGGTAGGGTATTATTCTTAGAAAAAGTGAGAACCATTTCTAAGCTTAAATTTGAAAATTTTGAAAATTGAAACATGCATTTATGAAAAAACATTAATTACCACCCAACATTGGTAAAGAGTCACACAATTGCACATAATAAAAGGCCCATTTCACACTAGGAATCAAGGCCAATGCTCAATTCAAATCAAACATTCTTATTGGTGCAAGAGTTGAAATCCGCCCCAAGGGCTTTACACTAGGAATCACTTTGCATTGCTGAAATAGAAAAAAAATTCAATCTACCCCAAGTTACTATAAATGCAAAACTTTATAGCCTTGTATTGACCCCAAGGTTGGAAAAAAGATACCATCAAATTGGGGAAGCTAATTCATAATGGAAGATGCTAAATACCCACCATCAAGTTCTGTCCAGCCTTTGTTCCAGGTCATAATGCCCCACCACCAGGCCTTCCATGTCACACATGCAGGCCCCTCTCATTGCCATCTATAGAGCATCTCAATCACCATCGACCACTTGTCATTGATAGAGATTTTACGTGTTCTATTGTCAACGAATTTTTTTTTGTTCTATTATTGATAGAGATTTTATGTGTTTTGTTGTAAGTTGAAAATATTTGTTCTACTACAAGCATGAAAAGTAAATTTGCAAACAAGGAGGGAAATGCAAAGAGATGCTTTTCAAAAAATTTCCAAAAATAGGCGAATGGGAGTTTGAGGACATTGTTGGTCTTCTTACATGCATTACACTACAAAGGAATGTTCTATAACATGCATATCACCAAAAGATTATGGCAATGGTACAGAGTCCCACAAAACAATAAATAAACAATAATAGAAAATATGGCTTAAATGAACATTATAGTTTAAGTACACAAAGTATTAATAACTTGCAATTACATATCCATACCCACATTTGGTATCTTGGATTCCCTTGGCATCCAAATGTGCATGTGCCTAGTTGCTCTATCCTTTAAGTGATTATATTTTTGAACATGGGGTTTTAGGATTTCTCTATGTTGTCTAAATGTGTTGTCACTAGGAATAGATGGAAATAAAGGGTCTAAGTCTAGGTGTTCAAGACCAACAATCCCCCCTATCCATCATGTCTTATTGTTTGCCTCTCAAAACCTTTAATCTTGAGAGTAAATGTAGTTGCAACATTAGAATTTCAGTGGTAGTGGTTTTTATGTCATGAAATACCTAATCCATGAGTTTTTTTAGGTCAACATATTTGACTTGGGCAATACTGTTTTTCATATCCAAGATAGGTACCAACGTCTTCATTTTTGGGTCAATGTTAGGTTGTTGACTAGGCGGGTCATCACAAACCATGTGTCCAATTGTTGAAGGACCTTTGTTTATTCCATGGAATGTGCCCATATCCCTAATAATGGCACCATCATGGATGTTAAGGTGTAGCATTTTGAATACCTTCATGACATGTTTGCATGCAATCCCTTGTTCTGCAAGTGGGCAATCATATTATGGCCACTCAAATGACGAAGAATGAATGGTCCATATTTTGGATGTGTGGTTGATGGATGCGACATATGCAATGTCCTCCCCATCAAGACATAACAAGACATTGAAATTTGGAATAGCTCGTGCCTTTAATACTATTGAAATAACAATGCCTTCTTGTTTCTTATTTCTCACATACCCAAAAGCCTTGCATTGCACACCATACCAGTAGTGAGTAAGAACATTTCCAAAAAGATGAAAAATCAGCCAATCTAATTTACATCTAGTAAACCATTATCTGGAAGAAAAAAATATTCATTTCATTTTGCTATGGAATGATTCCACAACTGTAGTGGTGTCTTTCCTTGAAGGACCCATCGATGTTAAATGTGGGTTCTAAAAAATCTTGATTTGGTTTTCTTTTAAGTTCAGCATGCCCCTATGGACCTCAATTCATGAACCCAAGATGACATTCTATTCACATTGGGAATCCAAATTCCATGATAGTTGGAAATTATGCAAAAATTTGGGCATGGTAGTGCAATATCTTTTGATGTAACATTTGGCACTAATCAAAGTAGGGTATGCCCTTTTTGCTATTGTAGGAAATGCCACATATTTAATATGTTCCACAACATTGTAACTAATGTTGGCATTATGTTATTTGTAGTACCCTTTGTACACCTTAATGGTGTTTAATGAATGGAAAAATGGAATACCAATTGCATTCATTGTCATTGGCAAAAGTCGAGAGAGTGACCTTGACCTAGTTTCTTGAGCACTATCAAAACCTATGCCAAGCAATTGGATGTTTAATGTTATCCTTGATGGCAATGTTCAAGTTGAAGTCAATGTGTTGAGGTTTGATTTCCCTAAATTTACCTACAATTCCATGTTTTTTACTTGTGTATTATAGTGCATACTTTGTTGTAGAACAAAATAGTCTAGCAAATCATTCTTTGTTACACATCATATTTTGCCACAAACTATGTTTATTCTACATAACATTAGTTTTTGTCAAAGCATCTTTTATTTCATGTTTGTTTGACATTCACAAACACTTTATTAAACTACTACAAGAACTAATTTCTATAGATGATGTTTTTCCATGCAATAATGTTTGGCTAGGGGCCAATTTTTTTTTTGTTTGTGGCATGTGCGCAAAACATGGGTAGAAAATGTTGTAAAATAAATTGCAACATCAAAAGATCGAACAAAAGTATTATCTACTTTGGGCCATATCATGTATTCAAAAGCTTGTCCACTGGATCATGATCATGTTTTGTGGGTGCAACTACAAATAAACATCATGGCAACCAAATACCCCAATGCATTTTGATTCATTAAATATCTTTAAAACCATCAGATGCATAAGGTAGCAATGTGGTGTGTTGGCAATTATTGCAACATTCCACGTGCAGTGTTTTTGCCATAGTTGATTAACTCGTTTTTTGGCCAAGTTTTTCACATCAGACAAGAGAATAGAGGTGTCTCAAGTCACAAGTTCATTTTTCAATGCCATCTCTTTAACATGTGCTATGTGATGAGTAATTACTTGAGCTGGGGATAGGCCTCGCCTTAACAACCCCATTAAATGAGCTTTCATACCATCTGACAATTGGGAACCTAGAGCATGCTGGTATCCAACAACATCTTTCCTATGGCATACTTGACCTTCCTTGTTGTTATGTTTTGCACTCAAGTATATCAAATACTAACAAAGTTTATAGTCCAAATATGGTTATTTTACAATGAAAACTCTTTGACAACCACACTTAATGGACATACTAGACATTGTCTTGGAAATATGAGTCTTTTATTATGCTTGATGGCTGGATTCCAAGAACTTCACCAAAGCCTTTTCCCCTTTTTATTGGTTGTTCCATCCACTTGGTGATGCTTTCACTTCTATTGTGTAAACAATAATAGCTTTTGCATGTCCTTCAAAAGTACATTGGTGTAATCTTCAGGTCCAAAGTTATAAAAGAACCTGTAGCACAATGACATAGGAGGTGAGCTCCAAATTCACAACAAGCTTTGAACAACAAAATCTCCACATAATATTCAGTTATTTGTTAAATTGAAGTGTGAATGGTCGTGTTACATTGGGACAATTAATACTTCAATTTAGTTTATATATCATGAAAGGATGCTAGTAATAATTTTTCACAAGCTCTTAGAATCATGGTACAACGCCATAACTTTGCAAATAACATAGAAGTCAAAAAGAAAAGGGAGATTGAAAGGAATATGTTATAATGTGACAACCCACATTGCCAAAATTACAATATGGTTAACTATGCCAAAATAAAATAACCAAAACAATACACATTGAAAATTTAAGCCAAACAAAAGTGCAAAACAAATATTAACATAGATCAAATGTTATGTTGTTTGTTTCTTCACCTAATAATAAGCGATGTAGAGTTGGCTCTTGGGTGTGTCAATGTGTTTGGGGGATTACAAAACTTATGTTCCTTTGTCCTTATAAATTTGCAAGGGAATTTTGGATTGTTTTATTTCCCTTGCACAAAATCCTCAAGCCGATCATGTAGAATGACCGTAATTTCAACCTGCTTATAAAGATTGTGCCTAGATGTAACATGAGGCAACCATGTGATTTGATCTTTTTGGAATGGTCCAGGAGGAGGTGATTGCATCGTATCCTTCAAAGCTTCAATTAAATCGAAGCAACAAAAGTTTCATCTTGCAAGATCTCTAAGATTCCTACATCATCCATAACCACCTTGTAATAATCTTGGTTTGACATTACATAAAACAAATTGTATACCTTATAATGAATATTTGTTACAAGATAAAGACTTGGAAGCTTTATCAAATAAGACTAAAAAAAATTAACATTCTATTGTAGAAGAATTAAATTCAATATCTAAAGAATCCGGTTGCATTTTCAACAAGAAAGTAAGGTCAATAAACCCTAAGTCCCTTAGATTCCCAAGCATAATGGAATTTGAACTATAGTAAATTCTATTGCAATTTTTTCCTCCTTCAAAACAAGGTCAAAAAGTTGAACCCTCAAATTTGGGTTGCTATAGTATAACAACAACGAAAACACAAATGTATTTAGTTTTTATAAAATAGAAATAAGTAGAACTGAAATCCTAGGTTGGGAAACTTGAATGGAGTCTACAAGCAAGGATATTGGAAAGAAAATTGAGGAAGCACTAGATTTTGATAAGCAAAGCAAGGTCAACAAACCCTAAACATAGGAGATGATGTGTTAGAGTAGAGGTGAAAGGGAAGGTTGTTAATTTGATTTCCTAGGATGGAATTGGAAATATTTTCCCATTCTACAACTAAATACATGTAAAGAACGCAAACTATTGCCATGGTATTCCATCACCAAATACAATTTTGATGCATTTCTTGTAAGCTTACAAGATATCTTGGTTTGTTAATGTAATGCAGACTAGTTTATGGAAGTAGAATGTTGGGGATCAAAAACAAATTTTATGGGTTTCTAAGCAAAATTTTAATTAGAAAAGATGAGGTTGGGTTTCAAGGTACATGTTGGGTTTACTCTACTTTCAAATGCTTGGTTGTGGGTGCCTCAAGAACCTTTTCCCAAATCTGCTCATGTTAAATAGATTTCAAATTTGATTTCCAACTCCCCCAATTTTTACACACTATTCAAATTCCTTGGTTGTTTGAAGATTTATTGTTTAAGCAGGCAATTGAACAATGTAGATTTGTCATCGATGAGGAGAAAATCTACGTCGATTTGAATTACTAGTAGAATATGAAAACTCTTTGTCAATAGCAATAATGTTTGAGGGTGGTCAATAGTGATTGAAATGCTCTATGGACAGTGAAAAGAGGGGCCCACATGTGTGACATGGAAGGTTCGGTGATGGGGCATCATGACTTGTAACATGTGTTGGATAGAGCTCAATGGGGGGTATTTAGCGTCTCACATTTGCAACCTTTATTACTAATGTTCTAGTAATTGTTAATATTTTGACATCAATGTTTTAACATTTATAGTAAATTGGGGGCCAATTTGCAAGCCAAAAATGCTCAAAGTTGGTGCTAAGTTTTGTTGGCCTTGACTCCTAGTGTAAAACATGCTTAATTGGTTGGTTCATAATGGGGATGTTGCCCATTTTGGGCTTCCTTTGGGTAAGTTCCAAAATGACAAAAACAAGAAGCACAAGACCAAAAAAGTAAAGCAAAGGACAACAAACATAGAACCAACACCCAAAAAGGAAAGGTTGAGTTAGAGTCCACCCAAAAAACCACTTAAAGATAGAATTAACTTTGGTGAGTACTTAATTCTAAGGCCCACCTTATTTGGATAATAGTGTCAAAATTCAATACCTAAAATTTTAGGCCAAATAAGGTGCCTTCATTTTGATCATAGCTATTAGTTTTCATTATAAGCTGAAACTCTATGCCAAATGTGGTGGCTTCATTTGATCATAGTAATTGGAAATTGGCTTCACCAAAGTGACACAATCTAGACTATGTGTTTCCTCTCCATTAAATACATTAGGCAACAAAATCAACAAATTACTCCACCATTAAAGGCTTTGTCCTAAAAATAAGGTATAACATTTAATGTTTTACTATGAACTCAAATTATATTGGATGAAAGTTTGTTAGTTTTATGAAAAATCATGATTTAAATTTTTTTTTTTTTCACATTTGTACTAAGAAATAAAATTTTCTAACCCTCTTTGAATTCATTGTGGACATGTAAAAATTGAAACCATAGTTCCATTGTGTTTCTTTTAACTATATAAATGAATATAAAGTTGTAAATAATCATATTGTTAAAAAAAATCCAAGTTGAATAATGTAGACAATTTTTAGTAATGCACATGAGGTATTTTGATGTTTGAAACAAACATCAATATTGAATGGATATACTTTAAACGAAAGTATTTTTATTCTTAATCTCATTTTCATTTTTAAGTTTAAGAATTTGACAACTTTTATATTTGTTTTTGTCACATTTTGGGTAAATAGGTTTTTCATGAAACGTGTTTGTTATGGTGTTTGATGGGTGTATGTATGAATAAAAAAGTTGTCCAAATTTTGGTTTGTCTTGTCATTGATATATATATTTTTACATGTGGTCCATGAAAAAAATGTAAAAATTCAAATTCAAACCACAAGGTGCCAACATTTTGTGAGTAATTAATTAGGTGGAAAATGCAACATTTACATGGATATAATCACAAACATCACATTTTAAATGAATGGAAACATTATTGGATTTTTGTAGTACATTGGAAGTGTGTTTAATGATTTGAATGCAATATAAACCAGTTTGTGAAAATCTGACCAATATGCTTCTATTACACCATATTTGCATTCATTTACAAGGACATTTGCCCATATATGATATGATTGAGATCTAGCTTTTGTGGTGTTTTCACTACATTGTGATTTTAATTAGAATTTATCCAAGAAATTTAATAGTTCTTGTTTATATTTTGTTCGGTTATTGTTTTTTAAAACGTCAACATTAAAATCTCTCATAATGATTGGACAATGTTCAAAAGAATGTTGAATTATAGTTTGAAAATTGTTTAGGAATGTAGAAGTTGAACCTAAATGAGCTCTATACACACATATAATTTATGTATTGCTTTTCATGTATTAATATTAAAAATTGTTGTTATATATTTTGAACCATCATTAGTTATTATATTGAAATAATTTAAGTGCATATGTATGTCATGTATCATCATCAACCCATGATGATCATGGATTGAAATATATGAATACTTCAATGAATTTATAAATTTGTGCACATTTGTTGATGCATGGTGTATTATTATTTTTATAAGATATAAAATATGAAACAGTTAAAGGTTATGGTCATGATTGATGTTTTCGTAATGTTGGCCTAAAGAATTTGTATTCAAGGCTTATATAATTACATGAGAATTATGTAAGTTTTTAAATTGAGGAGTTAATGATATCCAAGTTGCAATTATTTTCAATCTATTCATTTCTATATGTATTATTGGATCCACATAAAAAATTTCATGTTGGAAAAAAAGCTAACAAAAATAAATTTTCTTTTGTTCGAATGTGGGATAATACTATATATGTTAACCCATGTTTTTAACGTTAGTGGGATCAAAAACCAATTATGTCAATGAATCAAAAATGCTCAAGAACAAAGACTAAAAGAAAGGTCTAAGTGTAACTTTCAAACAAAAAACAAGACAAAATTATGTGATTAAAAAATAAGAACACAAAAATTAAGACCATTGTCACGAGATGTGTAAAACCAACATGAAAACAAATCTCTAATATGTTAACATATGCAAACATGAACATGAAAAAAATATGAAAAGGTTATGGTGTAAGATCATGCTTAAAATTGATGTTGAACAAACTGAAGGAAATGAAAAGTTTTACTCCTATTTATACCCCTTTGAGGATTTAACTCAAAAAAACTTCCAAAGAAGTTTCTATGTGTGCATTGAATAAAAAAACTTTTTGAAAACCTTCTTAACTAAAAGTTAACTATGAGTCAATTAAAACTTAATTGAAAATTATCTAAGACTTAATTAAAAGTCAACTGGGAGTTAACTAGTTTTAATTAGGACTTAACTAAGAGTTAATTATAATTTAATTAAAAATTAATTAGAAATGAACTAAGATTTAACTAAATGTGAATTAAAAATCAACTAAAAATGAATATAGGTTAAGTGAAAATGAATAAAAAGTCAACTTCAACTAAACAATGAATCAAGTGAAAATGAATTAAAAGTGAATTGGAAATGAACTATGAATCAAGTGAAAATGAATTAAAATTCAATTAGAAATGAACTATGAATCAAATTAAAATGAATTAAAAGTCATATGAAAATGAATTAAAAATGAATTGAAAATAAATTATAAATCATGTGAAAGTGAACTAAAAATCAATTAAAAATGAGTTTAACTATGAATTAAGTGAACATGAATCAAAAATCAATTGAAAATTAATTATGAGTCGAATGAAAATGAATTAAAACTTAAGTGAAAGGTAACTAAAGATAAACTGAAACTAAACAAAAAATTAAATACAAGTTTGTTACAAGTTATGAAGGATCATTCATATATAGCCTAATGAAAAAAAATTGCAAGAAACATTTAAAAATCGAACGCTTGTCTTGTAAGTCAAGTTGTAATAATATCAAGCCCATGCTTGTCGCATTTAATTTGTTGTTCCTCCTGTTTAGTACTTTCCGAACACAAATTACATTTTGAGATATCAAATTCCTCTTCCTTATTTATTTATTTATTATTATTATTATTCCTTACATTAAAAAAAAAGAAAAAAGGCCTCATTTAAAGGATTGAGCAGGTTGACCTTTTTTAAATTAAAAAAAATGGGACTGAAATCAAAGTTTTGATTTTTTGGTGGGCCAGTTAATGTTCACAAAGATGACTACATCTGACCAAAGCATTTAAAATGGACGGCCCATTTTTATACCTGACTACCTATTTTATTGCAGTTGGGGGGGGAGGGGGGGGGGGGGGGGTTTGGTGTAGGGTTTTAAAGCAATCTCCGGTGATTTGGTATGTTTAATGTTTCTTGCTTTTTGGATTTCGGTGGTTTTTGGCCCACAGAAGGATCAAACCAGCGGTGTGCGGTCGTCCGTACGAGG
>Ga0116231_10003915_pt1 | contig 30490 bp, 20 predicted proteins | sample S1TSphgellanicum_2_FD_89695 | JGI IMG/M metagenome (GOLD analysis project Ga0116231, IMG submission 89695) | Host-associated microbial communities from peat moss isolated from Minnesota, USA - S1T2_Fd - Sphagnum magellanicum MG | ecosystem: Host-associated > Plants > Peat moss > Unclassified... | reverse complement strand
TTACCTTTTGCTTGGGCAGAACCCCTGTAGTTTCTGAATCTTAGGCCTGCTTTACACTTGGAGTCAGGGCCAATGTTCAACCCAAATCCAGCATTCCTATTGGTGCAAAAGTTGAAATCAGCCCCAAGGGCTTTACACTAGGAGTTAAGGCTGAATTTTAGAAAAACTTTTCAATCTGCCCCAAGTACTAATAAATGCTGAACTTCATGGCGTTGCATTGGCCCCAAGGCTGGAAAAAGGATACCATCAAATTTGGGAGGCCAAAATTTGCAACCCTTGGGGCCTGACGTCAATGTTGTAGCATTTATTAGTAACTTGGGGCCAATTTGCAACCCAAAAATGCTCAAAGTTGGCCCCAAGTTTTTTTGGGCCCTGACACCTAGTGTAAAGCGGGCCTTAAAATACCCTGTGAATGTGATAAACTGTCAAAATCTGGGAAAAACAAAAGGAAATTACTTGAAATATGCCCAAGAATCCCACTGCATTAAGACCTGCTTATTTTGTAGTGTATTTGCAGATATGCTTACAGAGCCTAAAAAGCCCGTGGGCAGGTATTTTTAAAAAAAAAGAATGCCCAATGCCCGTCTTTTGAAACGGCCGCTGTCATTTTTTTGGTTTTAAAAAAAAAAACTAAAAAGACTAGCACAGATCTTCACGCTATCTAACGCCTGAGGGGCAGGCTTTACTGGATTGAGCCCTGCACTGAACTCCAAGGGCCTCCACAAAGGGGGTCCTTATTCCAGTAAAGGCTGCCCCCTCAGGGTTTACAGTACACAAAAGTAGCGCCCCCCAAAAACAAAAACAAACCCCCCCAACAGCTACTGATTAAAAGAGGATGGAAAATACATTTTTGTATTCAGCCCGAAAAGAATCTAAAAATGTACTACCCTAACCCCCAATCCTATAGAAAAGCACAACCCTAAATTATTTTTTTCTATTTTTAATAATGAAAAACGGGTAAGAAGCAAACAAAAAGCAAGAAATTGCAGTCTGTAAGTCGTCATCAGAAATTTATTTATTTATTTATTTATATAATTAGATTCTTGTAATTTGTTTTGGTTTTCAAAAGAAATTTTTTTTAAAAATTGCCTTCCTACTTTCAGAGCAGTGGGAAACCAATGAAATTCAGCTCCCAGTACACCGCGTATGATGAGGCGCCACGTGCCATGTCGGTTTTTTGTCCAAAATGTTTTTTGTCCATCTCATAAACGGTATTAGAACAGGACGGTTTTGGATCTTTCAATCCAACGGTCCGGATCGCCTGCCACTTGATAATTGATCTATCTCCACCGTTGGATGCGATACAGGGTGTGCCGACGTTTTCGTACGGCGCACGGAATCTGAGTACCAATCCTTTTGTCTGGTTGCAAGTCATTTCTTTTCACTTTTCCACCATTTAAAAGAAAAGGTCAAAAAATGGACCTTCCAACGTAAAAAGTAAAAACATCCGTGTGAGTGTGTGTGCCGGTTCAAAGCTTAACAGCAAATGAATGTCGAAAAAGGACAACAGAGCACAGAGCTGAAGAGGGTATGGGCTGTGTTTGGGGAATAAGTGAAATTAGGGTTTCAAAAACTCCTTCCCATGGAGAAGGAAAACAGTAGTCCACAATTATACATTTATACATTCAAAAGAATAACCACTGCATTTATTATTTATTATTTTTAAATTAAATTAAATTAATTCTGACTCACTAAAAATATTGGTTATGTATATTTACTAGCCTACTTTTGTAGTATTAGCTTTGTGTATTAGCTTTGCACAAGTTTTGTATTCTACCTAAAGCAAATATCTTATGGACATAGCTACTTGTGTGAAACCCTATCATTGTACATGTTTTTTTTTAAATCTTTTTCAATTAAATTATTGCGCCACAACACTTTATACCTCCTTCCCATTGACGGTGGGTGGTAATGCTCTGTTGCTGGTTGTACTAGGTCTTCATGATGGTTTTACAGGAATTTTTTTTGTACTTTTTAGTTTTGTAGGATCATTGCTCTCGTTCTTCACTAACATTGTGGTTTGCAAGATTGTTGTTATCTCTTGCAGTCATTGTGATTTACATATTGTTGTTTTCAAATTTCAAACTTCTCTTCTTTTTTTCTGTGTGGTTTGCAAGTTCAAACTTTATTCAATTTCCTTTGTGGTTAGCAAGTTTTTTGAAATATAACATGGTTTTTTTTGTTACAATTGCTTATTTGCAATTGTTCATAGTTATTTGCTCTTTTTTTTAAAATTGAAATTTTTGAAGTCATTTATTTTCAATTGTTATTGTCAATAAATCCTTGATATAGTCCTTTCGATTTTTCGTAAAGTTGTTTCCTCTCACTCACTTGCTCTTAACAAATGTCATAGTTTTTATTTTTTTCAAAGTTGTGATTCCCAATTGTTGTCGTCCACAAATATTTGATGTTGTAGCTCAAAAAAAATTTGTCACAACTTTTAATTGAGCTTTGAAATTTAACTCATGTTTTTAATTTTTTGCAAATTGAAAACTACAAGTAAAATTCTTGAACTCTTGTTCTTGTTTGTTTTTAATTGGGCTTGAATTTTTGTCGTCATTTTTTATTCATTTGATTTGTTATGTTTTTTTTTCGTGTGACATTGTTGTTGAAGTGCAAATGCAACATGAATTTTTTTTTAAACTTGTTTTATGGACACATTGCATTTGCATGAAAAAAAAATTGTTTTGTTTTGAAATATATTCCAATGTCATCCCATTGTAATTTGTGAACAACATTGCAAAGACATTGAAAAGTAGAATTTCTTGTGAAAATTTATTGAACTTTTTTGGCTTTCATTAATATCAAATATCCTTCATTGCAAGTCATTATGCAACAAAGAACTCCAAAAATTAAGTAAAAACATGAGTGATGACATGATTTTCTCATTTATTGATGACATAGTATGAAAATTCTAGATGAATTTAACATTTAAAAATAATTCAAGAACTTGTTTGTCAATTGATTAACAAGCTTAACCATTTTTTGTAGAAGAAATACACAACATATACATCCACAATACCTATTAACATTTGCATTACATGTTCCCTTATACAAGCATCCAACTACAAACTTGCACATGGAGATAAACATTTCATTGTAGTGAATTGTTTGTCATAGGAATGTTTAGATTCATTTGGTCTTACAAGAATATGTTATATGAATTAGATGTCTAGATCTAAAATCAACTACTCAAAAGGAAAGAACTATTGTTATCAACTTTAATCCAAACTAGAAAGAAAAGTTGTAAACTTGTTTCATACAATTGATATTAAGGTTGCATCATCTTCCCCATCTAATGACTTTACATTAAAGTTTAATGATGGAGGCATGAAGCTTTTGTCACAATCTACAATGAAAACATGGTACACGATAATGTTAATACTAGATAAAAAACACTAACCATTTCTAATTTGTCTTGTGAAATTATTTATTTTTATGTTTCATGTATTGTTTTATGTTTGACGAGTGTCCATGAATATTTTTGTGATGGTTTTTGACTTTTGTTTATGTGCCAAGTTGAAGTGATCCATGGCTTCGACCATGAATTTGTACTTCTTGTTCATTGCTTCAATTACAAGTGAAAAAATGTTGGAGTTTTTAATTCTTTACTTTGATGTTACAAAGGGTGATGGGAATTGTTTGGAGCATCTCAATTACATGTTTTGAAAAATTGATGAACTATAGGTTGTAATGCAAATTAATTTCTAAGATTTATCAAAGTTCATTGTGCATGAACCCACACTAATGCATTTATTTGCCTATTGTTTAGCATTCGTTCATTTTGAATGTAACCATTGGTTAAAAAACCTTGCATGAATGAATGTTGTGGTTGCACATTCAATCTTGCTCCCCTTGTGTATTGGATGAAATGATTCTTTCCCACATTAAGGTGCAAATCCCTAATGTTTGATGTGACGCAAAACATTCACATTTTCTTTTCCCTAAAAGGTTTCAATTACCTTGTATTGTTTCAATAGATGATGTTTGTCATGTTCATTAATGATCCATGAATTCCTCAAAAGAATTGTGATGACCAATACTCTTGTGATAATATGTTATTTTTTGTATTCAAAATTCAAATTATTGCACTTATCCTTACATCTTGTCATTCCTCACCATGGGTGCACATGTTGATAATTTTTTAGAATTTTTTTGCAATTTTGGTTCACTTTTGTATGGTAGGAATCATGTGTGTTTTAGGATTCACAAGATCCTTTTCAAAGGCATAATTGTTATCATTGCATTTAGTGACTACTAAAACTTTACATTATTCCCAATTGTCATGCCACTAACAAGCCACATTGTCATTACTAAATCCTACATTTGTTCCTCCTCTCAATCCTTTCTCTTTTCTTGTTGAATTATTTGCATCCGTTATAGAATGATGTGTGTAATATTGTATTATTTTTGTGATTAAAAGACATTGTATTATAGGTTTATGAAACAAATGTTAGGTGCAAATTTAGCCTGCCTTCAACACCTTATCATGGGCCATTCCCTTTTACCCCCCTTGGATATTATCAAAGGGGGGAGTCACAAATTCTTGACCAATTCCCACAACCTCTACCCTTTAATTTTTTATTTAATTAATCTATAGATTTTCCTATCCATTCCCTTATCCAACAACCATTTGAAAAGGCATGGCTTGATTGTGTTCAGACCTTAATAAAATCCTCCTCTCCCTTTTGTTTTTTTTTTATATATATTTCTTTTCTTGTTTAGTATGGACAACTATCTTATTTTTTCTTTTAACCACTCCCTTCTTTATCCTTTTCCCTTGTTTGTTATAGACAACTATCATATTTTTCTACCATTCCCTTCTCCTTGCATTTAATCAACTATAACCCTAAATCAAACTAGCTTCATGCAAACATCCTTAAATCAAAAGTACAACAAGTATTTACCAACAAAACAAGTGCCACACTCCAAGAAGTGGTTATAATCTAGTTTTGGTTCAATCCTCAAATCTTCCATTCCTTCCTCCTCATTAAACCCTAAAACCATTTCTACATTACTTTCCTTCACTACACACTTCCTCCCAACTACTTATATTTCTAGAGCTCTTTACCACATCCCCCAAACAGTCTTGTTCTTTATTCTCTTTTGTTGGACAACCTATGTTCTAATTATTCTTGGTATTGCTACACAAGAGGGTAGACCCTTACCTTTGTTCCTAGGTCTCACAACATCAACCCCAAACTTCTTCATATTTTCTACTCCTAGTTTTTCACTTTAGCAAAAGTCTAAGTACATTTTCTTGACCTCCACTAGCCACCTCCTAATCACCATATTCATGAGTTCCTCCCCCCACACTTGCACTACCCATAATCGTCACCACTTGAAGATCTTATCTCCATTCACCAAAACACATGTTGACTTGACCATACCTTGAAAAGTTGGATGTTTCATGATGTTATAGCCTCCCACATTCATCTATTTCACCTTCTCATGATATGCCAAGATTTCTTGCCCCTCCTTACAACTATCATCATTACTCCCTCTTTCTCACAACCCCTTCATGCCCCACTCATCACTCAAGAAAAAGAAGTTAGCAACAAGTTCTTTACTTTTTAGCTATGTGGAAGCACCGCTAGTACTGTCCTGCCCTAACCTTAATTTTGCTAGAAGCTTTTACAAAACATCCTTCACCCTATCTGTACCCCCTTCTCCAAAAAAGTTAGTTAGTTTCAAACAAGGATAAGAAATCCAACCTTCTTTCAATCCGGCCAACCTATTTCCCCCCTTATCTTAACTCAACCACTTCCCTCAAGCCCTATTGTGATAAAGACATATGTTTTAACTTAATACCTTTAGACTTAAAGTTAATCCCAAAATTTCTTTAGCCATCCTACCCTTTCCTAATCAACATTAAGTTAGGCTAATTTGAGCCCAACAACAAATGATGTTGTGGGCCTAGGATTTTGAACTTTGTGAAGCTACAAATGTTGTAAATGATCATAAAACTCACAAATATTCATGACACATGCTTTAAACACTTCAAGAAAACAAAAATTCTTTGGATATTTCGAGAGGATGAAAATTAAAGAGAAAAAAAAACATGGAATTTACAATGAAAAGATTGATAGTTTACAATATGCGATTTGAGACTAATAACTTAGTGCTAACGATAGTTTTAAAAATCTACAAATTTTATAAATTTCAACCAATAATAAATAGTTTAACATCAAACACCATCACAAGCATTAATGATTGAAATAATAAACCATGTCATAAAGCTGGTAATTTACTTATCAATTAACAATCAACATCTATGTATTATGAACACTTGTAGTTTATAGTTTTGATATTATTGACCCTACTACAACTATGTGTGATCTAGGGAAGTTAATTTCAATTTTTGAAAATGACATGCAAAAGAACATACAATGCAACTTAATAAAAAGAATTATAATTCACTTTAATGCAAATAGAGTGTCAAGAATTAGATTATTAGATTATGATTGTTATATCCAAAATATTTTCATTTTTAGATAAAATATGTTTTTAAATATTCTATTATTTCATATCATGCAAAAAATACTCTTTTATCACATGTGCTTCATAAATTATATAAAAAATAATCTATGAGAATGTGTGAACAACTCATAAACACGTGGACATTTATGTCATGATAACCTTGCCTTTCTTGTTAGTGCTTTCAAGTTTTTTTTAAAGATTGTTGGAAATGCTAATTAATGTCAAAATTAACTTCAATTATTGAAATTGAAAAATATGACAAGCTGAATTATTGAATTTAATATAGATAGGAACATAGTAGGAATGAAAAAAATATTTTGGATTGAAAATGATATCAATTTAATTTGAAAATCCAAATGGTGTGTATTATTAACACAATATATGTTTAAAGTCAAAGGGTTTGTGATACAATGTTTGGTACTTATAAACTTACTCATAAAGTTAAAACTTACAATTTCAATGTAAGGATAAGATTCTTTAACAATTAAGATCATGATTCTTTTTTCAAAAGGAAACTTTACAAATGTGAACTCATAATAGACATTTGTTCAATTGGAATTAGGTTTAAATTTATTAGTTTATGAGATTATCCAACATTGAAGTTGTAGGTCTAAAAGTTTTAGGTTTATGTTTTTTGGGGACTTAAAGTTATGAACCAATTCATGGTCCATTTTTTAAATGAAAAAAAGAATGGATCCAAAAATCTCTGAATTTATCACATTGAATGGTTAAAATTGATCAACCAAATGAAGAATTAGAATTTTGCTTAATTTTGTTCAACTAATTAATAATATTGAATTACATGGTGAACATACAATAATATAAATACCTTCACTTATACCAATCAGAATAGCAAGGTGCAAGTTGATAAAGGATGGTCAGAGTCTGAAATCTATTTAAAGGGAATTATTTTTATTAATTTTTGAATTTGAGTAAAATATTGGGTGGTGGGAATTTTGGCCAGATCCAATTTTTAAGATTTAAATCATCTTTCATTTCCATTTCCCAACTATTTCGAGTCAAATGGTCTGAAATCTATCAAGCTAAAGTTGCATCTATGAACAATATAACCAATGAGGGTGTTTGAAGTGGAATCATTGGGAATTGTGAAAAAAATCCCAAAAAAAAATTCATGAAATTAACGGACAATTTGAGCTTTTGAAAATGAAAAAACCATGGCAACATGTAAAGTGCTTTACACGAGTATGGACCAAAATATATAAATGGTGTAAATTAGCTTCCATAATTAATTTTACTTTCTTTCTCAATTTCTTATTTCATCCCTTTCAAGTAGAGAAGAGGTTCAACTTGAAACATTTCAGTTCCAAAACTTCAATGCTCTTGGAAATACAATTACACAATAAATCCAATAAGACATGTAACTTAGGCACCAAACTCCACATAAATATATTTCTACCTGTTTTGGTGTCAATTTTGCATGCAATTCTTTAGGACTTTTCCTAAGTGTGTGGAAATCATATCTGTTGGTTCCACTTTTGGTTTTGCCAGTTCCACTTGTGATGTGAATCAGCCATTGGGAACACTCTATTTATGGTAATTGATCATGGGGAACTTAGTAGAACCCATTACACCTTAGGAAATCCAATCCATCTCATCCTACCAGGCATGCTTGTTCCCAAGTGGGTACAGGCCTGGCCCCTTCCATATTACATTAATGTTTAGTCCATTTTCTTGCCAATTGTCTACAAGATTAATTTATCTTTTCAATTCTTATATGTCTTGCCCAACTTGGCTTTTATTAAGGCAACACGTTGACCTTAACAACAAGCATTTGGCCAGGAATGCAAATGTTGTCTTATTAGTCAATCTATTAGTTGTTAACCAATTGTTGAGTTGGAAGCTTTGAACATGATTGAATGAAACTCTCATTAGCAAATCCAAAATCCAGTTTCCCTCCCCTTTCCGGGGGAGGAGGATTCTGGATCTAAGCACTCCGTTGACACCAAGTTTTTAATCGTTTGTAGAGAGACCAGAGTGTGTTGGACCACCTCTGATGTTGGGCAATGTGGAGTGGGTTATTGTGTATTTTAAGTATTAACTTGGCTTTGCATTGTTTCTAGTTACTAGGTTTAGGTTGTTTAACTTTAGTGGAAGGTTTGCGGTCTGCATAAGTCTATTCATTGTTGCATAATATACCATTTTTAGTGTAGCTTTCCTTTTAATGTTGTTTTTGGGGGGCTTTTTGTTTTTTTCTCTATGGTCGGTGGCGTGGGAATGTGAAATGTGCCTAATTCATTGGTGGGCACAACCTCAGCATGTGGCATGGGGGTGCAAGTTGATGTGGGCTAGGGTGGAGACCTAAATTTTGAAGAGAAAAAAGATGATTTTGGCCAATAATAAGAGATCGAGAAATAAATTCTTCCATAGCACCCACTTCCCCCCCCCCCCACATTTGTCCTTCCCTAGAAGAAGACAAATGGATTGTATGCTTTGCTGACACAAGGATGAGAAAGAGAGAGAGTGTGTGCTTTTCTTTCATACTTCCCCACCCCCAAAACCCTCAAGCCTGTATGTGGCTAAGTTTCTCTCTTGTAGAAATGGGTCCCTTGTTTGTTGGGGGAGGTGTTTGGGGGGGGGGTCGGTCGCTTTCCACTTGGGACTTGGGAGTTGGAAGTTGGGTCATATTGTGTTGAGCATGTTATGCATTACCTATCAATACGGCCCGATTGTGTGCAAATTGTCAATGAACACTATGTGGGTGAGGATGAGTTTTTTTTTTTGAATGTGTGTCCATAACCCCTGAAAGATGCTGCATGGTGACTTGTGGTGGTACTCACGTTGCAAGAGCATGCAGCTGATGCTTTGATTCCCTAACTTTAGGGAGTTTGATCAAAACATAAGGTGCAAAGCCAAGCGAAAAATTGTTTCATGGATAAAAAGACACATAGCCCTCAGATATGCAGGACTTGAAAAAAATGATCTTCAATCATACACAATTGGAAATACTTCTTTAGGAAAGAAGAAGACAAAGTAATCACCCACCATGTCACCACTAGGGTCAATGTTTTCATTCCCAAACTACATGTAGTTTTTAAAAAAAATTATATTAAACACAAGGAGCAAAAAAATCCAAGCCACAACCATATATGTACTATGAAGAGGAAAACCCATCCTCTTCATAGTACATTTTTGTATAGGTGAAAATTTTGATTTTGTAAACAATACACCGTTTAAGATGTGTACCCAAAGACAAGCATTACTTCAACCTGAGCAATGCTTGGCAACACTTGGCAACACTCTCATGCCCGTGCATAGACATTACATGTGCATATCAACATTAGATGGGGTTTAGTATTTTATTTCCATTGTTTGTAGGGGCTATGGATGGATGGATGGATAGATGGATTGAATGTGTCAGGTTTCACGGGTGCAAAATTGGTGGCAACAATAAGACCACCAAGTGCCAATGCCATATTCTCCGCCTTCACACGAGAAAAAACTTTCTGTAACACCACCTCACTCTTTTCAAGCAGTGGATGCCTCCCTTGTTTCTGAAGAACATACACTTGCTATCGACTACTACCCTGGACACCTGCCACTTTCCCCCCTCATCAAGCTTAGGCAAACCCTAAGGGGGTTGGGCTTTAGAGGAATGGGGGCCCATGCTCAATTCCATGCATGGGCCCAATTCCATAAAGCCGGCCCCCAAGGGACGGGCAAGGCATAGAGATTGCCACGATTGTTTTAATAAAAAAATCAGTGATACCCAGTGGGTACCCATTGAATACCCACCATGTATCACGGATAATAAAGTAAAAATGCCAGTGGGCATTTCAAACAATGCAATGCACACCTCCATGAGCCTCATGTTTTCCAAAATGGCCCACCACATGTAAAATAGTGGAAGCCAACCTGCAACTGCACTACACAAAAAACTACTCGTGCTTCATGCAATCTTAGAAATTTCCTAGTGTATTTGTGAGGCACCTTAACATCCATGAAAATCCCTCTTAGAAAACAGGAAGGGATCTTACACCTACTCACTCCTTAAGGTTGAGAGCGAGCTTAAGTTGAAGTAACAACCTTGGGGACACTTCCCTTTGTTACTTTAAATCACATTACAAAGATTCTGACCCTAAGCCTCACGATCTACACATGTTTTAGGTTCATGATCCTTTTTGTCACACTTTACAACTAGTGAAGCACCTCCAGGTGGGCCAAATTCGCAAAATGGAGGGTTGGGGGAGTGCCCTTGTTGTATACCCATATTCCATGAACATCCATGGTCCTCACCCATGGCCATCACCCATGGCCCCTCCAGCTTTACCATACTTGTCAATTTACACCTAAGAACTAAAAGCTTTGGGGTGTTGGTAGACTGGTTCATATGTTCGTTCTATAGTATTGTACATTTATGCACAAAAACTGCAAATAAGAAAAGTATATTTGTGTGGCCATCATTCACAGCCACAAAGTAAGTTACCTAGTTCTTCAGATGAGGCCAGGCAAACAAAACCTTTTGAACTACTTGTACTTGGCCATTACCCTTCCCTTCCCAAGAAGAAAAATAACCTTCGTGATCTTTGTGTCATTCTTTTGTTCATTCGGTCATGGTTAATTTACTCTTTTCCCAATGGAATAACTAGAGGGACTTGGGAGGTTACACTCACTATCCTCCCAAGTCCCTATACTTATTATATTGTCATCTAGGGAAACCCAAAAAGTAAGCAAAAGTAGGTAACCTCAAATAAACTCCAAGTTTGTTATGAGAAAAGAATCCAACAAAATGGTCTTTAATTATTTCTTTACTTTCAATGTTTTTAGTTGTGGAACTAGTTCCATGTCCCGCTCCAATAGAACCTTGGGTGAACCCAGAACTTCACACACACACCATGGTACTATGGTTAAAAGTAGAAACCGGGAAATTATTGAAGTTAAATATCCCATCCTAAGATTAAATCAAGGTCTTAAACCATGATAAATATCCCATCGTATGACTAAATCAAGTTCTTAAACCATGATAAATATCCCAACCTGAGATTAAATCAAGGTCTTAAACCATGGTGAATATCCCATCCAATTACTAATTTAAGGTCTTAAACCATGGTAAATATTCCATCCTATGAATAAACGAAGGTCTTAAACCATGGTAAATATCCCATCCTAAAACCAAATCAAGGTCTTATTAGAGTCCAAATTTAATATTTACTGGGTCAAATATGGCCTTAAAAAAGGTTTAATATTTTCCTATTAAAAGGCATCACTGAAGAAGAACCTGAAGGTAATAAGTCTACCAGTGTAGTAGGTGCTGGTTCACCCTGGCCATCCAATAGGGACCCCAAATCCAGAAAAACAGTACCTATTAAAAAAACAGGGTTCTAAATTAACAGAAAAAATGGGAACCACAAAACAAAAAGGATGGTGGCAAAGTGCAAAGTCAAGGGAAAAAAAAGAAAAAAGACCCCCCTCGAAGAGCGTGTCGAATTGCCGAGTCTTTGTCGCAGCACAGCAAAGCTCATCCTCGTGCGCCACAGCGCGCGCGTTGCACAGAGAGAGAGAGAGAGAGAGAGAGCGGATCAGAGCATCTGATCTGCAGTAAGTACACAAGTGGGACCTGTACACAAGGACCCTTTTCGGTGCAAGTTGCGTCAATGATTTTGCTGCCACCCAGCAGCAGCAGCAAAGCAAAGTGGTTGTTGTTGTTGTTGTTGTCGTCGTTGTTCTCTTTTTCTCTCTCTTTTTTTTTTTTGGGTTTCTTCAATGAGGAGCTTACAGAACCCGACAAAACATCGTGCACTTCACAACTAGTATAGAACTTGCAGGGGATTGTGCAATCACCCTTCTTGTTGTTGTTGTTTTTCCCCCCCCCCTCTCTCTTTTCTTTCCCTTTTGTTTTTTTTGGTGTTTTCTTTCCTGGCTTGGAATATCAGGATTGTGTAATTTTTTGTGGGTACTGGTTTATATGTGTAGTGTCTCTGAGTCCTTGCGGTTTGCAAGCTCTTTGGACAAGACCCTTTTTCTGTATGTATTTGTGGGAGAAGAGAGAGAGTGTGAGAGAGAGTAAGTAAGTAAAAACCCTTGTGGGTTGTGATGATGCGTCAACACGAGGTTTTGATGACCCCCATGTACAGCGAACGGCACAGTTTCTTCGTCAGCTTAGGTGGGCTAGCTGGTAGATGGCGGAGAAGTCAGATGGCTGTTTTCCTGTGACACCCATCAAGCTTATCAGAGTGTCTTTCTATTGTTGTTGCGAAGAGGAGGAACAAAAGGGATTGTTTGAAGGGGGTTTTGGGCGTTTCTAGAGGTAGTTTGTGTTTGTAAATCTTTTGTTTCCGTCACGCTCGTGATGGGTTGTTGGGAAATAGTCTACTCAGTCTACTCCGTGAGCAGAGGATCATCAAATAGGAGGAGGTCTGTGCTTCCTGGATTTTCGGAAAAGGACTCAGGATTTTTGGTGAGGAAGGTTTCGGGATGGCGACATTTTTGTGAATTGTGCAATTCCTGAGCTGTGAAGAAAAGCTTTTTGGAGGATTGATTCATGACCTAGTTTGTAGAATCAAAAGCAATGGCAAAAGCAAGTGAAGGGGATGTGGGGAGCTCGGATTCCATAGACAAGTATGCACCTTTTGTCGGACCTGTAGTTTTTGTTGCGTTGGGGTACATGGACCCGGGCAATTGGGCCACTGCCATTGAAGGTGGTTCCAGGTTTGGCTTCGAGTTGTTGTGGGTGGTGGTTCTGTCCAACATGATGGCAGTGCTTTTCCAAACCCTGGCCATTCGCCTTGAATTGGTCACTGGGAAGCGGCTTGCACAGGTTCATTCTTTTGCCCCTAGTATTGTTCTTCTTCTCTCTTTGTGGGTTCCTCTCTTTCTCTGTGTTGAATGAAGCCTGCCATGGTGGTTTCAATCACAGAGGTTATATGACCATTGAATGCAGTGCATTCACATGTTTTGTCTTGTTCAGTACCTATCTGAAACATTTTCCACACGTCAAAGTCTTTCACAAGCTTTGCAAACTGAATTGCTGTGGTGGGATGTGTATCATGTGATGCAGATCTGCAGGGATGATTATCCACAACCGGTGTGCATTTCTCTGTGGGTGCTCTTTGAGCTATCTATTGTTGCCCTTGAATTGACAATGGTACGGACTCTTGTATATTGCCTTGAGTCCATCTGCTGTATTGAAGGGGTGAAGGATGAGAGCTACATATAATTGCTCACCATGTGGTTAGTATAGTTTGTGATTAGAGTGTGTGCGTCAGTGATGGGGAGAGCTTTGCCCAACTCCCATGTCATGCAGATTCTGTGGAAAAAGGCATATGGGATTAGAACATGCACATCATTGTGCCCTGTCTGTTTTCACACCCATTTCAGAAAATTCTGTCTGTCCATAAGCAGCAGTTTCTCTTTCTGTTTGAAGAAGAATTTGAAGAATACCCATCCAGCTGTTGCATTTTCACCTCCATAAAGTTGTATTGTGCCTTAACTCCATAAGATGTTCAGTGAATTCCATAGAGATAGCTGAGGGGAATAAGAGAGTTAGAAACAAAAGGCCTGATAATTGTACTAGGTCAGCAGTGGTGGGGGTTTGGTTCCATAATCCATTTTAGAATGGCAAGAGTGAGTTCCCACAATCCACGCATGAAATGCAAGAAGTGTATGATGTAGCATTAGATTGTCATGCTGAGTGATGATGTGAAATTTGACCAAGCTGACCACCATGTTCTTGATTTTACAGGTTCTTGGGATGGCTACTGGCTTGAACTTGCTCCTGGGGATCCCAATACTTCCTGGTGTCTTTTTGTTGGTGTTTGATAATATGGTTTTTCAAGTGGTTTTACCTCTTCTGGTAAATTGAATATTCAACTTCCTTTTGAATTTGTGCTACTGAGAAATTACATGGGTGGTGGGGCACTCTGCAACATTGTGGAGGCACCCAGCACAAGTACTGGCTGCCACTCTGTGGTTCCAAATCATCTATAGTAACAGTAGGAGCTCTGTTGGTTCCTAAAATTGGACCATGGGTTAACAAAAATGCCCCATAATTGTACACAGTCCGACTTAGCTGCTCGGTAGGTGACAAATATCCCTTGTCTGCACTCTGATTTTGGGTTGAACTTTTGTGGGTTGTTTCAGGGAGTGCAAAGTGTGGAGGTCCTAACTCGAACAGTTGTAGCTGTGATTATGGTGTGCTTTGGGTTGGATGCACTGCTCAGCCAGCCAAATGCGGTATTACTTGCTGGTGGGATGTGGCCAAATATCCGGGGAGAGACACTGTACACTGCAATGGCATTGGTTGGGGCTAATGTCATGCCTCGCAGATTTTATCTTTTCTCACCTCTTGCCAAGGTATTGTCATGGGATGATGGCCTCCACATGGAGTTTTCACATGAATCCAAAGCTGATATTGCAAGTCCCTTCAAATTTGAGCATTGTGCATTTAGTCCTCATATAACTGAAGTGTTGGCATTTGGGTTGTGGTTCTTCTACTGAGCAGAGGCAAATCACAGATGGAGGCCAGTCTGTTGAAGCTCAATGTGAAAAGAGTATGTGGGATGCAATTGGAGCTTTTGGGTTGGCAACAGTGGCAAATGTGGTGTTGTTAATTATTTCGGCAACCAGTTTTTATAATGCTGGGTTGGTGGTCCTTACACTCCAGGATGCCCATGCACTTGTTGAGCAGGTATAGTTGAGGCCCCTGTTTTGTTTCTTGTTGAATGTTATATGCGACAGCTTGAATGTAGCTTGAAGGTGAGAGATCACTGGGGGAACTTTGACAAAGTGGATGGTTTAGTGTCAGAGTGGTTTGGTGGTCATACGGAATGGAGAATTTCAGTTCTCATTCATATGTTTTTTCTTTGTATGTTGGTCTTGCCTGAGAAGTTGCCTTGGTTTCAGGCAGTGCTCATGGGTAAGAGGTTTACATGGCATGCAAGTCCATGTTGATGGTGAAAGGAATAGTTTTGAGTTCTTACAGGGTTTTTGGTATTGCTGTGTAGGTCTTCAGCAAGTCAATTGCGCCAGCAGTGTTTGGGTTGGCTATGCTTTGTGTGGGACAAATGTCAACACACACTGGGTCCTTGGCAGGACAGGCAGCCCTTGAGGGCTTTTTAGATACTAAGATACAGCCCTGGATTCATCAGTCAGCAGTGAGGATGGCTGCAATACTTCCCACTGCTTTCTTTGCCTGGCGTTATGGAAATGAAGGTCTATACCAATTACTGATACTTGCACAGGTGATTTTAGCCCTGCTGCTTCCATTCACAGCACTTCCTCTTATCAAAGCATCTGCTTCAGAGGCACACATGGGTTCATTTAGAATGTCACTGCCAGTTGAGGCTCTGGCATGGGTCTCTGTTGCCATGGTCGTTGTTGCCGACATCTGGCTGGTATTTGATGTGGTTCTTCAAGAAATTGACGAGTTTGCTGGCTTTGCTGCGCACCTGGAACATCTGCTGGGGACAGATTCATTCAGCAATTATGGAGGGGAGACTGTAAATGCGACTGTATTTGCATTGGCACTAGTAGGGATCAGTCTGTGTATCGGGTTCTTGGTTTGGTTGGTCGTGACACCTCTGCGGGTTGACCGGGAAGCAATGGAGAGGAAGTGGGTTGAAGAGTATGAACAGTTTGAGAGGAATGAAGTTGCTGAGAGGCTCCGGATAGGGGCTCCCATACACTATGAGCTGAGTGATCCTAAGTTCATGAATGAACTGTCAAAAACAAATGGAATAAATCAAGAAAGAGATGATCTGTCTGCTTGGAAAGTACCATCAATGAGGACATCTACATACAGCCTTCCTGAAGAAAGTGGCTCCAAAATTCGGGAGCTTCTGCGATCACCTGATCTTCTCCAAGTCCTTGAACTAGTGACACAAACTGAGGGCATGAAAGCAGCAGATCCTCGAAGGATGCCTGAAATTTCTAGAACTTTTGAGGACTTGGCGCTTGTGGAGGTTTTGAAACCTTCTGAGGAATCTAGAGCCACTATGGATGAAATTCCACCCAAGATTGTAGAAACCTCACAAGATCTAAGATTTGGTGAAAACTTAGGGGACCACCCAGATGATACAGAAATCTTCAAGGTACTGGAAGTAGTTCCCCATGACCTTGATCGCATGGATTCACTAGACAGTTCATCTGCTATTGTGGAAGATGACATCTTGGCGGACCTAGACTCCGCTGAGGATGTTGTAACTCTCCCTGAACCAGAATCCCAGGTTTTAGAAGATGCAGAGCTGGAAAGGTTGGTAAACTCTTCAGGCTCCATTTCTGCTGATGACTCCAAATGTGCAGATTTACCAGCTGAAGTAACATTAATAACAAAAACAGGAATGGTGCCAATGCCACCCTGCACTGAGCTGCCTGCAGGTGATGTGGGGTCTGCAGATGATTTGGGGTGCATGGGTTTGAAAAAAGCAGAGTCTCAGGTGGATACTGAGCTGCTGGAGAAAGATGATGATGAGGGTGATGGCTGGGAGAATCCTGAGCATGGAGGTTTGGTGGTTGATACAATGGTAACAGGAAGCCTTGGTGCCAATTTGGGTTCCATTGCGCATGACAGTTCCTCTTCCATCAGGAGTGTGGGAGGTAGGACTGAGACCACTGAAGAAATTGTGTGCAGGAGTGGAAGTGGAAGCCTCTCCCGTATTTCAGGACTTGGACGTGCAGCTCGTCGACAGTTTGCAGCCATTCTTGATAATTTTTGGAGCAGATTGTTTGACTTGCATGGGCAGCCTGTGAAAGGGCATGGCAGTGCAACCAGTGGCAGGATGACTGGTGGTGGAGCAGTAGGACGAGGACCACCTATCAAGCAGCAGGTGGATCATGGTTCACTGCCAGTGCAGTCAGGCTCCATAGACACCTATGACAGGGATAACTATGGCTTGCTCTTGAAACCAAAATGGGGCCTGCCGAAAAAGGGTAGTCTCAGTGACCAAGTGGGCCAGATGGATGCCTACATGAGAGCACACTCTCATGCAGCAGCCTCAACTTCGTTGCACTTTCCTGGACATTCACATGACTACTCTGGCAGATCAGAGAACCTCTCTCCATATACCAGTGAGCGGCAATACTCAAGCCTGCATTTTCCTTTGTATCCAGAAGAAACAGAGAAGCAACCTGCCACAATACATGGTTACCGATCTCCCTCATTTCTAGGTCGCACTGTCACAACAAGCCCTGCACACATGGATATGCATGCATTCAGGTCAGCACGCACCCTATCAGGTCAAGCTCGTCCACAGCAACCTCTAGGCATTGGGGTGGAAAGAGAGAATGACAATTACCAGTTGTATGGCCATAGTCTTCAAAGTGATAGTAGAATCTCTTTGCAGGATACAATTCAATCACTTCGCTCATCTCAGCAGATTGTTGATTCACTGGGTGGAAGGATTCCAGTTCACTCCCAAGTAAGTGACCACTTGGTTTTTGAAGAAGGGTATGGGGGACAGCCAGATTCAGGTCCTAGATCTTGGGACTCATTGCTGACACGTGCAGCTCTGGGTCGTCTAGCATACCGAGCAACCGGAGAACTGGACATACCCACTGGTTTTGCTCATTCTCCTGTCACAAGAGGAGCAGGACATGGTGACCGAGCTCCTCTTTCTTTTGATCAAATCTCCCCTTCTCAATCTTGTAGAGATGGGTTTTCCATTCAGTCAGGGCATCTGGAAAAGCAGTCCTCCTTGTGGTCAAGGGAACCCTCTGAGCAGCTCTTTGGTGCTCTCGATGGGAGTCTTGGTAGGGTTAAGGGTGGTAGTGTCCAAGCCTCAGGACAGAATGGGAATCTTGATCGGTTCACAACAGCAATTGGGCCAGAAGGCATCACCAACACTGCCACTAGTCCTGTTAATGGAGGGGATTTTGAGCTTGAAGTGATGGAGAGTCTCCGTTTGTGTCTCAGCAAGCTTCTGCAGTTGGAGGGCTCAGAGTGGCTCTTCCGATGGGACAATGGGTCAGATGAGGATCTAATTGCTACTGTTGCAGAGGCACAAAATTTGACACTGGAAGCAGAGGCCCATGATCAGAGTAGCAGTACAGAGCAGTGGCAAGTGCATGGTCATCCTGTGCCATCACTTTTTGCCAGCAATGACCCACAAAGGATCTCATACTGCGGTGTTTTTTGTGTGTGGGGGAGTAACTTACTCGTTAGCTTTGGAGTATGGTGTATACATCGTGTGTTGGAGTTGTCTCTGATGGAAAGCCGTCCCGAGCTCTGGGGGAAGTATACTTATGTGTTGAATCGCCTTCAGGTATTTGCCCATATTAACATGTGATTGAGTAATTACACATAAGGCAGACCTGGATTGCTGAATTCTTCTTTGTCTTTTACATCAGTTACAACACCCCAGGTACACCCCATGTCTCTAGTCTCTACATCACATCTTCAAGAAGCACCTCACTAAATTGCATTGGGTTATCTGTGACCAGGGCATTTTGGAACCAGCATTTTCAAAGCCACGTGTAGTACCATCACTTTGTAGCTGCTTTTCAGAACCAGGATCAGCAGAGAACCTGGGGAAACAAGGACTGACTGCGAGTCGACAGAGGAGTTCCCGGGACTCTGGAATTGGGGATCCTTACAGTCCTTCAGTAGGAGGTGGATTGAGTGATGCATACCCCTGGCCTTGGGGCCATGAGTCATCTAGCTTGAAAGGAAGGGGGGCTGATGCTACCATCTTCTTGGAGATGATCAAGGAGGTTGAGGCAGCAGTTGGCTCTCGTAAGGGTCGTACAGGAACAGCTGCAGGAGATGTTGCATTCCCGAAAGGAAAAGAAAACTTGGCATCAGTATTGAAGCGGTATAAGAGGCGCTTGGCTAACAAGCCCCCTGGTTCTCTTGTTGCAGGGGGAGGGGGACGGAGAGGCAATGGATATGCCTAACCACCTTTTTTTGCAGTGCTCCTATATATGGTGCTGTTGCCCCCTTCTAGAAATTGTGGCCCTTCCCTAAAGTGTGTCCCAAGCTTAGAGCCAGATGACAGAGGGCTACCAAGTAAGATCAGTTGCTAAGAGTGCACTTGCTTTTTTGATGAGGTATCATTGTAATCAGGGCAGTCCATATGCTTGCAATGCTTCGGAGTCGCCTCAGTTTCTCAGCTACAAATGCAGGTGTGTCCTGCCTTGCTGGGCTTATGACCCAAAATCTAGGTTGTCATGGTGATGCCATGACTGTGTTGGATAATGGCCTGTTTAGTCTCACCAGCACTAGCACTGTGCAAATGTGGTGATGTTAATTCTAGCTTCTGTCAGGCAGGGTCCTTCCATTACCAATGTCAAGAGACAAAGCTTGGTTGTGATGACATTATCAGGCTGGCTAAATGTTGGGCACTTTATTTTCTGTCTGGGCATATCCTAGGCAGGTCAAGAGAACCCTTTTCCTTCACAGTCTGTCACTGTGTAAGATGTCTCAACAATAAGTGCCAGCCTGCAAACAAGCAGATTCTCTTGGGGAACTGCAAGTTATCATGTTTCTAAATGAGCAATTGCTTTTTCATTGATCTGTCCATACATGGCATATCTTTTAAGCTCCTTTATTGTTTGTGAAATAAATTTTTTTGACATTGTTGATTGGTTGACTGTCAGAAGTTTTTTACAGCATTGTATGAAGTTGCATTCTTGCTGCAGTTGGCAGTAGTGATGCTCAAGCTGTGGCTAGATTGTGATGGTCAATCTCTGATTGCTGACTTAGAATGCCTTCCAGTTGCTGTGGGCCTCATTGTTCTGGATTCAAAGTGACTGAAGGTTTTGGGTGAAGCTATGATCCAGGAACCATGTTGTTTGCAGGGACAAGGTGGAGTAGGTGGATTTATAAGAATGCTCAGTTAAAATTTTTTCCATCAACTGAGAATCACTGAAGCATGTGGTTAAAGCTCAGATCTTCAGATTGATAACCCAAGCAATTGTCCCAAAGCAAACAACTACCAGCAGCCTTAAAGTAGAGCCTAGTTGGGGATCCCTTTCTCAAGTCATCTTTTTTCTTTCACTCTCTGAGGCCGTTATCAATAGCCAGTTTTAAAGGTTCTTGAGGCTTTATGGTTCTAAAGTTTTCTTTGTTTCTCAGATGGTCAGTCTTATCATCCTTCTGAAGAACATAGGCCACCCTCTAAAGGGTCTGTAAAAGAGGACTAGAGGGTTGCTCAATAATGGGAATTTTCTTTTTGGAGTTTCAGAACTCAGAATCTGTGAACTGATTTTGTATAGAGTCTTGTAAGTGTGGAACTTTTTAAAGCTTGCTTAGTCCCTGTTTCTCTTTTTCCCTGCTGTCAGTTATTCTATGTTTTTTCTTCTTTTCCCCCCTCTGCTTGTCTTTATGTTTCTTCCCTTTCTATGTTGTTAGTTGCAATCTAGTATCATGGCTGAGTCCTCCCCTTGCTTCTAGACTTGCAACAGAAACTCGGTACCTAGGTTCGTAGTTACATTGGCCTACATGCACTGCAGGGAGCTGATGAAGTTAGTGGGGAAGTTGGGATACATAAGTTGCTATCATATACACTATCATGCTTTCTGAACAAGTGAGAGACTCTCACTTTTGTTCATACTGCTTGTTTCATTGATTCTTCATTTTAGTTCATTCCTTATGTGTTGGTCCTCCCTCCTAGTTCTGAAAGTCTGTATCTGGAAGTGTTTCTTTGACTTCCAAGGAAACGTTTAAACCTTGTTTTGGCTTTCTAATTTGTGAGCACAGAGATTCTTGATTCTCACGAGAGTTATTTGTCTCCATGGGTTACTGTTAAGAGTTTCAGGTCAAAAAAAAAATGCTTCTCCTTGCTGAAGGCTGAAGAAAAGCAGCAAAGTTTTAAAACTGTGTAACCTATTATGCAATTGCCCAAACATACCATGCTGCAGCAACAACAAGCCCTAATTTAGGAGACTGTTTTAAGTGCCAATCTCTCAGGAAAACAATGTAAAAAGAAACACCATAGCCAAAAATGAAATCATTGATACTCTATTTGAAATTTGAGAAGCACTTGGAGATCCCACACTTAGGAGTGTTATATTTTTGACATTTTGCAATCAGTGGTATATTTGTTCCAAGTTTCAAGATGAGAGACATCGAACTTGGAATCATATTTTTTCACATACCCAAGTTATGCAAACCTATCTACATATTTTCATGATTGATATTATAACCGCACAGGTATGATACACCATACATATCAATCCTTAATCTTGGAAATTTGTATGCAAAATTTGTTTGTGAACTTCTTTGCTTCTTTGAAGAGAAAAGTTTGAGTCCAAATCCTTCCCTTTGAAGGGCAGAGCTGACAGTAGCCCTTCAAAGGGAAGGTTGGGAAACCCTTCAAATTCAAGGCCTATTCATGAGTTTCTAGGACATGGTTGCCCCTCTGACTGCAAGTATAAGTATTAAGTAACGGATATATACTTCATTTTTTTTGGAAGGTTTTTTGCCTATTAATGGGGTAGTAATTCCTGGGGATATCCAAACTTGATGAATTTTCACCAAAAGGAGAATATGTTATGAGTTTCTGAAGGGTCTAATATCACTCAAGGAACTAAAAGGGAAGAGTCAACCATCAGCCATGCCAATCCCTATTTCATTAGTGTTTTGGTCCATGTAGCTGTAGATGGTTTATACTTATGGCAGTGTTTTGTGAATATATCTTTTTACCCAGATGTACATGCCAGGTACAAATAGGGTATATTATTTACCCTAATATTATTTCCTACAATTAATATACTCTAATGAAGCCTGTATCCAGTGGTATGTAAATCTGAAAAATTGTGTTCTTTTAATAAACTTGGATTTATGTTAAAAATATCCATACCCAAAGTTGGATATGTTTTGGTATCTAAGTGAAAACAACTAGGGTAAGTATGACTTAAGCCCTAAACTTTGTTAATTCCATTGATTAGATGAGTGTGATTCCTAAGTTTTTTTTTTTTTGGTTTGCAATGAGCCATTTTGATTGGCCCATCATAAATAAATAAATAAAAACTTTGAAAGCTCTACAAAATAGAAGTTTTTATGTGAAGATGTAGTGCTTTCCTTTTTCTCTCTTCCTTATAGCACTACACACTTGTCTTGGCTTGTTACATCTTACAGTGGTTCATTTTTCATTGTATCAATGTGGTCATATTATTGACTATCTAAGTACCCATTTGCTTTAGTGCCCCTATGAAAATGAACGTAGAGTAGTTCACGATACATTTTAAAATATTGTTGCAATTATTGTTTCGGAGAGTGGAGCACATGTTTAAAAAGAGATCTCCCACCTTTTCCCTCACCACTCCTAATAATAGATGGATCCTTATTATCATAAACAACTTTTAAACCTTGATGGACGTCGTCATTGCTAACTTGACTCACACAAATATAATGCAACAAACATTGATGACAACAACACATGCAGTGATGATGTCTATTCAGGAAAAAACATGATCATATGCTGAACGAGCACTAGGCAATGACTTCATTCGCTTTGCTCTTGAGACGTATGGGTGTGTCCATTTTTATTTTGATTCATTTTTTATCACTATGCACAAACCACTATCATGTGTCATTAGTGGTTTTCTTTAATCCCCTCAATGCTTGTTTTTTACTATCAACAATATATGTTTATAGCCCTACAACGTGCACAAGCTATAACATTTCTTCAATGAACTATTACACTTGGTTGAGCTTTTTCATCTCTTCCACACATCGTAGTTAGTGCACCTTTATCATTAACCAATTTGTGACAATTTACAATTCTTTTGTCTTAGGTCATCTTTGTTATTATTAATTGTCATTTTTGCATAAGGTTTTTACCTTTTTTTTTTTGGTTGATTATTTGCTTTTGTTTTTTCTTTTGTATGTGTTTACTTGTGTTCTCATTTGCCTTTGTATTTTTGATGGATGGATTCCCATCCTTGATTTTTATGATTTTTATTTATAAAGTTCTTCTTCCCTTTGGCACTATATAATGGAAAGGTTGAGAACTTGTTTCAACCCATATGGATAAAATTAAGGAATCTTAATATATAGTTAAAAATGCACATGTTAGGCAAAGATGAATCAAACACTTTGATTCTTACATTGTGACATTGTATTGAACCTTTGATAATTGTCTTCAAATTTTCAAAATGTGAATATTTAAAATATTAATCGAATAAATAAAAAATAGATTAAAAATTTTTACCTAAAAAATGATTATATGATAAGGGGATACCCCAAGCCCTACTCATCATTAGAAAACTTACTTTTTGTATACCTGGACCCTAACTTGTTGAGATTTTTTGAATGCTAACCCCAATGGATAAATAAATTGAAAAAAACCATATGTCCTTCCCCAAGAAATATTAAAAACAACATAAATGCACAACACTTGTTTATACAGAGACAAGGGTTGCACCCACATAATAATTGAGCTCACCACCATGGTTAGCTAAGGAATTGGAACCCAAACAAAATCTGTTTCCTGGTCACTTATCATCCATCTTTCATGGTGTATGGTGCATTGGTGGGTGCTGGTTCATTCCCCTTGGTTTGCCATGTTCTTGTTGGAGTCCATTGACAGGACAAAAAAATTTCAACACCCAAAACTATGTTCAACATGTAAACTACCCACCCTACAAAATATGTGTAACAAGTTTGACAGCCAAATATGTGTAACAGTGTCCTACCCCTTCTCTTTCCTCGTTGGCATATGAGGCAGCCTGCTGCCCCACTATCAACTACAAGAACAAAAGCAAAGAGAGAATCGAAGAAGGAGCCAACAGACAATACTAGTAATGCTCTTTTTACACTAGAGCCTGAAAGCCCATGACCATCATAATAGGAAACCTATGATTGAAACAACTTCTGTCTCAGGGTTAAAGTTCACTCTACAGAAAGGTTGAAGGAACAAGGAATTGAGGAAATGTAAATGGATAAAAAATTAGCATTAAATGCACTATGAATAATGTTTCATGGTCTAATGGACTTGGTGTTTGTGGTGGGCCTAACACCAACTCCATTAGATTATGAGCTGAAAAAAATTATGATTGGTCATATTTTGATGGTTCAAATTCTTTTTTATTAATAACTTTTTTTAGAGCTTTGTCAAGCATTCATTAAACCATGAGCCCAAAAAGCCATGATTGGTCTACAAATTTTTTGTCATAATTTTTTCTCAATTTTGAAGGTGAGCACAAAGTCTGTTAGAGATGGTCCAAAAGAACTATGATTGATCAAGTTTTTAACATAACTTTTTCTCACAATTTAAAAATATTCTTTGAAAAAGGTGAGGGCAAAGTTCATTAGCCCATTGGCCCAAAAAGCCATGATTGGTTTTTTTTATCTTTCATATTTTTTCCTCTTCTATAAATGGTGATCCTACTTGCTGACATGCCAAAATGAAGAAAATGAAGAAAGAAAAACTTGGAAGGAAAGTGATGACGGAAAAAGAAAGGAGAAATTCTAAACCAGTAGTAGAAAAAAGTTACATAGAATTAAAATTTTAAATCAAAATTTACATAAACTAATTAATTGTTTTGGCTTCATTATAATACGTTGGTACATCAATAAAAGTCTAGATTCACTTTACGATGTACTTCGCAACCTTGGCTCACACATAAATGATTTCTGAATTTCCATGGGACAGCCTTTGGATGTGTTTTGAGGGCTACAGGGCCCCACATTTTCCTGGTCATGGTCCTTCACCATAGTGTTAAGAGGGCTTAATTTTGCGTAGTTCCTCCAGCCACGAGCCCAGAGGTGGTGCAGCATGTCGTCAGCACATGATCCCAGGAGAAGGGACAATTATAAGCAAGTGGGGCCCCTCCCATGTGTAAACTCTTTCAATACCCAGAAAAGTCTATGAAAGAAAGGTGTTGTTCCCATAATTTGGAAAGAGTTGAACATCAGCCACAGGTGATGTAGTAGTGTCACCCCAGAAATCAGGAGTCTCACATAGTAATTTTGATATGTTCAACACCACATTAGACATTTTTTTTCCCAAAATGTTCACATTCAACAAACCACTTTAAAATGTTGCAAATAATGTAGGTATATACATATGTACCCCCAATTTCTAATGGAGGTATTAGTCTGGGCAAAAAATGTTGATGAATAGTTTTGAAAATAGAAATTTCATGCAGAAGGCTCAGCATGCACTCAAAGTGCCTTGTTTTTTTTTCTTTTCAATTTTGGGTGGGGTATTCCCAACATGTGTCCCTTCGAGGTCCTAATGTGTTCCATCAGGTTCCCAATGTGCTCCCCAAGGGTATTCTCAATAGCACCTTGCTTTAATCCCATATGTTTTGCCCAAAGTCCTCCCCTGCTCACCTATATAGGTGGGCCAAAGGGGGAGGCACTCTATCTTTACATAGAATCTTCTATTTTGGGGAGCCTCCATAAGTTTCAACCTTTTTTAGTGACGGGCCAATCAAATTGGCTCATTGCACAAAAACTTGGACTTGTGAGGCACCTCCAACTGATTTATATGAAACATAATAAGTACCCCCAGTTTATATATATGATGAACATGTACAAGGCTTTGATATTGGACAAAACTATTAAATTATCTGATGGAAAGGGGTAGGTGTTCCATGGGAAAATCAAGGGCTTCCTGATATGATACCATATCCTGATTTTTATTTGCAAATAAATTGGAAAAAAAAGCTTAAATTGACGGTCTGTGCCATGTTGGTTCCAAAGTCAAGCTGACATAATGATGAGTTTCTCTTTCTTGGAGGCTGGAACTTTGCATGCAGAACCCAACAGTTCATGATTGGTTACACTGCACACATCCTACCATTTCTCCAGCTCCTTTGTGGTATGTATAACAAGTAATTCTCTTACAGTGCGACAAGCATGTTCAACACCCAGCTTATGTTCAACAAAATAGTTATATCCTACATCTACATCTTTGTGGAACCTACCCATCTTTAGGCTGGAGTTTCTTGAACTCTGTTGTGAGCCCAATGTTGAAATTGAGTGTGAAAACAGCTGAAGCTCCTATGAATCTGTTAAGACTTTTCAATCCCAAAGAATATCAAATGAAGGTGATTACTTGAAGATGGCTCTGCCTATTTATGTGCATGGACTGATGCCAAGGATGTTGTTGTGTAGGTGTCCATGGTAAGTTCTCAAGGAGAGTGAATCTTCCTTTGCAATTGACACAACCTTTATTTTGGTTTTGTTCTTTTTTGCATGTAAATCAATATCTCCAGTGTGAAAGCAACTTGAACACAACTATGTCAAACATGTTGAACAATGCTTGTCTGTTCAATGAAAGACAGAACATCGGGAGAGTTCACCATGGGCCTCAGTTGACAGGCGGCCAGTGCTGAATCTCAATGGGCACATGAGCATGTTCATCAATTAACACCTAAGTTGTTCCAAATAGGGGCCACAGTGAACCAGCACCCACCAGCACACCATGAAGGATGGATGGTAAGTGGTCAGGAAACAGTTTTCTGTTGGGTTCCAGTTCCCTAGCTAACTATGGTGATTAGCTCAGTTTTTTTTTCTTACTACCTACCTACTGACAACCCACAGGCAGGTTGTTAGTAGGTAGGTAGTAAAAACAGTCCTTACCTATACAGAAACCATATACTTGCCTAGCAGTTACCTATTTTCCTACCTATCTACCTATATATGAGATCTGTTTCTTACATAATTGGTTACCAGGGTGAAACCATATTCTAACTCAGTGGAGGTTCATCCACAACTGAGTAATAACAGGCATCCACTGGATGGTGTGCTGGTGGGTGGTGGTTCACTGCGGCCCCAAATAGGTACAACAAATTCAAAAACCCATTCTCTGCAACATTTCCAACCTCCAACTATGTCTATCTCTATGTCTAACAAATGTGGTATTCAAGCATGTCCACAATATACTGTGGTGGTGGAGTTGATGCCTCTCCTTGTTGGCAGACTCTCTCAAAGGCCACAAGACTCAGCTATGGTAAGTGAAGCATTCACTAATAGGTATGATTGACTATATCCCCACAATTCATGCCCCTTCCATTAGCCTAGGCCAAAAAGGTTTACCAACAGAATGAAAAATAGAAATCCAACCCAGCCAATGAAGTGAGGCAACATGCATTCAAGAGGCTTAATTTTTTTCCTTAGGGTGGGGGTGGGAGCATGAGATTCATTGGGAATCTTCTGTTCTCACTATGTTCCATATGGCTCTATCATGTTTCCACCAAGTTCTCAATAGGTTCCCCAAGTTCTCAATATGTTCCCAACATGTTCCCAATAGCACCACACTTAATCCCATATCCTTTGCCCAAAAGTTCTCCTCTTGTAACCTACAAGGAAAAACCTACAATATATCTATTTTGGGAATGCCCAAAGTCTGATCACAATTTTTTGTGATGGGCAAATCAAGGATGCCCATTACCAAAAAGCCAAAAGAAAATTGAACATTTGGGGTCCCCCCAACTAATTATTACTATACTAATAAAAATATAGTTCACAGTAATTATTACTTAGTTGTGGGATTACATGCTCCCACACTATACTATACACACTATGTAATGAACACAATTTTGTAGTGCATTTTTTATCTTTCAGCATCTATTCTCCACGTAAACTTGCCATGTCAACATATGATTGAATTATCCTTTCTTCATTTCATGTTCAACATGTAGAACATAATTATGCCCAATGGAATGGCATTCAAGCATGGGCCAAAGTTATATATAAATAAAATGGAGGTTTTTGGATGGTTTGTTTGCTTTGATGCAAATTTAATGGCACAAAAAATATGTTGAATTCTCAACATGCAATTATGTTAAACATGTCTGGCATCCAACTATGTTTAACTAGGAAGCTAGCTTCTCTTCTCTTCTGTGCAAATTTCTCACCTGTGATTGGGTTCAATTATCTGCAACAGTTTATAGAAATGAAGTTCAAGGGAACTCACACATGTATGAAACAATGTTAGCATGTGTTATGTACTATGGGGACTAGGTCTAGACCCAACACTTTGAGGGACAGTTTCTTTGAAATTACAAGGTCTGTAGCTTGTTGTCCCAGACCATGCCACCACAGCCAGAACACCAATATAATATGGCCCAAATTGCCTTGGACATGACAACCCTTAACTTGGTCCAAAAGGTAACCTTTTCCCACATCTAGCTTCTAGAGTTCCAACAATTCGTTTTAAAACTTCAATCTATTTACTATATTGAACCTTCTATTTGAACATGACTCAAAACTACTGGGGAATGTCAAGCATTTCTAGGATATGAATGAGTCTCTAAAATAAGGCTGATATGGCCTTTCACTACATGTGTAGTCCTGAGTATATATGCAGTGCATACATATATGCTTTGATTTTTGGGGCAACATTTTACACCTAGTGAAAATAGTGATTCCCCAGGGTTTCAATCTTCTATAATTTAAAATAAAAAAGAGAAGTTGTTATGAGCTTCTCAATGGCTGATCAATTGTCCCACAAGGAACCAAAAGGTGAAAACAGCCAAAACACAAGGCTCATCCATCCCAGTCTCTATTTGGCTGGTGTTTCAAAAGAGTTGTTGCAGCCCAGGTCCACGTAGGTGTAATAATCCATGCTAGGTTCGATTGACATGTTAAACAGCTCCATGTTTACCAAGTTCACATGGAGTTAACGAGCCAGCCTTGGAGACATGACTTTTGAGGATATCTACCAAGATTATTACACCACAGAGGCCTCAGCTAAACCTAGTTTGAGGCTTCTGCCCTCCTGTTTCCTCTCAAGGGTTCTGCCATGTTCTTTCTGGATGTACAGTCAATGGACAGGATCAACAACCAAACTATATTCAACATTTAGAGCACCACCCTACATTATGTAAAACAAGTTCAACAAGGCTCAAGTACCTGCAAAATGATGTCACTCTTTCTGTTTCCTTTCCTGTGAATATTATGCCCCTCTGTCAACCACTGAAAGAAAAGGTTAATAATTCATGCTCAATTCAGAAACTACATATTCCACTATAGGAACAATCAATGATCAACATATTGAACAACTCCATGTTCATCATGGGAATTCTCAACAATGAAACACAACTTTTGAGGATCTGTAAGAAGATTTTGAGACGACAAAGGCTAGAATTATCTGAAGGATTTTTGTTGTGTTTGTTCTTAATGCAGTCAATGGACAGGACCAAGTTCAACTCTCAAACTATGTTTAACATTTAGACCATCACCCTATAACTATGTAAAACAAGTTATAACTATGACTATGTAAAACAAGTTCAACAGCACTTAAGTATCTGCAAAATGATGTCACAAACTTTTCTTTTCTTTCTGAGTCCAAATGCCGCAAAAGGTTTTCAAATTTTTCAAATTTTGGCAGAAAATTTCCCAGGAAATAGGGAATATGTGACATGAATTTTCGCAATAGTGTGAAATTTTGCACCCAAAAAAACCATTGCTATACATGAGCTAGAAATACATAGTGCATAAAAATGATCCAGGAGCAGGTTTACATAGAGATCCATGGTGTGGACACAAGGAATCTTGCCCTGTAGCCTAAACATTTCTCTCTGTCCCTCCAAAAATAGCTGGCTCATGGGCCCCTCACACAGCTCACGAAGCTGCAAAACATGTTACAATCTTCACATGTTTTTACTTTTAATTTCGCAGGAAAATATGGAAGGTGTCAATCCTTTGCTTATATTGCCCATTATGAAAAAAATCCTTTTGGAGGGTAATATGTTGAGTTCGAAGAACTGGACTCCATAGCTGCCAAGAAGGCCCATGTGAAATCATTCAAGAACCCAAATTCAGTGTATTGGACATTTAGGGGTTAAAAAGTTAGAATTTAATTCACTTTGAATTTTTGCATTCATGTTAACATGTGGAGCCACCTACTAGTATGCCACCTCCTCAAGACAGTTGAGTTTCACTTTTTGTTTTCACAACTCAAGTCTTCAAATTCATGATAGAATGTTAAAATTTTGAAAATCATAGGCTAAATGATGGTTCTGAGATTTCAAGATGTGAAAATATAGCTTCATGAACAGGTTGTTTTGGGGGGGGGGGGGGTTTTCCTTCCCCTTTTGTGGGGGGGTTGGCCGGGTGATTTTACACAAGATGACTTGGCCACAATTTGCCTTTCGGTCCAAG
>Ga0116231_10003914_pt1 | contig 30492 bp, 28 predicted proteins | sample S1TSphgellanicum_2_FD_89695 | JGI IMG/M metagenome (GOLD analysis project Ga0116231, IMG submission 89695) | Host-associated microbial communities from peat moss isolated from Minnesota, USA - S1T2_Fd - Sphagnum magellanicum MG | ecosystem: Host-associated > Plants > Peat moss > Unclassified... | reverse complement strand
GCCGGGGTCGATCCGGCGGCGCTGGAGAAGACCATCTCCACGGCCACCGGCCTGGTCGCCTACGATCTGCAGGCGCCGGCCAAGAACCTCTATCCGGTCAATACGCCGATCCGAAACGTCCTGCCGCGGGTGAGCGGGGGCACGGGCACGGCGACCAACTGGCGCCAGGTCAACGCCATTATCGGTTCGGGTTACGACGCCTCGGGCTGGGTGCCCGAAGGTCAGCGGGCCGGGGCCATGAGTTACAGCACCTCCACCAAGGCGGCGAGTTTCTGCACGCTCGGCGAAGAAGACGCGGTCACCTATGAAGCCATCAGCGCGGCGCAGGGCTTCGAAGACGTCAGTTCGTCGATGTCGACCCGCCTGTTGCAAAAGATGATGCTGAAGGAGGAGCTGGCGCTGTTGGGCGGCAACACCTCGCTCCAGCTCGGCACGCCGGCCGCGCCCACGGTCATTGCGAGCGCGGTCTCGGGCGTCACGGGAACCCTGCCGGCGGCGACCTATTCGGTGATCGTCGTCGCCCTGACCCTGGAAGGGATGAAGAACGCCTCGCTGACCTCGGGCGTCGCCACCAGCAAGACAATCACCGGCCAGGACGGCAAGACGTTCACCCTGAATGGCGGCTCGTCCAACAAGTCGGTCAGCGGCGAGATCGCGCTCAGCCTCGGCCAGGTGCTCCAAGCCAGCGTCACCCCGATCAACGGCGCGCTCGGCTATGCCTGGTACGTCGGCACGGTGGGCAATGAGACGCTGCAGGCGATCACCACGATCAACTCGATCGCGCTTTCCGCCCCGCTCTCGACTGGAAACCAGGCGGCCACGGCCATCACCGCGGACTGCTCCACCAACGCCACCGCCTTCGATGGGCTTTTGACCTGGGCCTTCAAGTCGGGCGGCTATCAAAACACGCTGGCTACCGGCACGCCCGGCGTCGGCACCACGCTGACGGCGTCGGGCAAGGGCACCGTGAACGAGATCGACGCCATGCTGGAGGGCATGTGGGACGCCTATCAAGTCTCGCCCGACGTTCTCTACGTTAACAGCCGGCAACTCCGCGACATCACGACCAAGGCGCTGTCGAGCGGAACGGCGCCCCTGCTATCGATCCGCCAGGACGCCGACGCGCCGGGTTACCAGCTGACCGCCGGCGGTAATATCGGCTGGTATTTCAATCCCTTCACCATGGACGGCGGCCAGCGCATCCCGATCCGGCTGCACCCAAATGTGCCGGCGGGGACGATCCTGGGCTGGGCCTCCAACCTGCCGGCCCAATACATGAGCAACAACGTGCCTTACGTCGCGTCGGTCAAAACGCGCCAGGACTACTACGCCATCGACTGGCCGATCACGACCCGTCAGCGCCAGCGCGGCGTCTATGCCGAAGAAGTGCTGGCCGTCTACGCCCCCTTCGCCATGGGGATCATCAGCAACATCGCGCCGGGCTGACGCCTCCAAACTCGCAACCGAGGAGCGGCCCAAAGGTCGCTCCTCATTGTTTTTTCAGGAGGTGAGGCATGACCAATATCAATCGCAAGATGGTGCGGCTGTACGCCAGCGAGGGGCAGGACGAGGCCAATTACGGTACCGAACGGTTCCGTGTCCACGAGGACCACACCATCGACGTCCCAAGCGAGGCGGTCGACAGCCTGGTCCGCATCGGCGGGTTCGAGCGGATCGCGGATCCGGCTCCGGTCCCGCAGGGCCATATCGCCTTGGCCCACCCCCAAGGGATCGGGTGCTCCTGGGGCGGAACGCTCTATCCGCCCGATGCGGAAGGCCTGGTCATCGTACCCATCGCGGCGGCGGCCGATCTGCTGATCCACGGCTTCAAGCCGGTCTCCGAGCTTGAGGAGATAAGCCATGGCTGTGGGTGATCTCTGCCAACTCGCCGACGTTCAGGCCTGGCTACCGAACGCCCCGACGGGCTCGCCTGGGACCGACCTGATCTCGCAACTGATAACGGCGGCGTCCCGCGCCATCTGCGGCTACTGCGCTCGGGGACAGTTCCTGGCTCAGAGCTACACCGATACCTATGACGGCGCGGGCAAGACCTGGATGCTGTTGCGTCAGTGGCCGGTGCTGTCGGTCAGCGCCATCGCCCTGACCCAGTGCGGCGTTACAACGACCGTCGCCGATCCGACCGTGTTTCAGCTCGAAGCCCCGATCCCGGCCGGCGGCGCCCAGCGCCTGACCTTGATCGCGCCGCACCTGTATTTCGCGCGAGGTCGGGGCAATGTGCAGATCACCTACGAGGCGGGGTATGAAAGCGTGCCGCCCGATATCGCCCAGGCCTGTATCGAGGCGGTTGGCGAGGCCTATCAGCGACGCAACCGGATCGGCCAGACGTCGGTCTCCAGCCAGGGCCAGACCACAGTGTCATTCAGCCAGGCCGACCTCAATGCGGCGGCCAAGGCGATGCTGGAACCCTATATCCGCCGCCTACCGCTGTAGCCCAAACCGTACTCGGAACCCGTCTATCGCCGCGCCGAGGCCGGGTCCGCCGCCGCGGGCTCGGGGCGTCGGCAAGGTGGGGCAGAGGGGGGTCTCAGCGGCCAGGCGCCGCCAGGCCGACCACGCCTGATCGTATCGCGCCACCGCCTCGCGAATGCGCTCGCTCCGATAAGCGCCGTTTTTCGCGCCGTCGGCGGCGAGCAAGCAGGCGGTCCAGCCTGCGGCGATGACCGAATATTTGCACTGGCCATAGCGAGCCGACACCCGCGCGAAGGCTTGCCTGGACGCGCTGGCGAATTGGATGTGATCCATCTTTTCGACGATATCGCCCCACATCGCCAGCGCTTGGCCCTTCTCGTCGATCGCCGCGTCGACGAGGCCCTTATCGACGAAATCGCTCAAGTCCGGCGCGGAGAGGGTGTCGTCGCGCGCCCACCACGGGTCTATCGCAGCGCCCAGATTGCTGACTTGCCCGCGCAAAACAGCCGCGGCTGAGGTTAGGCTTATCTCGCGCAGGATCTGAGTGTCGCTATCGGACAGCTTCAGGACTTCGCGGCCATATTGCGCGAACAGCGACGCTTCGTCTCGAGAGGTGTCCTGGGCGAAACCGCTGAGCACATAGGCGTTCAGATCGCACCAGAGCTCGTCCTGGATATAGGGCCCATCCCATCCCCCGCCGCGCGACCAGGTCCATAGGCCGCAAAACTGCGGACTGGAGGTCAGGTCGCGCAGGCCGCGGGACGCGCCCGCCGGCATAAGCCAATTGAATTCTTCCCAGCCCTCAATGACGCCTCGGGCGACATAATAGGGGTGGGCGCCCTTGCCGTAAGCTTCCATCTGGCACTGCGCCTCGACCACCTGGCGGTGCCGGCCCATTCCCAGGGTCGGGTTGAACGGCGTGAGGCGCAGAAAATCGCCCCTCGGGTGCTTGATGGAAAAGCAGAGTTTGGGGTGGGGCGCGATCCGGTCGGTGACGCCGAGGTAATAGCGCGGATTGTTATGGAAATTGTCGCCGAAGTCCCAGGTGCGGTACATCACGGTTCTATCTGAACCGACGCAGACGACCTCACGCAGCAAGGTCAGCAGGGCGCGATGGCTCTCTTCCCCATGGGTGATGGCCGTCCCCGCCTGGATCTGGCTTTCTGCGTGAAGCGCTGTCGCCGAGGGGACGCGCGCGGCGTGATAGGGCAGGTCTTGGAGATAAATCTCGCCGGTGCGCACCACCAAGCCGTCGAGATCGGGGAAGGTCTGCAGGATTTCGAGCGTAAAGGCTCGCAGCACCGCCTGGGTCGCGGGCAGACGCACATCGATCCGGCCGGCCGGATCGACCAGCTTGGCCCCGTGCTTAGCCAAGAGGCGTTTGGGCAGGACCACATATTGCACCCAGGCGTAGACCGATAGCCCGGCCCGCTTGGCGTCTGCGATCCGCGCGCCGATTTCGGACTTCAGCTTGGCCGCCAGCCTGGCTTCATCGCTGTCTTCGGGAATGAGGCCTGGATCGTAGGCGCCAAAGGTGGCGACGCCTTCGATCGCCTGTTCGACGACCACCGCGCCATAGCCCCGCGCCCTCAGAAACGCCGGGTCGAGATAGGCGGTGTGCGGCGGCGCGGCGCCGGGATTGGCGTGGACCATATCCATCAGGGCGAGCGTGCGGCGGGGCGCCGACGCCTGTGCGGCCGGCGCTTGCGCCAAAGCCGCCGCCCCGCCGAGCCCCGCGAACAGCGCCGCCTTGAATGCACCCCGCCGGTCGATCATCCCGCGCCTCGCCCTGAACCGGTCCAAATCATCGTACGGAGGTCTTAAGGCGCCGATGACCGCTTTCAAGCTCACCGGCGCCGACGAGGTGGTCCAGCGCTTCAATCGCCTGGGCGCCGACGTTCAGGCCTGCCTCGTCGCCACCAGCCAGACCCTGGCCGCCAGCCTCGCGGACCGCGTTCAGCAGGACAAGCTCGCCGGCCAGGTGCTGAACCGGCTATCGGGCGACCTGGCCGCGTCCATCGCGGCGACAGTCGATGTCGGCGACGGGACTGTGACCGCCCAGGTCTTCTCCGCCAATCCGCCGCCCTACGCCGCCATCCTAGAGTTCGGCGGCGTGATCCCGGCCCACGACGTTAGGCCCGTCTCGGCGGAGGCTCTGTCGTGCATGTTCGACGGTCGGCGCGTGTTCGCCAAGGTCGCGCACATCCCCGACGTGACCCTGCCGGCCCATTCCTACCTGCGCGCCTCGCTCCAGGACATGGCGGCCGAGATCGCGACCGAGCTGCAGCAGGCGGTCGCCCGCGCCCTGAAAGGCCAAACCTCATGACCCGTGAGCCGATCTTCGCCGCCCTGTTTGCGCTCGGCCAAACCATTGTCTGGACGGACCCGGAAACGGGAGCTTCCGAAGGTTTCGGCTACAGCAACCGGCGCATCCAGACGTCGGATCAGATTCCAGCGGAGCTCATGCCGGCCCTGCTGCAAGGCGTCGGGCCTGAGGAGTTCAAGGTTTCGCCGGGCCTGCCGCCCAAGCGCACCCTAAGCGCCAACTGGCTGATCTATTACAAGCCTCGCCTCCCGCCCCTGACCACCGACCCGCTGACCAACGCCATCATGGATGGGGTCGAGGCGGTGTTCGTTCCCGACAGCCTGACCGGGACCGTCACCCTGGGCGGCCTGGTCGCGCACGCCTGGATCGAGGGCGAGGTGTTCAAGGCCGCGGGCGACCTGAACGATCAGGCCATGATCGTGGTCGCGATCAAACTCCTCATCCCCTAAAGGAAGCAAACCCCATGGCTCATCAGTTCAATTTCGGCACGGGCAATATCTACGCCCTACCCGTCGGGGGCGGCGCGCCCGTGCCCTTCGGCTCGATCAACGGCGCCTCCATCGACTTCGACGGCGACGTCAAGATGCTCTACGGCTCCAACCAGTATCCAGACGATGTGGCCGTGGGTAAGCGCAAGATCACCGGCAAGGCGACCTTTGGCCGGCTCGATCTCAATGTCGCCAATCAGGTCTTCTTCGGCCAAACGGTGGCGACGGGTCAGATCGTCGGGGTCTTGGCGGAGGCCGGGACCGTCTCCGCGGCCACGCCCTACACTTACGACGCCGCCAATGGCGCGACATTTTCCACCGATCTTGGCGTGCGCTACGCCTCAAGCGGCGTTCAGCTGGCGCAGGTCCCGGCCACGCCGGCGGTGGGCCAGTATGCGGTGAGCCCGTCTGGCGTCTACACCTTCGCCTCGGGCGACGCCGGCAAGTCGATCTATGTCGACTACACCTACACCTCGGCCACGGCCGGCTATACGCTCAATGGCGTCAACCAGACCATGGGGCTACTCCCCACCTTCCAGCTCGATCTGGTCAACCTGACCAAGGGCAAGTCGCTCACCATGACGCTCTATTCCTGCGTCGCCAACAAGTTCTCCCTGCCGTTCAAGCAGGAGGACTACACCGAACAGGAAGTGGATTTCAGCGCCTTCGCCAATGGCGGCGGTCAGGTCTTCACCTGGAGCATCACCGGTGGCTAAACTCACAATCGGTGGGGTGGACTATGAGGTTCACCCCTTCAAGTTCCGCGAGCTGCGCAAGGCCGCGCCCGCTATCGACCGCATCGCGGCTCGGGCGCGCGGGGCTGCGTCTGGGCTGGCGTCCATGACCGAGGGCCTGAACGATCTCCTGGAGGTGCTGGCGATCGGCCTTGAGGGCAGATCGGCCGACGACCTGGCCGCCGAATTGGCCATGACCGAGGTCGCCGGCGTGCAAGCCGCCTTTGTCAGCCTTTTGGCTGAGTCAGGGCTCAAACCTGTGGGGGAGTCCGGGCCGGCGGCGCCGGCCGATCCCACCCCCGACGACCTCTCGCCGAACAGATCGAGGATATCCTCGCCGAACTCGTCGGCGCCGGCTGCGGCGACTGGGACCGTCTAGACGAGACCTGGGACCTGCACCGCTACGCCGCCATGCAACGCCACTGGCGCAGCGTCGCCCCACCGCTGAACGTGACGCTGGCGGCCTTCGTCGGCTTCAAGCCCAGGAAGGCGGCTCAACACGCCGCGGACGCGTTCGACATCGACGCCTTCTTGCAAGTGGCGACGATGTTTCGGGGGTAGCGCTTTTTGCTGTTCAATAGCGCCGATCCATTTATCCCGCTCATCCCGGCGAAGGCCGGGACCCAGATCAAAGAGCGCTATCGCCTAAACGTTGGCTCCTTATGATCTGGATCCCGGCCTTCGCCGGGATGAGCGGATGGAATGGGTCAAGTTATGCGCCCATTGCTCTAGGCGGGCTCTCCAACACCAAAATACCGGGAGGCGCTCATGTCGGACGATTCAGAACTCACCGTCAGCTTCCTCGCCGACACCTCCGACCTGGAGGCGGGCGCCGAGGCGGCCGCAGGGTTCGTAGACAGCTTCAACACGCACGTCTCAAACACCGCCTCGCTGGCCGATCAGCTCGCCTCGATTTCTGCGATGACCACGGCCTTCTATGTTCATATGGCCGCCACTGCGGCGGCGGCGAACCAGAAGGTAACCGCGGGCGCCAAAAACGCCGCCGATGATTACAGCCAGGTTTGGAAGAAAACCGTCACCAGCGTCGTCGATACCTTCGGCAACGGCCTGTTGGCCATGGCGCGCGGGACCGAGAGTTTTCACGCCGTCGGGCTCAAGGTGGCGGAATCGGTCGAGAACGTCTTCGTCAAGGCGATCGAACGCACGGTCGTTTCCCATGTGCTCGGCGAAACCGCCAAGTCGGCGGCGACCACAGCCGGGCAGGCGACCCAGACGGCGGCCACCTCGGCCGGCGTCGCACAGCGCACAGCGGCGGAACAAGCGGGGCAGTCGGAGAGCCTGGCTATGGACCTGACCGCGACCTTGAAGAAGATCACCAACGCGGCGGCTGCGGCGGCGGCCGCGGCTTTCCACGCCTTCGCCGATGTGCCGCTGGTTGGGCCGGCGCTGGGCGCGGCGGCGGCCGCAGCGACCTTTGTGGCGGTGGAGAGCTTCGGCGCGCTCGCCAGCGCTTCGGGCGGCTATGACATCGGCGATGAGAACCCGTTGGTCCAGGCGCACGCGCGCGAAATGATCCTGCCGGCGTCTATCGCCGAGCCGTTGCGGGGGATGATCGCGGCGGGAGGCGCGAGCGGGTTAAGCGGTTCGGCCGGCCTCGGCGCTGCGGGCGCGGGCGGCGATACCCACAACTGGAACATCCAGGCGCTCGACAGCCGGAGTTTTGCGCGGACTTTGAACACCTCGGCTGGGCGAACGGCGGTGCGCGGGGCTGCGGCGGCGCATTTGAGGGGGTAGGGGAAACTTGAACGCCGAGCCGTGCCATCGTGCTCGGGCGGGTCAAGGGACGTTTCACTCTTCGCCCTTGACCCACCCTGTGCGCGACGGCTGACGGATGGGGTCGGGACGCCGAGCGTCCCTCATCCCGTTCGACCCCTCCAGAGGGCGATTATGTCTTTTGCAAACCCAAAAGGGTTTGTGATATGAGCGGCGCATGGATCGCGGTTTGTTGGCAGGAAGTTTGTTCGCCCTTTGCGCCCTATGTGGGGTCGCTCTGGGCATGAGCTATCTTCCGGCATTTCCCAAGCTCTCCAAGTTTTGGCATCGTGTCATATTTTGGGGGTGTCTAATGGGTGCGATTCTATCTTTGAGCGCGGCAATCTTCATGGCCGTAACGCCGCCCACGCCCGATAAGCCCAAGCCAAACCCGCCGCCCCAGGGGGTTATTACCGTTGATGACGCGAAAAAATGCCCCGCCGGGTGGACGATCCTTGATTCTAATATGTTCGTCGGGAACGGAACGGCGATATCGGCACCCGCTGACGCCCATATTTGCTTGGTTAAAAACACGCTTAAGGACAACAAGACCGGCTTAGAACTTAGGCCCCCTGGGCACTGACGGCCCTAATCAGCCTTTGACGCCTCTTTCGGCGTTTTTGGTGAGCGAGCAATCTGCTTAAGCCGCTCGTCAAACGCGGCTTCGTCCTCGTCGCACTCTAGCTCGCGGGCCAGGTCAGTGAACTTCTCGGCTTGGGTGCGGGGGTCGGTCGCACTCGACTTGCGCGAATCTGATTCACGGTGCTGATTCGCTGGCATGTCAGTAAGACCCTTGTTGCGCCTAGGCGCCGATGCCCTGGGAGACTACGCCTCGTTTACCGACGAGAGTAGCATATCTGGCCACAGATATATGCTGCTGGGCGGCATTTCGTGCCGCTCCCATTACGCTCAGGTCATTCAAGATAAAATCGCCGCGATTCGAAGAGCGTCGGAATTTCCAACAGACTCACTTCAATGGAAACATTATAGAGACCGAAAATGGCCATCCTATAAACAGATGGTCGATTTCTTTTTGGAGGAAAACGCATTACATAGAGTAGACTTTTCGTGCGTTGTGATCGATACAAGCAAGCTTGATCATAAGAAATATAATGAAGGAGACGGCGAAACATTCTTCCAGAAAACCATGTATCAATTATATGTTTCAATAATAAATAAGTATGATGCAAATATACTTAGAGGGTTTCATGGGCGGCGAGAAAGCCCATACGAAATGTTTCACGTTCAGGGCATTATCAATTCTGGCATAGCGCGCAAGCGCGGCAATGCGATGAACCGTCCGTTACGCCAATTTGAATATATGGATGTTGAACGATCCGGACCACACCAACTGACGGATACGCTGCTTGGTGCGGTTTCATTTTATTGGAATAGCGGACTACGCCGGAGCGGAGAAAGTCGAAAAACCAAACTTGCTAATTACATCAGCGCTGAATGTTGCGCTTCCTCTTTAGGGTCTAAAACGCCCATAGTGATGTCACACTTCGACATCTGGGAAATGAAGCTGAAGGTTAGGGGCCCGCCAGCCTAGGTCAACCGACCACCCTTCAGCGAAGTGAGGCACACCATCCGGTGTGTTTTCGGCTAGCGAGCATTTGTAATATGACGAATCACCCTGATTCGTCAAGGGTTTGGGATTTGGCTGTTAGGATTTCGGTAAGAAAGTCTCTTGCCCACCACACCCTTAAGAGCTCTTTCCGCGCGTCCGGAATCGTCCACCCCTAGAGCAACCCGGTTGGAATAGCGAAAGTCGAACTCCGCCATATAGCGATGCAGGTGCTTTTCGGAGCAGTGCTGATAGACCCCACGCATTCCACGCTTGAAGATGGAGAAGAAGCCCTCAATCGTGTTGGTAGTGACGAGCGGCGTCTCGTAGCGAACATATTCATCGCGGGCGTGGCGAACGAAGCTGTGGGCTGCAAACTCGCGACCGACGCGGACGTAATGGCGCGCCTCATCGGTCATGAGATGGGCCTCGCGGGCGATGTTCGCGCGAACGAGAGGCACGATCTCCGGTGCGGTGATAGTGTCCACCACCATGCTACGCGCGCGGCCGGTGGAGCGGTCCACGAGGGACAGAACCTTGAACTTGTGCTCATAGCCAACGCGCTTTTCCATGCCGGGCTTACGGCCGATGAAAGTCTCATCAGCTTCCACAACACCGCCGTTCTGGCCAAACGGAGATAGATCGTCGGATCGCATTGCCTCACGGATGCGATGAGCAAGGAACCAAGCGCTTTTGTAAGTGATCTCTAGCGTCCGATGGAGCTGGTGGGCGCTCACGCCCTTCTTGCTGGAGCACATCAAGTGAATGGCCTGGAGCCAGATGTGCAGGGGGAGTTTGGACTCCTCAAAGATCGTACCCATGCGAACGGTGAATTGCTTCTTGCAGTCGCCGCACTTCTTTAGGCCCATGCGGACACGCTTTTCAGCGTTGGGCTTGATCGCACCGATACGGCCCATGCAGCCGCAATGAGGGCACACCGGACCTTGGGGCCAAAGAACGCTTTCGACCTTAGCGAAAGCGGCGGCTTCATCGTGAAAGTGGGGCGCGGAGAGGATAGACATGGCTTTGATTCCCTTGAGAATCTTATGCCATCAACCCGCCCGGTTTGCAAGGTATATAATCGCCCTCCAGAGGGGCCGAACACCGAGCTGTAGACTTGGGCAGCGCCAAATCCATTGATGGCGCTGAGGCTCGACCCAATCAAGATCTGGAAGCAACAGCCCTGTGTTCGACGCGCCGCAGGCCGTCGAACTTCATTATGGGACGCCCCGCGCCCAGACCCCTTCGGTCAGCCGCCGCGCGCAGGGCGGGTCAAGGGCTTCAGAGCGAAGCGTCCCTTGACGCGCCCGAGCACGGTGGCCCGAGCACGCCTAAATCAATCCGACAACGCCGGGATCAAGCTCACGTAATACGTAATCGCCGGCTGCAAATTCGCGATCGGCGCGCGCTCGTTCAGGCCGTGGCTGAAATTGTCCGACGGCTTCATGAACATCGGCCCGGCGCCGTAGCTCGGTACGCCGTGATAGCGGAACCACATGCTGTCGCTGGCGCCCGACGCCATGGCGGGGAACATCGGTACGCCGGGATAGGCCTTCCCAAGAGACTTTTCGACGGCGGCGATGAAATCTGGCCGCATCGGCGAGGCGGCGGTGGCGACTGAGCCTTCGGTCACATCCTTGAACGTGACGGCCGGGTCGGCGGCGACGCGCTGGAGCTCCGCCATGATGGCGGCCCGGGTGTGGCCGGGGAAGATGCGGCAGTTGATATTGGCCGAGGCGTGCTGGGGCAGGGCGTTCAGGGCATGGCCGCCGCCGATCATGGTGACAACGCAGGTGGTGCCGATCTCGCCGACCACGGCCGGATCGGCGGTGATGGTCGCAATCGCTTGGGCGTCGGTCGGGTCTGCGACGAAGGCCTTCAGGGCCGCGCCGATCTTGGGGTCTTCATACTTGGCCGCCTGGCTGAGAGAGGCGCGCGTCAGGTCGCTCAGCTCGGGTTTGAACTGATAGTCGTGGATGCGCAGGAGCGCCGCAGCTAACTGATCGATGGCGTTGATCTTGCGCGGCTCGGACGAGTGGCCGCCAGGGTTGGAGACGCTGAGCTCGAAGTCCGCATAGGTCTTTTCCGCGCCCTGCCAGGTGAAGAACAGCGGCTTATTCGTCGTTTCGTCGAGCACACCGCCGCCGCCGTCGATGTTGAGCACGAGGTCTGCGTTGCTCAGCTTGTCGGCGATGATGGCGCTAGTCTTCATCGTCGTTTCTTCGTCGCCGGAGAACTCGATGATGATGTCGCGGCGGGGCTTATAGCCTTCGCGCTTCAGCTCGATCAGGGCGGCGATGGCCAGCGTTCCGTCGAACTTCATATCGCTGGCGCCGCGGCCGAACAGGTAGCCGTTTTCGACCACGGGGGTGAAGGGATCGCGCACCCAGTCCGACGGCTTGGCCTCGACCACGTCCATGTGGCCGGAGATCACCAGCGGCTTCAGCGAAGGATCGCTGCCGGGCCAGCGGGCGATCAGATAGGCGGTGTCGTCTACCGGCGTGATGGTGATGTCGTTGGCTGAAAACCCGCCCGCCACGAGCGCCGCCTTGTAAAGCTCCGCCACCTGGGGCGTCTGGTTGCCGGGGCCTTGCACAGACCGGAGCGCAATTGCTTTCTTGGCCAGATCGAGCGCCTGGGCCTGGGCCTCTCGGTAGGTCTGGCCTGCAGCTTGCGCCACGCCGATTGAGGCGGCCAGTACGATGCTGCTGAGCAGCAGGGCGGCGGTCGCCGAACGGGTCTTCGCGGTCTTCATACGGTTTCACGTCCCCAAGAGCTTTATGCGTCGGTATCGCCTTTCCGCGAGGCTGCAAAGCTAAAGGCCGCGATTGGAAGAGGGCTTCACGTTGCTGTCGCGGTCTTGCGCTCGAGCTCGGAAAGGTTGACGAAGATTGGGGCGACTCCGGTCGGCTGGGGGAGAATCGGATCATGCACCGGTTTGGGCTTGCCATCGCCGCTTTGGCCGCTTTGACGACCGCCTCGGCAGCGTGCGCCGCGCCGGTGTTGATGATATCCATCGATGGTCTGCGCCCCGCCGACGTGCTGGGGGCGAAGGCTCGAGGGGTCGAGGTTCCTACACTCACGGCCAAGATCTTAGGCGTCGCCTTACCCTCGGCGCAGGCGGCGCCGCTGTTCTAGGGCGCTCCGGACCGGCCTGAATGCGCTTGAGGCTGTCCCCCGAATCTCATAGCGTTTTTGTTAGCGGTTGATTTTGCGTTCGAAGGCTTTTGCGCTTCGCGTCGCCGCTTAATCCCATTTTTCGAATCCATCCGGCCCTCGCGCCGGGTTTTGCGTGTGGAGAGAAGTCATGACCGTCTTTCCCACGCTGACCGGTATGTCGTTCACGGTGAACAAAGGCCCGTCGTGGAACACGCTCACCAAGCAGGCGGCTTCGGGCCGCCAAGTGCGCGTCAGCCTGCAATCCTCGCCGATCTGGAAGTTCAAGCTGGCGTTCGAGTATCTGCGGGACCGGGCCGCGGCGACGTCGGATGTCCAGAACCTCTGGGCCTTCTTCAACTCGGTCAACGGGCAGTTCAACCAGTTCTATTTCCTCGACCCCTATGAGAACGCCGTGCTGGATCACGGCATCGCGGTGGGCGACGGCGCTACCACATCGTTTCAGCTCACCCGCACGGTGGGGGCGGGGACCGGCTATCCCTGGATCGAGCCCGTCTATGGCGTCTCCGGCGCGCCCACCGTGTACGTCAATGGCGTCCCCACCGCGGCGACGCTCGGCGCTTACGGCGTGATCTCTTTCGCCACGCCCCCGGCCAACGGCGCGGCAATCTCCTGGTCGGGGACCTTCATGTTCCTCTGTCACTTCACCCAGGACGACCTTCAGCCGAGCCAGATGGTCAAAGGGCTTTGGAGCCTGGATGGGCTTGAATTCGAGAGTCTCCTGCCATGAGCTCAAGCAGCGCAAAGCGCGGTAGCTCAGGAAAAATTTCATGAAGGCTGCCACCACCACCCTCATAAACTTCCTCGAAAACGCCACCACCTATGTGCGGGCCGATCTCTACACCTTCACCCTGAACGGCGGCGCGGTGCTGCGCTACACCTCGGCCAACGCGCCGGTCACCACCACGATCACGGTCAATGGCGTCGCGCAGGGGCCGTACACCTGGAACGTCGGGCCGCCGATCAGCGACGAGGGCGTGCAGTCCTCGCGCGGGGTCAACGCGGCGTCTGTCGATATCACGATCAACGGCGGTACGGGCGTGTGGACCGTCAACGGCGAAGACATCCTGGACTTCATCGACGGCTTCGGCCTGGATGGCGCGAGCGTCCGCATCGACCGCGCCTGGGCGCCCGACTGGCCGACGATGTTTGGCGTCGGCCCCACGGGCGCGCACTGCCGCTTCTCCGGCCTCTTCACCGAGGCCAAGGAGCTGGGCGAGACCCAGGCCGTGGTCACGGTGCAGGACCCCCGCTCCGTGCTACAAACCCCGTACCCGGCCGAGGTCTATTCCACCTCCTGCCTGAACGTGTTCGGCGACGCCAATTGCAGCGTGAACGTGGCGGCCCTGACCCAGAACGGAACCGTCGTCAACGCCTCCAGCCAACTCGCCTTCAACACCAACCTGACCGTGGCGGATAACTATTTCACCCTGGGCGTGGTCACCTTCACCTCCGGCGAGAACGAAGGGATCAGCCGCTCGATCAAGTTCAACGCCGCGGCCGGCAACGGCGTGATGCTGACCGCGCCCCTGCCCGCCGAACCCGCTATCGGCGACACCTTCAACATCTCGCCGGGCTGCTCCCTGGCGCTCTCCAGCACCAGCCCCAATGGCTGCCAGCAATGGCAACCCTCGACCTGGGCGGAGCGGTTCCGCGGCCAGCCCTTCGTGCCGCCGCCGACGACGGGGCTGCCGACGTGAGGGGGCGTACTGCCTTGATGTGCCGCTGAGGAAAGGAGTGCAGCGCATCCTGCAGAATTCAGGCTGATAGAAACTGACCGGATGTGCAACCGAGCGACGTCGCTCTATAAGAGCTATTAATTTTTGGCTGTCGCCTTGAACGGACGGGACTATGGCTGCAACTCTGGATCGCATGCTCTTTGTGGGTTTCGTGCCCAGCCAACCCCTACCTACCGCACAGGAGCTTTGGGCTAAGGCTACGGGAGCACCATACAGCGGCCAACTGTTGCCAGGATTTGGAGGATCGCTTTGCTCGTCAGAGTACCAGGGAGTTTCACTTACCATTCAGAGCCAGCCAGGACGCATGGATCTGTCTGTTCAGGCTATTAGCGTAGATGTCACCCAGAGGACGATCATTCCAGCCCTCGAGTGGGATAAATATGCTGATATTGCAATCGATGCAGCCGTTAAAGCGCTGTCCGGAACTCTTACCCATCGCCTAGCAATCGTGTATGAGGCAGCGGAGGAATTCTCTACACAGCAGGATGCGGTTGCATCGCTACTGGCAGAGTTGCCACATCCGTGGGCGCCTAAGGGGGCTGAGGAGTACTTTTTTCAGGTTGGCGTAAGAGAGGCGCTCGTAGCAGTCGAGGGAGAGACTGTGCTGTCTATCCGGCGTTGGAACACCGCAAAGTTTTTGATAGCGCCGCTGCTTGTCGGACAGGGTCCCAACCTGACGAGTTCTTCTCAACGTTTAGTCGTCGCGCACGTCGCCGACGTGGGTACGTCGGGTACGGATAGCATACGGCCACGCGAGCGCGAACCTGTGTACCAGGAGCTTGCCAAGCGAGCAGCGCAACTCTTAAATGAAGGCGTACGTGCTTTCCCGGATGCAGAATGACTCAGCGTGGCTTTTCTATCGCAGTCGCAGGCTCGGTGGCCGTTGTCAGTTCAGTCGGCGGAACGCAGCCCATGGCAAATGCTGCAACGACTTCAGCAGTTACGCCTCAGGATTTCTGGCGTGCTGATCCCGCTGACCTGTCGAAGACGAAGAGTATCGTAGCTGCGTTTCAGGGGTCTAGTAAAGTTGTCATTAGCGATACCACGACATCGATTGTTCACGGCTATGGTACAGATTACCAATTGCCATCGGCATGGTATTCGCAGTCCGATACAAGGCTTACGGCGGTGGAGTTGCGAACTCAGCTGGTGAGCAAGGACGTAGCCGAACTTAAGGCGCAGGTTCACTCACTTTTGGCCTTCCATGAACAGGCAGGCGCTCTCGAAAGAGCTACTGTCTCTTTCGAGAGTGATCAAGACATCGAAATACCTGAGTTGCGGCTGCCCCAAGTAGCATCTGTCGCTCAATCACTCCCAGAAATGTTGGAGGCTCTAGGGCGCTCTCCAGTAGGCGATGCCTGGACGGCAACTCTCGATTACATTGCAGAAAAAGCGCCTGCCCGCTTCCCGTTCGGGGGTGAGCTTGCCGCGTTGGCGCTGGATTCCGACGATGCCGCCGTGCGGGCCGCAGCTGCCCGCGCGCTGGCGGTGTCGGCTCCTTCCAGGGCGCGGGCCATGCTGGAGCCCAGGTATGAACAAGAGAAGAACCGTGCCGTTAGGGCCGCGATCGATAGCGCAATGCGCTTGTGTGCGCGTGCTTGATGTTGGTTCGCCGGATTTTTTGCACAACTGAATGGACCAGACTGTCTGACAGTAGTCCCGAAGACGCTAACCCGTCATGCGAGCTGACGAAGGAATTCTTGGATAACAAGCTATCTGTGTATAGGGTAAATAACCAAGATGAGCTTCCAAAACTGGCCGCTGCGTTATGTATGCTTCATAGTACGGGTCTGACACGATGTATGCTGGCAGCTATCGATGACCAAGTACCTGAAAAGAAAGGGTGGAAAGTCCATAATTCGCCGGGTGCGACAGAAATAAAGACCTTCGATGAAAGCCATTGCGATATAATCATTGAGAATTTGGCAACATTGACTGGGGTGCTAAGGTCCTTTCTTGATGGAAACGTATTTGAGTACAGCCAAAAAGATGTCTCACAGGCTATTACACAGTTGTTCCTAGAAGGCTCCTACGACGTGGTCCAGATTGCCGCGTCCGCGAAAGATGTTAAGCCCCCGCCGGTACGAGGATTGTTGAAGGCGATTGCTAGTTCCTTAATCAGCGTTCATGCGGCTTAAGGCGAGGTTTAGCGTGGTTGTCCGCCTTCGTTCATTGGCGAACCTCGGCACTACTTTGGTTCTGAAACGATCTCTGCTGGCATCTCTGGGGCCACATCTCTAGCCCATGTGAGCGTGGTGACGCCCCCCGTAGAGTGGGAACGCGCTTTTCCGACATCGGCGTTCACCGCGGAACTGTCTCACAAACCCGGCCGCCAATTCGGCTCTGAACATCTGGTTTAACCTCCGGCTTCAGTGCCGGCCTTTGCGCGTGGGAGGCTTTATGAACACCCCGCCCATGGTCACCCTTCGGCCCCACAACGAAGCCGCCGATCGCGCCGCTGTCGCGGCCGAAGCGCGCACCTGGCTCGGCACGCCCTACGCTCACGCCCAGCGGCTCAAGGGCGTCGGCGCCGATTGCGCCGGCGTGCCGCTGGAGGTCTACGCTGCGGTGGGCCTGATCCCGCCCACGGACGTCGGCCCCTACAGCAACCAGTGGCATCTCCACCGTTCGCGCGAGCGGTATCTGGAGTGGGTGGAGAAGTTCGGCCGTGAGATTGCGCGCGATCAGGCCGGGCAGGGGGATTTCCTGGTCTGGCGGTTTGGGCGGACCTATTCCCATGGGGGCATCCTGGTCGATGACCGTCATGTGGTGCACGCCTATGCCCGCGTCGGCCGGGTGATCCTCGACAACAGCTTGACCCAGGCCGAGCTGAAAAACAGCCCGGTCAAGGCTTTTACCTTTTGGGGCGCATAGATGGGTCCCGATAACGTCACCCACACCACCAAATACGACGGCATCATCGTTCAGTCGTCCTTGCTCGGCAACTCCATCCCTAAGGGGTGGGGGACGAACAAGGTCGGCTGCAACCTGATGGATTATCTGGACTTTTCCGCCAAACAGACGTCGAGCGGGAAGGGCGGGGCGAACCCGCAGTACACCTATAAGGCCACGCTCCTGCTCGGCATCGTGCAGGGGCCGATCTCAGGCGTCCGAACCATCTATAAGGACCAGGCCTACTTTACCGCGACCGCCTCGGGCTCCAAAGAGGTCAACGGGACCACCATCACCATCTCCAGCAAGTCGCCGGAGCAGGCGGCGGGGATTACGGAGATCTTCACTGGCGAGATCGGCCAGGCGCCTTGGACGTACCTGGATACGGACTCAGCCAGCCACGCCATCGGCTATTCCGGCATTTGTTACGCGGCGGCCTATCACTATCCGCTGGATACCTCGGCCACCTCGCCCAACCACAATTTCGAGGTGCAGTTCGCTATCCGCGCCACGATTGCAGGCGTGCAGAACGACGACGCCAACCCAGCCGATATCGTCAACGATCTGCTGCCCGATGTGCCCCGCTGGCCGGCGAACGCGATCGGCGATCTGACGACCTATTCCACCTACTGCCTTGCTCAAGGGCTGCTCTTAAGCCCCGTCGCGGATAACGGTCGCCAAGCGTCCGATCTCCTGACCGAGATCATGACCTGCACCAATTCCGACGTGATCTGGTCGGACAGTCAGCTCAAGGTCGTGCCCTACGGCGACACGACGATCACCAACAACGGCGTGACCTATACCCCAAACCTCACGCCCATCTATTCCCTCACCTGGGACGACATCATCCCCAGCAGCAAGGGCGAAGACCCGATCCAGTGGGATCAGACGCGGACTCTGGAGGCCTACAACTACGTCCAAGTCAACTTTCTCGACCGCACGCTCCAATACGCCACCAACACCGCCACCGCCGTCGATCAGGCCAATATCAACGCGTTCGGCCCGCGCCGCCAAAGCCCGCAGGAGTTCGATAGCGTCTGCCTGATGGCCACGGCCTCCACCATCGCCCAGCTGATGGTGCAGCGCTCGGCCAATGTGCGGCGCACGGCCCAGTTCACGGTCAGCGAACTGTTCGGCCTGCTCGATCCGATGGATCTGATTACGGTCCCGCTGCGCGACGGCGGAAACCGCCTGGTCCGGATCGTGGAGACCAACGAGCAACAGGACGGCTCGATCCAGCTCCAGGTCGAGGAGATGCTGGTCGGCGCGGCGCACGCGGCGGAATACACCCGCCAGGACGGTTTAGGCGTCGCGGCCAACTTCAACGTCGATCCGGGCGACACCAACCCGCCGGCCATCATCAACCCGCCCTTGAGCCTCACCAACGGCGCAAATGAGGTGTGGATCGCCGCATCCGGCGGCGACGACTGGGGCGGCTGCGTGGTCTGGGCGTCGTTCGACGGCGACACTTACCAGAACGTCGCCACGATCAATCAGCCGGGGCGGTACGGGGTCACCACCACGGACTTTCCGGCCGGCGGCGGTGCGGCCGCCACGGTCACCTATGGCGGCGCCGACGTCACTTATCAGGCCGCGGACGTTACCTATGGGGTTTCGACCGGCGGCGCCCTTGGGACGGTGGACACCACCCAAACGCTGGGCGTCAGCCTGATCCCCAGCGGCGGAACGCTCACCGCCGGAAGTCAAGCCGACGCCGACGGTCAGGCGACCCTGTGCGCGGTCGGAACCGAGATCGTCGCCTATAGCGCCGCGGTGCTGACGGCCGCGAACCAATACACCCTTGGAACCTATATCCGGCGGGGCTTGGAAGGCACCACCATCGCCGATCAGCCCGCCGGATCGCTGTTCATGCGGCTGGATAGCGCGGTGGTCGCCGTGCCCTACAACCAGGGCCAGGTCGGCTTGACCCTCTACATCAAGCTCCAGTCGTTCAACCTCTATGGCGGCGCCTATCAGGACCTGGATCTCTGCACGGCGTACGAGTTCACGGCCGAGCCCAATGGAACGAACGTCGAGGATGTGACCTGGACGGCGATTAGCGGCATTCCGGCGCTCCTCACCTCCTACGTCGCCAGCAACGGTACGGCGGTCAATACCGCCAACGTCGGCACGGCGACCGCTGGCGACCTCGAGGTCATCCCCGCCCAGGTGCAGGCCGCCATCGACGACATCGAGGCCAACGCCACCAACATCGCCACCGCCATCCTGCAAGGGACCGCGCTGCAGGCCTACACCAACGCCGTGACGTCCCTGAACGGACAGCCCATAGGCGTAGTGCTCACCACCGGCCAAGCCAGTCAGGCCAACGCCAACGCCAGCTATGAGTCGAACTTCACGCTCCTGGGCGCCAAGAATGCGGCGGGCACGGCCTGGGTGTTCGACGGCGCGACGACCTATGTGGACGGAACCACAACGCTCGCCGACCACTTGAACTATGTGGAATCGGTCCTGGGCGACGGCTCCATCTCCATCGCGTCGATCCAGGAACAGACCACGGCGCTGGGCGGCAAGATCACCCTGTCGGTCAACGCCAACAACCAGGTCTCCGGCGTCGAGCTGGGCGTGGATGGGGCCAGCTCTTACTTCACCATCGTTTCTTCGGCGTTCCAGCTGGTCGATACCTCATCGGGGCAAACGCTGATCCCGCTGAGCTATGCCGATGGCGCTTGGACGTTCAACTCCAACGTCACCATCAACGGCAGCCTGATCGTGTCCGGGAGCGTGGGCACCGGCGCTATCGATCCGGGTTCGATCACCAACACCACCTACAGCGAGAGTACGGCGTCGGTCTCGCTGGGCAATGTCGGGTCGGCGGCGGTGCAGGTCGGGTCCCTGACCGTGACCACTTCGGGCGCACCGCTGACGGTCGATGTGCTGGTCCAGATCAACAACACCGACAGCTCGCACGACAATACGGCCACCCTCACCCTGGAGCGCGACGGGACGCAGATCAGCGACCCCTTCTACTGCTTCACCCGCCAGAACTCCTCCAGCTTCAGCGGCGGCCAGCCGTCCAGCCAGTTCGCGCCCTTCTTCGATACCGGGGCGACGGCCGGGTCTCATACCTATTCGGTCTACGCCCAGTTCACCGGCGGCACGACCAACGGGTCGGCGCTGGCCAAGCTCTGCCGCATCATCGTGCAAGACCTGAAGACGGAGGCTTAAACGTGAGAAAGCCAGCCGACGCTCGGTTCCATGCCGCCATCTTCCCCTCGACCGACCCCACCGCCCGCACGACGCAGCTCATCGGCGGGACGCTGGCGGACATTCAGGCCAATGTGCCGCCCGGCGGCTGTTGGCGCCAAGTCCCGGCCGGGGCGCACCGCGCGGCCGACGTGCCGGCGCTCGGCGCGCTACCGACGCCGGCGATTGTGGCGCCTACGAAAGCCTCCGCATGACCATCGCCACCCCCGCCAGCCCCAACCTGCTCGACGACGGCGCGCTCGCCTTCGCCCCCACGGGCGGCGGGGTGCAGACCGGTTATGGCGAGGTGGCGGGCGTCGCGGCCTATTTCGATACGGGCGCCGGTCCGGTGAGCTGGAACGGCGTGGCCGTGCTGAACGTCAACGCGATCAATACCGCGGGCGGCGCGCAGACCTACAACCTCGTCATCGACATCTCAAACGATCCGGCGTTTGGAACCTACGTCACCCCGGCCTCGGCCAATCCCTTGGCGGTGGGGCAGGTGGTTCTGCCGGTGTTCAACGTCTACAACCAGGCGACGTACCGCTACGTCCGCTTGCGCAAAATCCTCAGCGGCGCGGCCCCCTCGATTACGGTTCAGGCCTTCGTGCTGCCGCTCTCGGCGCTAGCGGCGCTCACCCAAGCGGAGCTGACGCAGCTGTTGGCGGTCTACGCCGGGGATTGGCAGGCGGCGGTCTCCAACTTCCAGGCCTGGATGAGCGGCAGCGCCACCGGCGGCCCCAACGCCAATGGGCAGTATCCCTTGTCGGACGGCGCCGGCGGCACGGTCTATGCCGATTGCCCCGCTGCGCTTAGCGCCATCGTGGCCAACGCCGGCGTTAACGTCGGCCTCTTTACCGCGTTCGGCTCGACCACGATCCCCGACGGCATCACCCTGATCCGGACCAGCGGCTATAACGTCATCGGCGTCGGCGCGGCGAGCTATGTCGAGACCACGGCGACGGGCTTGACCCCCAGCCCGATCACGGCCCAGAGCGCCAACGGCCGCTGGTTCACGCTGTGCGAAGACGAGGTCAGCCCGGAGATGTTCGGCGCCATCGGCGACGGCGGTTCCCATCCTGCCAGCAGCCTCTACGCCTCGCTCGCAGCGCTGCAAGCCATCTACCCCTTCGCCACCAGCTTGGATCAGGAGATGGACTGGCTGGCCTGGCAGGCGGCCTTGAACTATGGCGGCTTCGTCGTCGCGCCGACGCGCACCTACAAGATGTGCAACAGCGCTACGGCCTCCATGCTGCCCTTGACCGTGATCGCGGGGCAATCCTGGGCGCGGTGCGCCTCGTCCACCTTCGACTGGTCGGCCATGGTCGCCCAGACGGCCACCGTCCACGAGGTCGCCAACTACAACTTCGCCAGCGCCACGGGCTGGGAGAACGCCCCCCAGTACACCTCGACCGAGATCGTCGAGGCGACGTTTGGCGGGGGCGCGGCGACCTGCACCGATATCGGGGGGCCGACCCAGCATACCTTCTACCAGTTCGGCTATCAGGTGACGCTGGCGCCCGGCCAGTATGTGGCGAGCATGACCAGCACCGCGACGCTGGGCGCCTCCTACTCCAACGGCGACACCAACCCGGCCTACGGCAATATCAACCTGTTTTCCACCCAGCCCGGCTCGGGTCAGCTGTTCGGTGGGGCCGTTCTCAATAACCTCTATGAGATTGTCGCAGGAACCGCGGTCAGCCAGACCATCAGCTTCGACTTCGAGATTACAGAAACGACCACCGCTTGGCTGAGTTTCACCGGCGGCGGCTATATGAACTTGTCGGTCACCGATTTCGATATTCAGCCCTATTTCGCCAACGCCGCCATCGTCGCCACGCGAGATGGGGCGGCGGAGCACTATCCCATCGTCCAGCCCATGGTGGGGCTGCAGCTGATTGGGCCAGGCTCGGCCTCGGGCGTGGTGGGCATCCTCTACAAGTCGTTCTCCAACCTGGACGGCAATATCGTCAGCTTCGACAAGACCACGGTCTCCAACTTCGGGACTGGGCTGTTGCTGGAGGACGGCGCCTATCTGACCGAGTTCTTCGACTTCAACACGATCGGCTGCGGCATCGGCGCCGCCTTCCCCGGCGGCCAGAACGCCGGCGAGAACTTTCGCTTCTATGGCGGCGGATTCACCAACGGCGCCATCGGCCTCTCCAATCCGGGAAACGCCGAGTTCACCCTCTATGGCTCGGCGATCGACTACAACACCCAGGCCATCGTGCAGAACAGCGGCCGGATCGAGCTGCACGGCGTCCATGCCGAAATGGATATGACGGTCGCCGCCGGCTTCCCCCTGTTTCAGTGCATAAACGGCGGCCGGATCAGCTGGTTCGGCGGCATGTTCCTGGGGGCGGGCGCGGTCGGATCGGCGCCGGAGCCGCCGTTCAACCTGGCCAGCGCCTATTCGTCCATGGCCTTCTTCGGCACGGAAATCTACAACCTCGAATCCGCCTCGGGCATCGCCTGCAGCGGCCCCGGCACGATCCACACCTACGGCTTGCGCTTTTCCGGCAACCCCAATATCGCCGCGATCAGCACGGCGACCGCCATGGACCTTTTGGGCGGGGCGGGCGGGTTTGAAACAGGGTCGAACCCGGCTCAAGCCGCCGATCCCACCGGGATTAATCTGCTGGGCGGCATCTGGCCCCAAGACGGCACGGTTACCGGCCCCTGGACCAATACCGAGATGCCGGCCACGATCAGTACGGCCTACGCCCATTCCGGCACGCGCTCGCTATCTTTCGCCAAGAGCCAGGGCAACGGCGTCAATGACGAGTTCGCCCTCCTGTTCCCGGTGCGCGAAGGTCAGTTCGTCATCCCCAGCTTCTGGTGGCTCATGCCGCAAGCGGCGGGGGCGGGAGCGGGGACCGCGCCTCTGTATGTGCGCATGTATTGGGTACAGGCGATCGGCTATGACGCCTATCGTCGGCCGATCCTCAGCAGCGTCGCCTGCGAATACCGCGGCGAGCACGACATCTCGATCGACCTGGCGGGCTCGACCGCCTGGACCCAGTGGACCTACCCCACGCCCTACAACACCGACTCCACCAGCCTCACCGGCAACGTTTCCCCCGGCGCCCCCGCCTGGGCGACCCACTTCATGCTGCTGTTCGACACCGAATCCCTGCCGGCGATGACGTTCTACCTGGACGACATCGTGGCGAACGCCTTTTGAGCGGCCAGCTAGCCGGCCCGCTCCATCGCGGCGCGAAGGGTTGCGTTGATCCGCGTCTGCCAGCCCGGCCCCTGCGCCTTGAAGTGGTCGAGCACGTCGGCGTCGAGCCGAAGGCCGGTATGCACCTTGAGCGTTTCGGCGCGAGGCCGGCCGCCCTTCGTCGGCCGGGGCATGACGACGCCGTTGACCTCATAGACGGCGCGATCGAAAAATGCGTCGTCCAACTCTGGCGCGTCATCGTACTCCTCTGGAGCGATCACGTGGGAGTCGACCTTAGCTAAGTTGCTCCCGATACTTTTTCTGCTCTCGCTCATTGGCTTTCCTCATCGATATGATGTGGCGATCCCCGCCTCGCTGTTTCCAAACAACAATAACCATTCGACCCCCTAGCAAGCCGACGGTGAGGATACGCTCTTCGCCATAGTCAAAGCGATCATCGATCGTTCTGTACGTTGGCCCCTCGAAAACAACCTCCGCATCCGCGAAGTCCAATCCTCGACTTTGTAGCGTCGCGTCGCGCTTCGCCGGATCGTACGTGATCTCCATACCGTTTTTGTAGCCACGAAAACCATAGACGCAACGTGTTTTTGTAGCAACAAAAACATTCGCGCCGTCGTCAGAAAACGACGCCTAAGGATCCCTCCATGCCGTCCATCTTCACCCCCCAAACGCCGGTGACCAACGATACCGGCGCCGTCACGCTCGGCTTCGAGGGCGCGCCGAACGTCCTTTACGACCGCACGATGGTTGGCGCGACCACCTATACGATTTCGACGACAGGCACGACGGGCGGCGAGACGATGAGCATCGTTCTGCGCGGCGCGCACGCGTATAGCTTCGCGAGTTCAGTGGCGATCAACTGGGCGCTTTTTTCCCCGCCCGTTCCGCAATGTTCGGCGACCGCCTTCGATAAAATCGCTTTTGAGGTGCTCATGGACGGTTCCCTCCTGGGATTTCCCCAGGCGATGGGTGCAGGCGCAGCGGCGCTAACTGTCACAGCTTTCGTAGACTCAATCTACGCCGGCGCCTCTATGACGGTCGGTGGGACTTACTTTGGGACCGCGCCGACTAATCTTGACTATAGCATGGACGATGCAGCCTATGTGACGCTCGGCGCAGGTGCTGCGACGATCACTAACGGGAGCTTTAATTTTGAGATCACAGCGCCCGCGGCCGGCAAGCATACGATTACTGTGCGCGCAACAGGCACGAGCGAGGTTTCGCCAGCGCAGAGCTTCACGACCTCTGCCGAGCCTTCGATATCGACGCCGTCCGCAATTTTCGGCTCTAACCTTGAAGCTTGGTGGGAAGCCGGGAGCATCACAGGCCTGACAACGGGCGAAAGCGTCACGACTTGGGCAGACCAGTCAGGGAACGGCTATACGGCGACAGGTGGGATTCCCGGCTACTACGCGGCGCCGACATATACGTCGTCGGGGCTCGGCGGAACGCCCAGCGTCGTCTTCAATGGTGTCCAAGGGATGTCTACCAATCTTACAGCCGATACGGTGAATCGAGCTGTGTTTGCGGTCTTCAACTTGACGGGCGAACCCTCATCTGAAGGCAACGCCTCGCTCTATGGCGCTAGCGGAACTGGAGGATTTCAGGTCGGCATAAACCCCTCGCTGACGGTCTCCATTATATCCCAATATGTTGCGGACGTCGGCACGTCATCGGGGACCGTGGCCGCCAACACAGTCCAATTCTTAATGGCGTCCTACGCTGCTGGCGAGACACTGTTCAATATAAACGGAACCGCTGCAGGAAGTGGGACGTCGACGCAGACGATGACATCTTCAGCTACTTGGCTCGGCAATTTCTCCTCCGGTTCCAATGGTGGTTTCACCGGCGAAATAAAAGAAATATTCTCAATCAATGAAACGCCCACATCCGCGCAAATATCCGCGGTAAACGCCTATTTCCAAAGCAAATACGGAAGCGGCGTCTAATGAAATACTCAGCCAGAGCTTTTGGTTCGCGACTCGTCAAGTCCGCCGCTATCAAACTAAAGTGCATTAATATCGTTCCGGACAGCTATAGCACGCAAGCAAATTGGGCTGGCCTTTGGACGACGTATAGCGCCGCCCAGATGTCGGCCAGGTTGGCCCTTTGCAAGTCCATCGGCGCCAACGCCGTCAAGATAAGCTGCTCTGGGACACCCGATCCGGGGGGCGCCTCTTATCCGGCGTCTTCGACCCTTTTCGCCAATATAGCGAGCTTTTGCCAGCTTTGCCGAAGTTATGGATTTAAGATTTATTTCAATATCAACGATGGACCGACGACGTTCACCGGTTCCGCCGGAAACGATGTGGAGGCCAACGTCGCGCAAAATATGCTTGTCCTCGCCTGGTGGTTCACGTTGGCCTCCGATCTGATCGTGGCGATTGACGTTTGCAATGAGGTCAATTTCAACCAACCTTCGACTTGGTTAAACGCTTCGCAGATGGAAAGCGACTTAAATTATCTCCTTGAGCAGACGCGTGCGACGGCGCCGCAAATTCCCGTAACTTTCTCTGTCTACATGGCCAGCAAGACCGGATTTGCTGGCAATGCATTGCTTGAGCTTCAGAGCACGCTAAATTGCGACTTCCACGACTACCATCCTTATAACAGCGCGGGAGAGTCCGATACGACGGTTGCAGAAGCGCCTGGCGGCTCGGACCCGGCCCAGCTTGAGGCTCAGCCCTGGTTCATCGGTCGCCACCTGTGTGGCGAATGCGGAATCACGACAGACAGCGCGACCACCTCGATGACGGCGTGGGTCAATGGCATGGGCGACCAGGCGCGGCGCGCCGCGTCTCACGGCGCCGTCCTATTCTGCGATGTGAATTACTATCCTTTGTCGGGGTCGGGCGACTACGGAATCTTCGGCGCGGAACCTACCCCATCGCCAATCGCCGCGCTCACGGTTCCGTTTTCGCAGTGGGTTGGTGCGATTTAGCGACGGCCTTGGTCCATTTTTCAACGCCCCACCAGCTCGCGGCGCCGGCCAAATAAGCCAAGGGCAAGGTCGAGGCGGCCAATATCAATGGCGACACGCCCCGATCAAACCACAGAATGGCGGTCGAGATCGGCCAGCCGTAAAGATAGACGCCATAGCTGATGTCCCAACGGTCGTTGACGGCTTGCAGAGGTCCAAGGTTCGATTTAAGGGCGATCCAAAATAGAGATATGGCCCCGACCGTGATGAGCCCAGCTTCTGCGAAATGCGAATCGCGAAACAAAAGCGCTCCAGCGACAATGGCTGCCAATAAAGCGGTGCGCCCGTCGATCCATCGAAACAGGTTGTCGCTGAAAAGGTAAAAACAGACGCCGACTAAAAAAGTCGTGACGAGACGAATATTGTACGAGGGCGCGCCGATAAGCTGATTTAACCGTTGGTGTGAACTGAGCGCATCCAAAGGAGCTCGAACGATATGAAAGGTCGCGGCGATCAGCGATAAAACGCCCAAAGCCGTTATGGCAAGAATAAGCCATCGGCGGCGAAGCAAGCCCGTCAATCCGAGCGCCGCGACCAACAGGTAGCAGCGGACTTCGTAGGCGATCGTCCACATCGAGCCGTTCAGATCGGGGTAGTGGAGACCCGCAAGTTGGCCAGAATATATTTTCGGGCTTTGCAGGGCTACGAGTCTGAACGCCGTTTCGCCGATCCAGCGCCAAGGCGCCGCGCCGACGAAAGGGCCAAGGATCAAAACACTTACGATATAGGCGACGATAAACGCCGGATAAATTCGAAGTAGCCGTCTTTTCAGATATTCCGATAGCAAATTAGACTTTAACCAACTCATCGTGATCAGATAGCCGCTAATTAAGAAAAAGGCATCCACAGCCAGCTCACCAAAAGACAACGTGTGGAAGATCATCGTGAGAACCTCGCGATGTCGATCTCCATCAATTAGTTCGGGGGCGTGCCCGATGATCACCAGGCTCGCAAATACGAGCCTCAGGACGCCGATATTGTCGCGATGCCGTTCCACGGCCCCTCCGCTTAACAGGCCAACTTGCGTGACCTCTTATCCGCCCCAGTCCCCATCTGAAAAGGAAAGTCTCTATGACGGACTGGCTTAAACGTCTCTGCGCCATGGCCGCAAAGGTCTCGGCCAGATGCTGACTGAGCGGGACAACGCCACGCTCGACATCAAGAGTGTCGGTTTGGTGGCGTAGGCTGACGGCGCGCATAATGGGGTCGCGCGATAGCCCGTACTTGGCGATGTTTGCTTCATCTTTGGCCGGGGCGTACTCATTCCAACCGTCAATGTCGTTATATTTTGGTCCGCGCGCAGACCGCATCATCGAAGCTCCGCGGATCCCTCATTTGACTCAACGGAGATCGCAATGTCCGATCCGCCGACCCCCAATCCCTGGATACGGCCCGAGCGGTTGCGTCCGCTCATCGCCCTCGTGCAGAGCCGCAACCTGAACGCCTATGCCCTGATCCTGCTCGGCGGCTTGGCTTTCGCGCTTAAGATGCCGGAGTCGATCTATGGCGGCCTGATTTTGGGTGGTTTGGCGATCCTTCGGGCGGGGCCGGATCGATGACGGCTGTGCGCCCTTTGCCCGACGCCGGCTGCACGATCGACGACTTGGCGCGTGAGATCAACGCCATGCACGCCTGCCTGCACGCGGTGCGGCGCGAAGCCCGCCTCGACCGAAAGCTTGCCGCCGACCGCGAGGCGCTGCGGCGTGAGCGGCACGAGTCGATCAAGGAGGACCTCGGCGATATCGGCCGCCGCGTCGGCCTGGTCGAGCGCTGGCAGGAAAGCTTCGCCTTAAGCTTTGGCATGAGGCCGCCGGACGAGGGACGTGCGCCCAAGCGGATATTCGGCCTCTCTTACGCTGTCGTGCTGGGCTGGTTCGTGGCGCTTCTGATCGGCATGACGACCGGCCCGGTCGGCTATTTCGTGCTGCTGAAAATGCTGCCCGCCGCCGTTCACGCCGCCTTGAGCGTTGCGCCTTAAATGTGGAAACTTCGACCGGGCGTGGGCGAGGGCTTGAGACAGATGGGTGGGCGAACGCTCCTGGTCATATGGCTTGTCGGGATGCCGATGGGCCGCGCGATCCCGCTGCAGGCGCAACCCACGCCTAGTCCACGCGCCGAAGTCGCGATCCACGAGGTCGTGCTGAGCGACGGAACGCGCCGCTATGGCGTGCCAATCCGGGTGGGACAGACAGAGATCGAGGCGGGTCTGGATACCGGATCCACCGGTCTTCGCATTCTGCCCAACGTGCTGAAAGAGGGCGATGCTCAGCCCACATCACGGCGCGACAGCTATCGCTACGGCGCTGGCGCAAAGCTTGACGGCGGGGTGGCCACGGCGTCCGTCGCCGTCGGGGCCCTGCAGGGCGAAACCACCGTTCAGCTTGTGCAGCGCGTGGGATGCGTCGACGAGAAGCCGAGATGTGCGGCGGGTTCGGTGTCCCTTTCCCAATACGGCATTCAAGGCAATGGCCTTCCCGGCGAAGGGTTCAAGGCGATCCTCGGCGTCAACATGGCGAGCGCCGACGTGGCGAGCCTGTTCAAGGGGATCGGCGCGCGCCGCTGGATCGTCGACTTGCCACGTCCAGGCGAGCCGGGATCGGGGCGCATCGTCCTCAACCCCACGGACGCCGAGGTTCAAGGCTTTACGACCCTGCCGATTATCGACAGCTTTTCCGACGCCCACGGGGTTTTGCACGACTCGCTGCGCGGCTGCTTGTTGAATGACAACAGCCACCAGAAAATTTGCGGCGCGGTGATCCTGGATACGGGCGATCCGGGGGTTCGCGTGGCGAGTCCCACGCTGTCCGCCTCTCGGCCTTGGCCCGATGAGACGCCCGCCACGCTGCTCCTGGCCGACGCCGCAGGCCAGGTCCGTGTTGCGGAGGCTTTCGTGATTGGCCGAAGAGACCACGCGTCTCACCTGACCTTCGTCGAGCGCCCTGGCGCGCCGACAACCTTTGTTTTCACGGGGCTGACGGCGTATTTCGCCTATTCGGTCCTTTATGACGCCGAGCATGGCGTTGTGGGCTTTAAGCCGCGTCCGCTGCTGTCGGGCGCGCCACAGCCTGTGCTGGTGAAATAACCGCCAGGCCAGCTTGTCGGCACGGGTCGGTCCCGACGCCATCCGATCGTCGCGCTCGACCCTCTTCCTCCAGGATCGCCCCTCATGACGACGCCTTACCTGGCGGCCGATATCGGCTGCGACGAGGGCCTGCGCCTGCACGCCTATCCAGACCCGGACACGGGCGGTGAGCCCTGGACGATCGGCTACGGCTGCACCGGGGCCGACATCCGCGCAGGCCTTGTTTGGACGCAGTCGCAAGCCGATGCGGCGCTGAACCTACGGATCGACCAGCTCGAAGGCCAGCTCGACGCTTTGCTCCCCTGGTGGCGCCAGGTGAACGACGCCCGCCAGGATGTGCTGGTCAATATGGCCTACAATCTGGGCGTGCGCGGCCTTCTGGGCTTTCACACCTTTCTGGCTGCGGCCCAGGCGGGCCGCAACGCCGCCGCCGCAGACGATCTCCTGGTCACCGACGGGCGCCCCACGCGGTGGGCGCGCCAGGTGCACGGCCGCGCCACCCGCCTGGCCCGGCAATGGCGCGACGGCGTGCGCGTCGCCCCCTGATCCGACCCTCGTCCAACACAACAAGGAGACCTGCCATGCCCGTCCTGGCCGCCGCCTGGACGGCGCTTTGCGCCGCCCTGAAGTCCGTCCAGATCAGCGCCACCGCGCTGCTCTACGCCGCGCTCGTCCTCTCCGGCGTCGTCGGCGCTGAAGCGTTCGAGCGCACCTTTCGCGTCAACGTCCTCTTCATCCACATCGAAGGCCTCGGCGCCCAGCTCACCGACCTCAAGGCCAAAGACGCCGCCGTGCTGAAGGCGGCGCAGGCGCATGTCGCCACGGTCCAGGCCGCGCAGACCCAAGCCACCGCTAGCGTCATGGCCGCCTACACGCCGGCCGTCGCCGCCATCGCCACAAACTCGAAAACCCTGAG
>Ga0116231_10003913_pt1 | contig 30496 bp, 16 predicted proteins | sample S1TSphgellanicum_2_FD_89695 | JGI IMG/M metagenome (GOLD analysis project Ga0116231, IMG submission 89695) | Host-associated microbial communities from peat moss isolated from Minnesota, USA - S1T2_Fd - Sphagnum magellanicum MG | ecosystem: Host-associated > Plants > Peat moss > Unclassified... | reverse complement strand
TTCCCCCGCTCTGCACCGCACCCCCCCCCCCCCCCCGCCCCCCCACAACACACTATGCTATGACTTACTATTGGTTCGTCAACATTTGAACCAACCGAGGGAGGAGCCGGAGGAGAAGGTGGTGGGGTTTCGGGTTCTTCCCAATAAGTTAAATTTGTCCTTGCTTCTCTTAAGGATGCTTGCAGTTGGCTGCTCATTGGTGCACGGATAAAAGGTGGGCATGTATTAATAAATGGGGAAAGGCTCGGTTTGTAGAAATCTGGTCTGTTCTTAGTTCTAACTTCTCGGCACCACCACCACCACACAACTACTTACTTTGCTTAGTTAAGGTTTTTTTTTTTTTTATAAATGTGGGACCGGAATTGGATTGGTGGTGGATAGGTGTAAGTGTAACCCTAACCCTAACCCTAACTCTCTCGCCCTCTAGCAATGATAATTGTCTAGATTAAATTTGTCCGTGAGGAAAGTCACCAATCAATTAGCAACTTTCTCTTAAACCCTTCCACAAAGGAAATTGGTACCCACTCGTCTTTTATTGAATTATGTGAACATGAGTGATTACTCCCTTCTAGGGCTTGTTTGTGTTTTGGGGATTGCAAACATAACTCTACTTACGTATTTCATTTCCTTGCATTTTTACTCCCTTTTAGGGCTTGTTTGTGTTTTGGGGATTGCAAACATAACTCTACTTACCTATTTCATTTCCTTGCATTTTTACTCCCTTCTAGGGCTTGTTTGTGTTTTGGGGATTGCAAACATAACTCTACTTACCTATTTCATTCCCTTGCATTTTTAACCATATTCAAATGCTCCACAATTTTGCCCATGAAGTAGGCCATCTTGTAACTTAAAAACCCATCACAACTGGTTTGCTTGTCATGGGGATGCAAAGAATTCACAAACTGAAATTTGATGGGTCAATCCATCTACCTAGTTCAAGGTCAGCTTTCACACATGTCTATTGAAAAATTAATGAACTTTCAAGATTCCATGTCAGAAATTTGATTTTTTTTAATAAAAAAATTGTTTTCCTTCCAAAATCTCAACATTTCTACAAATAATATAATTTATATTGACACTGCCAAGGTACTATGGCATCTACAAAATCCATAACAAAAGTTATGGTGGGGGGCAAGGCAACACATTGAATGATTTCTTCAACTATTTCTTTCCTCTCCCCCTCCATCGGCCTTGCTCCCCTTACAAGTCACCATAAGATTTGATCATTTGGAATGGCATCTAATGTGGTCCACATGCCATGGAACCCTTGTGTGCACAAAACTCCCCACATCACCGTGACTACCACCACTCTTTTGCCCCCACCCCTTTCCTCAAAAAAAACCTCCTTAAAATGACATTTTGATGCTACTAGCCATCACACAAATCTTCCAAGTTTACAAACCCAATTAATTCCCATTGACCCAATCCCACTAGGCTTCATTCTTTCAAATAACAAAGACTAAGCCCCTCGGAGCACAAAGATATTGACACAACTAAGTTGTTCATTTTTATTTTTTTATCAGGATGAAACACTGACTTGGTTTGCTGGTCACAATACCATGGAAGAGGATGGAAATGGAATTGGATATCAATTGCTAAGCATTTTGTCCTTCCATCCTTCCTTCCTTCCTTCCTTCCTTCAGGTAATAAATTCAGTTGAAAAAACACACCTCATTCTCCTCCTCCTTCAGAACTTGTGATGCAGCACTCTTGTCTCCTCTCAACTGGGCACTTCCCCTATCACTCACACGGGACGTGGCTTGATGTGGACGAATTATCCTTTGCACATTATTTTGGACAATTTCACTGGCTGCAATATCCCAAGAATCGTGTCTGGGAGATTTGCTTGCGACTACAATGCCACTACAATATGTGTACTAACAATAGACCGAATGAAGGATTTCCTTCTTATACCATCCCTCAACTTACATACTTACACGTACTATGGCTTGGCTTCTTACTTAGAGCATCATCATCTCCACGGGGGCACTTGTGTGTGCCTCTAGAAGTATTTGTGACGCGTCCAAAATAGAGTATTAAATTACTCTCCCATTCTCATCCTCATCCGGAAACATGAGAAATTGGACAATGGTAAAGGGAGAAACTATTTAAATGCCACCACTTGAGCCAATCATTATGGTCTTTCAATTGAAAGCAAATCCTTTTCTTTCTCGGTCCTTGTGGAAGTCACCATATCTTAAGGTTATTTATAGGTCCCAAGGCCAAGCCCAGTTTCATGCTATTTTTACTAGTAATACAAGACCAGCTTCCAACACATGTCTGTCCAACAACTTAATTAAATTGGAAGAGCCCCATGGTCCCCCCAAATGGAATATTCCGAATAGATTCTCTAGTTTTCCCTTCCCCCAAAAATGGTGTTCTTGGGAAGAAAATAGTTTTTGAAATTTTCAAAACATTTTTATAAATAATTTAATTAGTGTCTGAAGCTTGCCAAGGAACTAGTAGAACTAGTGTGTGTATTTAAATGTTTGAGCTTCATCCAAACACTTCATTCAAAGGTAACTGTGTGTGGGGACCATTTTTACTGCTGCCCAAGGGAGGAGATGCTCTTAGTAGTGCTCATAATGCTCTAGTAAGTACCACCTTCCTACTTCACTTCCTTACCCCCCATGCTAGGCTTTGGAAGGAGCTCCTTTTGTATGATTTGTTTTTGGGGGAAGTAGGTATCCTTTTTGTGTTGCTAGCAATGGATAGAAAGATCCTCATTTGATACCCAATCCCACCAAGGGAGCTCGCTCTGTCAGTAGTCAATCACAAGCTCTTGTAGAATAATCTAAGTATGGCCTTTAGGGAACCCCTGGTTGATTGAAATGAAACTGATAAAGAGAGGGGGAGTTGGGTTAGCCTCCTCCACCACCTACAAAGAAAGCAGCACCCTGATGATTTGGTGCTAGAAATTGGCACTTTTGGTTGGGAGTGTCTGAAAGTGTTGTATGTATATAATACTCTGCTTCTTTCTCCCCTGGATCTTTTGTCTTTGTCTCCCTGGGCAGCTGATTGCCTGATCTGCAATTGAATTTTGAGAGGAAAGGAAAGGAAAGGAAAGGGGAGGGGGGAGATGAATAATATCAGTTACCTCGGATGCTGTTCACTCAAATGATTGCAGAATTAATGGAAAAAAGGTTTTTTGGAATTTTTGGGAGTTTGGACAAAGGATGATGGGGTATGTATCGATTGAGGATAAGTTAGCAATTACAGCAAGAATTCCTTCACCTTCTTTCATTGCAAAAAAAGGGTTGTTCATTGCCCAAAAAAGTTGTTTTTCAATTATCTAGGCTATCTCCAGCAGCTGGATTTGAGCCACAAACACTTAGGGTTCCTTTTAGTCAAGCTTGCCTTTGCAGATCATGGGTTTCTTTTCTTCATTCTTTGCAGCAGAAATTGAAAGCTAATTTGAACTTTTGGAATTCTGAATTGAAACTTCACAGTGACACAACACATTCCTTGTACTCAGAAATGGTCAACAGAGTTGTAGGCAATATGGTACTTAGTAGAGGAGGATAGGATATAATAAATTTGGCAGAATTGGTCCCTGCTTGTTTTTTTTCCTTTTGTTGGTACCTATTGGCTCTTGAGGTTTGATACTTTTTCATTTGTGGGGTTTGCTCTTGTTGTTTTCTGTTTGTCTTTGTGTGGATGGATGGATACCCATTGATGATTAGCAGGGTCTGTTCCAGGCTGATGAAGTTGCTCACTAAAATACTAACATGACAATTTGTTTCTTTTTTCTCCCTACAAAATTGAGAAAAGTTGGGAAAATCCCATGATACTTCAATCTAATGATGAACAAGGGAATTGGGTTTGCTTGAGTATGCATGCAATTGATGCAACACCAAACCCGTCGAAAATTTCAAACCTCCCATCCTTTCTATTTTTGACACCTGGTCTGAATCAAAGAGAAGAAGACATGATGCACTGATAGATCTTGTATATTTCATCATCCATATGGATTCCCAAATACATTTCATGATGATTCTACATAAACTACAATTCAGCCAAATTATTTAAAATATTGGGTGCTCATATATTTTCTAATGACCGTATCCATTACATGGATATTAACATGTTATAGAAAATGGTTGTCGTGGGTCTGAACTAGTAAAGTGCTTGTTCAAAAGTATGCACAAAAACCGTTGACCCTAGAAGGTGATCTCGTGAACAAAAAGGAGGGTGGTGCTAGTAGAGCAATATACTCTACCAGATTCAAAAACAAACTAACATTCCTTGCCTGACAATTTCAAGATGACTTCATTCCCCTCACAGACACACTCCAGAGGCATGTGCGTCTTCATCTTGTTAAGTGATTGCAGACTGAGTTGCATGATGTTTTGAAACGTGGTGAATGAATAAGACTCAATCAAATTCTTCATATTTTATTGTCTAATTTGGTTGTTTCATTATTGATTCAGTAACAAGAAAACTATGGTCTCCATTTGGTAACAGATCCATTTTATGTGAAAAAACCCAGCAATAAAGATCTATTTCCATTAGGCTGTTGTGATCCCAGTTACCTATACACACAGAATGTTATTATCACTGCGGCCTAATGGAAAGCGGTTGAAATGCAGTCAAGTTTCTTGTTACACGGTCAGGCACTTTCAATTGGACATTTACAACTTGACTGGAAATATGTAGATAATTAACGTTAGGAAAATTTCATGTGTAAGGAACATTGTCGAGAACTTAAACGGAACACATGTTCCCATAAGAGCAACTCCACTAGTGATCAGAACGACCCTGCCAATTAAAGTTGGATGAAGAAAAGTCAAAACATGCCTGCTTGGCTCAGCAAAATTATCCTAGCCTGGCATTTTTGTAAAGATTGCTGATGGCTGGTGAAAGACACAGCATAACATAACACCTGCCACAGAAGAGTGTAATGAATATGATTCGACTGGTGGTCACTGTTTCTCATTGGCCATTGATAATAATTGGTCCAGGTGGTTTGCTATTAGTAGTCTCCCACCTACTTGCAATCTCGGTTTTAATTTTATGAGTGAGGTTAGAAAAGTAATACCTATATAACTAAACTTGGATGTGAGAAATATTATTGTCAGGTACAGAGCACCCTTGGAGATGTGCTAACAATGATAAATGTGACCCTCTATTGAATCACAGTTCAACTCACAGGTTAAACACATTTACATTTGCTGATGTTCGTCCGGTACAGTTATGAGGTGACTCTGAGCATTGCTAGATGGAACAAATATAATGAAAAGCTACTGTTGACGCAGATTCTATTATTCCAGCAGCCTATTGGAAAGAGCCCGCTAACTAGCTTGGTTATCTTGAAAAACTATTAGAATTCTGAATGACACTAAGCAATTCTTTAATCCAACACACTAAAATGCAATTAAACTAAACTCATGTCGAGTTGTGTTCAGATTTTTGATCTCACAGATTCTTATCTATTTTGATATCAACATGTACACAGTAAAAACAAGCAACTCAATGTGTAATGGCTTTGCACTTTATGGCAAGTTCAAACAAAATCATGAGAAATGATGCAATCATGTAACATGATAAGGTGAATTGACAATAAAATGAATTTGTTCACCAAGCCGCCTTGAGAGAACAGTGAAGTTTTCAGTTGTCACCCACACATTGGTTCCAAGTCCAAGCCAAAATTTTGGCCCAAAATTATTCACATCAACGCAAAGTCTTCACACTTTGGCAAAACCTAAAAAATGGAACGGCATCACAATTGAGTTGTTTCATGATGCATAGATTACACTTTGGAGTCACATGCATGAGAGGATTTGTTTTTCTACTTTATATGTAGCCTATGCGATGGTCATCCATAAGAAGATTTAACCAAAGTTGGCTGTAGAGGTGATCCGAAAATTAGAATATATTGTAGATATTTAGCTATTCAAAACAACAAGAATGATTTCTTTTTTGCATTTCCTTTTTCGAATTTGGTAAAAAGAGACTAGTGGGAGATTAGATCTCAAATCCTAGTTTCTTCATTCTGAAACTATGGACTAATGCTCTCTGGTTCTTGGTTTTTTTTTTGGTAAAAAAACCTTTGATTTCAGTTTTCAGTAGCTTTTAAAGAGAACTTATAGTTTCAGCTTTCCCTAATTTTCAACTGAAAACCTTCCATGCAATTATGAACACAAATTTTCAAACTCCTAAGTTTTGGCTTGAATTTTTCTTTTTGGTTCCTAATGTTTTTTCCTATCAAGTTCTCAATGAGTTCCCATCAAGTTCCCAAAGTGTTCCTTACTATGTTCCCAATAGCTCCACACTTTTATCTCCAAAAATAAGTACATACCCTAGCAGATAAACTATATAGTTTGTACTATATAAATTTTAGAGGCCAAAGCAGAGCACCTTTGTGCTTCTATTCTGAGGGAGTGCCCAATGTTCAAAAAAATCAGTGATGGGCCAATCAAAGTGACTCTTTCAAAACTTGAGAAATAGACAGAAAAAAACAAAAAGACTTTGGGTGCAAACCCAACTAATTAATAAAAGAAACAATAGATTCCTTATATGTCTCTATACACATGCCCCAAAATAGGAGTAGTGGGGTCTTGGTATGCAAAGCATCTCCAAAAGCAAAACCTTACAAGGAAATATACATCTCACCATTTAGTTCATTGCAAATGGTAACAATAATAATTAGTTTTCATTTTTTACACCAAGTTAACATCTATATTAGTTTGCAATCAATTAAAATCATCATGTATCAATGCAAATGGCACAACTTGATCAAGAAAGTTTGTGCAAACCTTCTTGAAAAAAAAAAAAACTAGCTTATACATGAAGAACTAGATATTTTCAATTATAGAAAAATTATGGTGGCCAATTCTATCATGGGAAAAATCAAAATAATGTCTCAAAATGCTAAGCTAACAAAGAGTTACATGAAAAATTATGGTGGCCAATTGCATCATGGGAAATCACAATATTATCACAAGAAACTAAACTTAACATGAACCCTTGCTATTTAAATGGTATATTGGGCGATAATTTTCATTTATGTAATAGTGGGATTCAAAACCTAGTACACATTCCCTAGCTCTTTACAATCGACACAAGAGGACAAGAATTTCAAAATGAATAGGATGAGTTAACATTTTTCACAAATAATTCTCATTGACTTCAACTACACAAAATAAACAAAGACAACATTAAATGCAAATGAAGCCCATGCTGGGTCACAAACTTCATCACGACCCATACCACTATTGTAGACACTACGTTCCTTATAATACATTAAGTAACTCATTGTGAAAACTACATTTTAATTACATTTTCTCAAAGTCTTCCAAAGTCCTCCTGAAATTAGGGTATGTTGATGTATCACCATTTTGGCGGTTCATGTAACTCCTAGGAAACACATTTATCTTAAGCATGCAAGCACAACATCTTGTAATCCTTGACTTAAAAGTTATCTAACAAATTGTCAAGATTATGAATTGGATATGATTTGGTCCCCTAAATTGTCTTATGATTAGGTGGAATCATTTTGATAACTTTTTTTTCGAACCAACTTTCAAGAAACTCACTTTGATTTGAACAACATTATGGCTTATATTGAAATATTTTGAATGATTCAAAGATCATTTGATTTGAACATGTATTGGTCTTTCAAACCTCATTCTAATGAATTGAAGCTCTTTGAAGGTCCCAACTTTAAAAGTGGGAATGCAACTTGGGATCTTGGGAATGTTTTTTCTTCGATTTTCACACACCTACCACTTTGTTTGGTAATATGTTTCACTCTCCTTACTTGCCCCATGTTTCACACTTGCATTCGAAAAAAATCTTTATCAAGCCATTGGTTCAATTTCATCTCAAAAAGTACATTTTCTTGTCATTCCCAAAAGTTTTTTTGCAAGTCCAAGGTAGGGTTGCAATAGTTGGCAAAGAGCCACATAAAAAATTATAATGATCAATTGTATTATGGAAGAATTTAGAAAATAAAACCACAATAATCTAAGTTGCCAAAAAGTTGCATGTGAAAATTTATTGTGACCAATTACATCATGGAAAAAATTAAAAGACCATGAAAAAACTTAAAACCCCACTTCACTACTCATGTCAATACACATTAAAGCTAGCAATGCTCTAATGAAATGAACACTCCTATTCTATACTCCCATTACCAACAATTAACAAGTCTTGAATACAACTAAATACCAATGATGATCAAGTTCTTGCTAAACCAAGACAAAGCAAGTAAGATACCACCCTAGTCCATGCAAATAGCCATGTATGGGCACATACATATTATGAATATTGCCCATACAATGTAAAAGGTCATAATATGTGAGCTTATTGTATGATATTGAGATCAAACTTAGTATTGATACACATAACAACCCTCCACACCCACCCAACTTTAGTTTGCACACATTGTGTGATACAAGGTTTTATAATTGCATACCTTGAATCAATGCATTATGATGAGTTGTGAGGCTTGAAATGAGTAATGCCATTTCATCCTACTTTGGACCTTGGGGGATGTTGGAGCTTTAAAAGTTAACAAGGAATACAATTTACAATATATGAATAATGTAATGTGTTCTTAATGTATGCCTCATCCATTTACATAAGTATACAATTCCATAGTTTGTGAATGTGAAAATTTCATTTGCTTATGAGAAATTTTTAATGGTTTTTTGGACCAACAAAGCCTTAAAACTCATGAAATTTACGACATGATACAAGGTTTGTTGACTAGGCTTGAGGAGTCCTTTTGAATGAACGTCTATTTATCCTCATGCAAAATGAAATTTTAACTCTAAAACTAAATCATAAAGCTTGCAAGCACAAACATGTACAGTAATTTTTCCTAAAGCGAACTAGTTGGGCATTTGTTTTTTAACCATGCAAAGGTCATGGTTACAAACATAACACCTATTAGTTTTGGGACATAGTTCATAAGCTCTTTTAATTTTTGTATTGCTAATAAATATTTGAATGGGTTTAATCCAATCTAATTATGTGGTAAACATGTGTTACTATGCACTTTTAGTTCAAAGGAGAGACTTACATAAACGCATAAAATAACACACTCTCAATGTGTTATATTACCTTTTCCATAAGATTAAGAATGTAATCAAGAGCTTCTACAATTTTGTACCTTATTTTGAATATTTTACATTTTATACAACTACATATTTGTACACATTTAAATGGTAGGTGACCTTGATATTTGACACCTATGTTCTAGAAAAATTGTTTTGAAAAATCCATCACTCAAAACCCAATCATTAAATTGTTGGTTGATGAATAGTGCATGAATGGAATGCAATAATTGGTGGCAATGCATGAGTGAATCAATTCTTATTTGGAAAAACCAAGGTTTGATTATTTTTTAACATTCTCCTTTGAGGACACTAAGTGTTACAATTCAACACTATTTGCGTCAAACAAAGTATCATTTGGGGAAATTAGGAAAGGGAATTTTTTTTCCCCGTCCTATATTACTTAAATTTCTAATATGCACATATTTGTCACCATAAATTTGAAAATAATTTTTTGTTTGCATCAAACTTTGACACCTTATATTTATCTAACATTTTGTTTTAGTACTTGATCAAGAAGAAGGAAAATATGATTGCCCCCATTTTTTGAGGGTTTGAAAGATGTAATGAAAGGAGTACAATCATTTGTTCCAAGGATTTGTTTTTCAAATTTGGTGAGGTAGGCATACTAGCGATCCTTTAGAAGAGCACATAACCAAGTTTGGCTACATGATAAAGGGCACAATCACCAATTTTTTCTATAACCATTTTTTTGGTCATCAAGTGGCAAAATTTCATCCAAAAGAAAACATTAATTTGCTCCCTTGGATCGATAGATTATTGTTCTTGTCAAACAAGTAACATGCAGAATTTCTAATCTTATGAATCATCAATTATTTCACCTCATTCAAAACAAACAAAAGCAAAAGATAATTGACAAATGTACTTTTGAAAAATGCAAGTCATGCTTGCATCGTAAGAATTAAGATTTCCATGTAAATGGAACTAGTTCATTTACTATTAATAAGTTGAATCGAACCTATTGTTTCTAATATTTTAAAAATTAATAATATCTTTTTCTCCTTTTTTTTCTAATACTAAGGATTGACATATACTTTAAATTAGTTATAAACTAGTTCTTAGAATAAACATTACTTTAATATAAAACTATTTAAATTAATTTTTATTCAACAACGAATATATGGCACCCTATAATTATACTCATGTATTTTCCAAATTTTAAAAAAATGTCCCCTAAAGGTATTCCAAAAAATGTGTTTAATTTTGGTTAGACTATGAAAACATCCACAACATATTGTTAAAACATACATCCCTAAATGGCACCACATGTGATTATATAATATAGTGACTTGAAAAACACTTGGGCAGACCCCAAAAAAAAAAATTTAAATCAAAATTTATAATGCAAGTAGAAGAAGGTGAAATATTTGAAACTGTACTTAGGCTAGGTAGGCAATGATCAATTACTTTTGGAATTATTAATTTTTTTGAAAAAAATGACCCTACCACATCAAATATTTGAATGAAACTCTCAAGCATAATAGCTTCACGTTATTTAATATAATGCCAAATTTTAATTTATTATTATTCATGTTCCCAAACATAATTGAAAATAATTATTATTATGAAACACATTACTGCCAAAGCACATACTTGTTGGAAGAATCTAAAGGATTATGGTAGCATTTGTTGGGTCCTACATGAACTTAATCTAATTTTGCTCTTTCATTATTCCTTGATCTTGGCTAAAATTTGCACCAAATATTTTTCAATGTAAATTGAATATAATTGTTAATCAAGTAATCTCATTCTTAGGTGAGTACATTGAACCAAATTTATATCTAAAGTTACACACATAAAAATGGAATGGGTGCAAAAAGGCCTTAGGATCTTAGGATTATATCACTAACATGTCATCAAAGCCCATAAATAATCTTCACATTATCATTGTTTAAAACAAATTTCTAAGATCAATATGGACACATTGTGGGGATAAGAATCCAAGAGAACTAGGAATCATGACCCTAAAAAATTAATTATTAACCCTATAATTTACCATGACATCATATTAAGTGGTTTTCAAATAAGAAACAACACAATGGTTACTTTTACATTATTTTTAGGCAAGATATTCCTTATGCATAACAAATGGGTATTACCACAATACTATTTGGGGAAATTGGTAAAATGGATATTGTTTAGAAATACAAATTGAAAATAATTGAATTTTTTTATTTATCAAAATCTAGTTATTTGATACCTAATGTGACATATTGTATAAACATTTTTTAAACAAAGACCTTGCCTAGATGGGTAAAATTAAAAAAATTGGTCAACATTGTTTAAAACTTAAAACCCAATGAAAATGGATTCAAGCACAACATATTAAAAAGTTCACCTGTGTTTGTTTCTTTGCTATGGATTTGGCATATTTGTGCACAAAAAACATGTGGTCATTTTCTTAGCCCTTTAACTTGCATGTTGTGAATGGGCTTAGGACTTAAAAGAAATTGAAGCTAACAAATTTGAGTTGGCCCACACAATTGTACAATACTAGTTTTATCAATTCCTTTATAGGATAAAAACATTTAGGCAACGACATGGAGGACAATACAAATTTTGATTCAAGCCCAAAACATCCATTCTAGGTTTCATGTATTGTTCTTCATTTTTGGTTTTAAGGTTTGCAAGGCTATTTTTTTAGCTTGCCTTACATTCCCATGCAAAAAGTGTGTGAACAAAGATTATGGTAAAGAACCTCCTAGGGTTTTGATGTTGTGAAATGTATGAATGTTAAGTGACCAAATTACAATGTTAGTTAATGCATTAAATTTTGCTTAATTGACTTTGATTGTGAGTGTTCATCCATCCATCTGTTGTTTACATAAATATTCAAAATTTATAGGCTTAAATAGCCCTAGTTTGTAAAGTATCCCAAACTAGGGCTACTAGGCTTCAATTTTGTCAAAAATTGAGATTAAATGAAAAATGAAAATGAAAACAACACACATGAAAAAAAAAGCCACTGGACCATGTATTAATTTTCTCACGTAAATTGTTCAAAGACATGTTCAAAAACTTTGCACATAGCTTTACTAATATTTAAAAATTTCACAATGACAATATAACTTATATAATGCTAATGGATCTCAAACTAACCAAATATGAACTACCAATCCCATTTTTATTTACAAATCCATAATTGTTTGAGTAGATTTGACCTTTCAATAGAGATTAGGTTTTAATCCATTGGAATGACCATTTACTAGTTAAGGTTCATGGCTAACTTTACAATGTGGAGTTAGGGTTTATGATCAAATTCAATTTAATTCACAATTGATATGGATTGAACTCAATATTGGGGTTTTAATGTTATCCAAGATACCCAAATTAAAAATCATCATGAACTTACTCTACATCAAATAAAGATAAAATAGAGCTTTCCATAAAGTTTGCTTTGAGCACAACACTAGAAGGTCGTGTTGCTAGAAACATGAGCCATAATACCCCATACAACATCAATAATTTACATTGTGCCCAAATGAGGCATGAAATAGATTTTTGTATCAAAACTCAACATAAACTAAGTTTCATGTTGAATTGTTGTTTGTCACAAATGTCCCACAGGCATAAAATTCCCATGAAGTTCTTCACTTCCTTTTAGGTTTTCTTCTTTTTTGTTTCTTGTTGTTTTAACTTCTTATTTTGAACTTTTAAAGTAGAGCTTCTCTTTTGTGAACAAGCCTAGCCCATAGCATTGCTAAATGCTTTTTGAGTGAACCTTTCTTGTGAGGTTTGTGGACTTCTTTAATGTGAGGCCCAATTTGGAATGGAGTAGCTTGGAGTTTTGATCTTGGAGAAGTAGTTGTCCTTCTAGTGTGGTTCACAACCTCAAGCAACAACTTTTTGTCCAACAAACAAACAAGTTCTTTGAGGTCAAGTTTAACATTAAGCCCAAAAGATGATGCTCATATCCACCATTTTAGGTGAAGAAAAACATATGTTTTATGACTATTAAGCTAAAGGCCTTACCCTTTTTGCAATGTTTCCCCTTTTATTATGGGACTCACATTGTATGTTTATTTTCAAATGTTGTGAAATCTTGCAAATCATAATTGCTACATGGCTTGCAAAATCCTTGAATTTTTTTGAAACTTTTCCTCCAACCACATTATTAGAATGTAAGGTGCCTTTTACCTTCAAACCTTTTAAACATAGCCATAAACCACTAATAGAAACAAAAATTGTTAGGTCTTCTACACCAAAATTCTTCGATTAAAAACTTGAATATAAGAACTTAGGGCATCTATTTCCTCCTATGCTTGTCATTGGAAAAATTCTTACCAATTTGCCCCTGGGCCCTTTAATGATGTGGTGGTTTCATTGAGTAAACAAATCTTGGTACAAGGTTGTGGGTGATATCATGGCTTGGAACACATTCAAAATTGCGACAATTGACAACAAGTCTTACCAGCAAACGATTCAAGATTAAAAATTTCAACAACAATATTTTAAATCATGTTTACAATTCCAACAAGAATGTTCTAAATTATTTTTTCACATAGATGACTTGTTGGAGTTAAATGCTTTCAAAATTTTATCTTTTTGTATAATTGAATTATGTACATATTTAAAAATTTTAAATTGTGGTGATCTTTAAACCTCTTGGTTATAGTGTTATCTATAGGTGGTTATGGTGGTCCTCTTGGTTTTGTTCTTCAATTTGGTAATAATCTTGGTGATCTTCTTTTCAATTATGGTTTTCATAGATCCTAAACTTTAAATGTAGTTATTATGGTGGTCTTTTTGGTTGTTTTTCATTTTTGCAGTGATCTTGGTGATACTCTTTTCAATTCTAATCAGATAGACCCTTAAACTTTGATTATCAATGACTATGGGGGTTTATTCATGGTTGGGGTTCCAAAAACAGGAAAAAGGACTCTAAGACTTTTGTGGGGCTATTTTTTGTAAATAACATTTACTTGGAACAAATTTAAATGAAAAAAATTGAATAGTCCAATTTAAGCTAATTCATGTAGTGATGGTGAGTTTTCACATTCATACATAATTGTGTATGAATGATTTGGTTTAGAACCAAAAATGTAAAAATTCCCATAAATTCCCAAAATGAATTTCAATGGACAACCAAACATGTTTTTTGGCAAAATTATTTCCTACACATGTGACTTGCACCTAAAGTTAAACATTTTGAACCCATTGAACAAATGTTTTTGGTCAAATGGTTTAGAAAATGAATCATTTTCATTACAACCCTTTCTTTCAAAATTTCAAGGCTTTGAATTTTTTGTATAACTTGGTTTTCCATTAATTTCATCTAATGAACATGTACTTTCATAGGAGCAGGCATGTTTTTGTTTTACAAAAGGTTTGAATTCAATTGTATGACTTTATACATTCCTTTGATTCTCTTTTAAAAACAATGCAGTTTAAACATTTGATATAATTGGTTTACAAGACTCAAAATGACATTTACATAATATCAAAATTATTTTAAATTATTTTAAATAATTTAGCAAGTCATCATCTTATCTATTGGCAAAAATCTATTATAACTATAATAATGTAAGATAAACAAAAATCCAAAGTTATCCTTTGTAGTATTTTAAATATAGGTCATTCTTTTTTGGTACCCCAATCGTGAATACACCCATGGTGGTCCTTTTGGTTTTGTTTTTGAATTTAGTGGTTATGGTGGTCCTCTTGGTTTTCTTGCTCAATTTGGTGGTCATCTTAGTGATCCTCCTTTCAATTTTAGTTGGAAAAATAATAAATCTTAATTTCATGTGATTATGATGATCCTCTTGGCTTTGTTTTTCTATATTGGTGGTCATGATTTTGGTGATTTTCCTTTCAATTTTGGCTAAATAAACCTTACACCTTAATTACATATGATTATGGTGTTCCTATTGGTTTTGTTTTTCAATTTGGTGGTCATCTTGGTGATTTTCCTTTCAATTATGGTCAGAAAAACTCCAAATCCTAACTACATGTGGTTATGATGACCCTTTTGGTTTTATTCTTCAATTTGATGGTCATTTTGATGATCTTCTTTTCAATTTTTATAAAACAAACCCCGATACCCTAACTACATGTGATTATGGTGTTCCTTTTGGTGTTGTTCAATTTGGTGGTCATCTTGGTGATCCTCCTTTCAATTATGGCCAAACAAACCTTTTTTGGCAATGATTACTTTTCCAATGATTATTTTGTTTTAGGATTATTTTTCCAATGACTAATTTCCTAATGATTATTTTTTCTAGCAATTATTATAAGGACACTTTGGTGGCTATTTATTAATTTTGATAGTGGGCAATGTGCATGTTGGGGTTTTTTTTAAAAAATGGGGAACTTTTTCAGACCTTGGTGATTTTGTGGCAAAAATTCAAAAATTTAAGTCAACTTGGTTACATAATGCAAAACAACCTTAAAACCTAAACCCTAAAAAAGGTCAAACAAGACCTTTAAACATTAAACCCAAAAATTTCAAGTTTTAAACCTTAAATCCTAAACTTAAACCCTAAAAATTAAATCTTAAATTACAAGTCTTAAAACCCCAAAACTAAACCCTAAAAACACCCGTGAAAAACCTTGACAACTAAACCCTAAAACTTCACACACTAAACCCCAAAAATTAAACCCTAAAATTAAAAACCTAAAAAGATTGAAAAAAAACCTTTAAAAAAAAACTTTAAACTCATAACATATAACATATAACCCACATTAGCCCATAGACCAAATAGTCAAATAACCATAGAACCCATAGACCATATAGACCATATAGCCATAACCTCCTACACTCTAATCTATAACCCCATAGCCCCCTTAGGCCTCCCTCAACCCTAATATAACACATGTAACATAGATTATAAATGGGCAGCCCATGGGCTGAAAAAAAAAGTTATTGGGAGGGAGTTGGTGCTTGCCTTTCAAAAATTGATGCCATGTTACAAGCCTTTGTGGACAATGAGAAAGGGATGAAGCAACAAATGGGAGGTGAAAGTAATTTAGTTGAATTTCATTGATTTTTTTCTTCAAAATTCAATAAATTTTGACTCATTGAAGGCTTTTCCAACATCACCAAGGGCATGCCTCATTTTTTGTAAATTTTTTTAAAAATTAATTTTATTGAATCAATGTTCAATGAAAACATTATTCAATACTATTTAGTTACTCTTGCACCCAATATCTAAACACTATGAAACAACCTCAATGCACTCTCCTTTTTCATCAAGGGCTTTCCAAGGGTACCAAGAACACCACAAGGAGCGCCACATTTTGGGAGATCAAAACAAAATAAAAACAAACTTGTTCCTTAATAGATAGATGTGAAAACTGACAAAGATTTTTGGATGAACTAATTTCATTACCCCCTTTTCACCTCACCTCCAAGAAACACCCTTTATATATGTTATTACCAAAAGTTCATCCTTTTTTTTCATTCTTGTTTTGGGTGGATCCTCTTGCATAAAGGTTTTCATTGGACCTTTTTTGTATAAAATGAAAAGGAATCACAACTTTCATCATAACTTTCATCCATGGGATGATGAGTCTCCACATTTGACGTGTGGCTTCAATCACTTTTTTGCATGGCAAACAAATGATGAGGTGGGTTTGGTCACCCAAAAAAAACAAGGGGGCCCTTTGCTACTAGGCTAGGTACCTATTATCAACCTCAAATTGTGCAATACCTATATAGCCAAAAACAAATTTTGGCTACAAAACCCAAAAAAAGGATTTCAACTCTAATTGCCCTAGACCTATTAACTGACAGTGAAAATTATAATACCTACTACCTTAGTTTATTATTATGTCCTCCTTGATCTTGCATTTCTCTTGATAGGTATCCATTGCAGCCCTTGAGGGGCGTGATTTAGGTTTTTAAAAATGTAGCCAAAAAAAAGTGGCAATCATCCTTAATAGGAAGACATAGCCAAATCTGGCTATAAACCAGATATGAAATATATATATATATATATATATAATCAACCTTCTATATTGATGGCTACACACTGAAAGCCAATTGTAGAAATTTGATGATTATTTATTTATTTATTAAATTATCAGTTTTGGTGATTGAAATTCTCTAGAATCACTTCATTTTCAATTTTTTTTAAATTTAAAATTCCCTTTTTGGCAAAATTTTGCTAGAAAAAAACACTGGGAACTACAGCATCAAATGACATCTTTTGTGGAGTGAAAGAGATGAGATTTGGAAGGAGACCAGATCCGCAATCACCCAATGATTCTTTGGGACAAATTTTGTTCCTTTTGCAACCGAATATTTTGGGAAAGTTTAGGAATTGTTTCATCTAGTGGAAATTTGACTCATTTTGCTAATTTTGTGGGAAATTTTCACAAAAAAATTTAATATCACATAATCGATTTAAATATTAAAATATAAATTAAAATTATTTAAAATCTAAATTGAATTTTTTTTATTAAAAAAAAACCCTTCTATCAGTGCAACACTCAAAAGCTTACAGACCCCACTCATAGCACTCAATAGAACACTGTAACTCATCAAATAGGGTGAAAACTTGTTGTGTTTGTCAATTGAGACCTGATCATTGCAATTGATGTCAAAGCCACCAATCTGCCACACAAGTTAGACGGTGTCCAGTGTATTTTTTCCCCATCAATTTTGTTATTTAGCCAAAGTGTCAATGATCCACAGAAAGGTTTAGCCAAATTTGGCTACAAGCTAAATATTGAAATATTTATTTATTTTTTGAAACCACCCTTCTATATATATTTTTGTTACCAACTTAAACGATGTATAGAAATCTGGTGATTTTTCTTAAATTTTGGTCAACTTCTGGCTACTTAAAAGCACTTGATTTTAGCACTTTTATGTTTTAATATAACTTTTTGGCTATAAATAGCCAGTGGAAAAAAAAGGCTGGCAGTTTTTTCTTTTCTTTTTTTTTTTGGCGAATTTTCACATTCTGGAGACCTCAGAAAATTGAAATGAGAATATTTTTTTATAAATTTCTTATTTATTAAAAAAAATTGGTGAAAACATTTTCACTGCATCTTGATTGAGTTCTTAGTCTGGGGATTTTTTTTGCCAGTTTTATATTGTTTGGACAATTTTCTGAACACTTAAAGTCAGTTTAAAATGCTAAGTTTAGGGTTTAGATGCTCACAAATGATGCAACATTAGAATTTTTTTTCCCCTAAAAAAACACCCAACTTAGGTGAAGTGTTTGGCATAGTTTGCACTTTGAATGACTTAACCTAGCTAGGAGGAGGAGGTAACATAACCCTAGTTGGATCGGGGTGGGTACCCCCCTTTGCCGCCCCGACAACTCCCAATTCTTTGTTGCCCTAGCTAGTGAAGAACTAAACTGGTAGGCACAAGGTGAACTGAATTTTTGAAAATTTTGTAACTTGTGGCTAAAATTAAAGAAAAAAAAAATGGAATATAATATTAAAAAATAGAAATACGACCTTTCTCTCAGAAATAAAATAAAATAAAAAATATATATATATAATATTTTATTTTTTAAAAGAGAAAAAAAAATGCTGGTACATTATTATTCCATGAGCCCACTAAAAACAAATTCCATCATGATTGCATATAAGTAGTAATCTGCATCATGTCATCATCCCTACAATGATTTTTTTGCATACATAGAATTGTGGGACGGTTTACCTAGCCATTCTGCGTAATATTTGCACTTGTAATAATATACCGTACTACCTTGGCAGTTCAACAAATGTGTGTCCGTCGAATAATTAATTAACTTTTGAAATTTTCATTTTGACAAATAAAATATTCTTGAAAATAAAATACTTTCCTTTTAAAAAAATTTGTTACTTTTTTTTCATAAATTTTTTTTAAAAAAAATTTCAATATTTCTGAAAAAAAATAATTAATGTCAAAGGTGCCAAGGTAGTAGGGAATTTTCTTTTGAGATTGGGTTGGGAGGGGGTGGACATAAAAAATTCTCCTCTTTAGTATTGCAAAGAAAGAATGTCTACTATTGAGAATGCACATTTTGCAAAGTCGCACACTTGCGTGTTGGCTTCATAATAGGTATACTATTATGTGTGGGGGGAGAGAATCCATGGACGTGTCAACTTTTTGACAATCTAAAGGGGGAGAGAGAGAGAGAGAAGGAGGTTCGAATGAATGCGCATATTTGTTGAACAGAAATTTTAGGGTTAATGCGACAAATGTCCATATGCAAAAGAGCCCATTGCCCCATTCCTCAAAGATGTTCATGCACAAATGAAGGAAGGAAGGAAGAAGCTTAGCTTGGGGTGAGCTGACTTTGCTGAAAAATGCTCAATGAGTTGGGATCAAGAAGACTTAGTGAGTGATGAGGAGGGTTCAAGAACTTGTCCTTCCTTGTGCATGATTAAGCTCAAAGGGGGGTTGGCTCTCAACATGTTATTGTTGCACTAGTGCATTTGACCTTTGCTTGGGATTTATGCCCACCTGAAATCACCCTTGTACCTATCGAACGGACAATTGAGATGCAATCATGGGGGAAAAGTAGATGAACTAATTGGCCCGAATCTATAAGGTTTCCCCAAAAACAAAAAAAAGGACCCATCATGGGCCACAACACAAGCAACTCTGAGATATAAAGCTAGTGAATTTTTTAGGAATTTTTTTGATAGTGGCTATCATCATCCATTGGAGGAAGATGTAGAAAATGTGGTGATCATCCCTTAGAATTTTGTAGCCAAATCTGGCTATAAACCAAAATTTTAATCATCCTTCTTTATTTTTGGCTACATAATAATAGTAACCAAATATAAAGATTTGATGATTTTTTTCCAAACTCTTTTTCTTTTCCAAATTTTTGACAATTGAAACCCCCAAAAATCAAGTCATTTTCTAATCGTTCATTTCTAATCTCACTTTTTTGGCAAAATTTCTCAAGTAAAAAAAAAAAAAACTACGGTATGGCTTCCACCCAATGGCATAATTTTATGTAAATTGGTGGATAAATTGATTTCACAACCAAGAAAATAGGTAAGTCACAAAAATGCTCAAGTGCAACTTCAAATTGACCTCAGTGGTGTTGTTGTAGATTTTTTTTAAAAAAAAATTGTTTTCCCTTTTTCCCTCAATTTTGTAATGTAGACAAAATCATGACCCATTTTGGCTTTACATACTCTTCCCCGGCTTTTCTTGGTTGTATATTATGATGATTATTTCAGAAGCAAGAAAAGCTGCTAGTGCTCAAGTATGTACTATTGATTCAAGTTAAGCTCTTTACAAAAGTAGCACAAGTTTGTAGCCTACTATATTGGGGCATTCTAGTGTACTAATGTGCTCAAATGTACTCAAATTCAACATGATCTACTTACTATCTTTACCTCCAGACCTCAACATGAGGCCTGCCTTATGGCCATCACTCATGCTATGAACCCTGACATCACTAGGTACTTTTTACTTACAACATGGTGTCAATATGATGCCAGAACAAACACCATTATAACTAGGCTAGAGCAGAGTTTAGGGTTTAGGGTTTTCAAATTTCAAAAGCAAACCAAGTTGCCCTCCCTTGGACAACCTTTTTTTTTTTAATGAAGTTACCTACCCATTGAGCCAAAAACAAAATTCTTCTCATCATGATACCCATCTTGGAGATCTTTATTTAACAAAAATTTAAGAACTAAGAAACAAACAAGTAGTTTTACTTTAAGATTTAATTATTTTTTTATTTTAAAAATCCTCTTGTTTTGTATCAAGAAATATTGAATTTTCAATCAACTTAATTTTCTATGTGGAGCACAATAAGCCACCCCCCTCCCCCCCTCCCCCATTTTTTAGTAAATTATTTCATGTTGCTACCTCATGCATATACATGATTTCACTTTTGTCCTTGTGGATTTTAAATACATTGTTTATATTTACACAACCTCATGCTGACATCAAAGACATCAAGTGCACAACATACCATGCTTACATCACATGACACTTGGTTTTTATCATGTATAACTTAATATATTGCCCATAATAAATTCACCGTTTGCAAAAAAAATAATTTGTCAAATGATAATTATGTGCCATTTTCTTTCTTGTAGAAGAGAACAAACTATAGTGGGTTTATCAATTATTTGTATGCTTTTGGGTATGCTTTATGTTTGTCATGATAGACAAACACAAATCATAGGGGACATTAGGTAAACTTGTTATTTAAAAAAGCTTAGGACCTTGATGTGTGGGACCTTAGGGTTCAATTCACCAATAAGTCATGTTATATGTTACATACTAGATAGAATCCACCCAACTTTTGTAAAGGTCATCAAGTCAAAACCATTGGTCCATAGGGTTCACACTTCACTCCTTCACCACAATTGAACCACCTTATTGCCCTTCATAATAACTATTATTAAAAAGTGACCACCTCCAAAAGGAATTTGTAGTTTTATTTGGGTGCCTTCAAAGGTGAAGTCACTTACCCATGCCTAGTTTGGCATTGATTTTTTTGGTCACATATTAAAACTAAAATTAAGAATTTCCTTTTCTTGGACTTTGAAGGATCTTAATCAGGGTTTTCTTTTCCAATTTTTTAATTATAAAATTATGGTGAATTTTTCCATAATTTTGGAAATTTTAGTCAAATTTACACCTTTTTATATTAAAAAATCCATTATTTTCTTCTTCCTTTTTGCCCAAAAAATGATTTTCTTACCCCCCCTTCCTTCGCAAAAAAATCCACTACTCTTGACTTGTAATCCTTTAGATAAAATACCTAAGCATGAATAAAAATTGGTGATTGAACATGAAAAGGTCCAAGAATAAAACAAAGATTGGATTGAAGCAAGGAAAAGACAAAATGTGATGCACTAGTGCAATTGTAAGAATGAAAATTGATGTTTATTGCATGATTAAAAAAAGAAAACAAGAAAGAAGGATAATTATTTATTTCCAATTGGTGTTGGTTAGATTTAAGGCCATGGTTTATAATGAATATCTATTATAACTAAAGGTAGAATTTTCATCCCAAAAATCGAAGTCCATATATAATGTTTACCACCCAAACCCTTTGTAATTGATTATGAATGAAACACCGAGGGTGATGGATGAAATTCAATCATGAATCAAAAATTGAACACATGAAATATTCAATGACATACATGAGTATTTCTAAGCCTTTTATGTGTGTTCATGGATGAAAATTTATGATGATGCATTGCAATTTTTCCAAATAGGGACATCCAACACTCATTTGCTAAGAATGAGCAATTATTGCAACCAACAAGGCAATTTTTATTTATTTTGGGTCATCTTTCCACCTTCTTCCCTTGACCACCTTGTTATTAGTGATTGTCTTTCAACAAATGCCTATCCCCACTTAACAACGTATCCTATCTCATTGTCATCCTCAACTTAACACCCCAATTAACTACATTACATGCAATTATTTTCCATCCTCCATTTTTTTTCTAGACAAGGTTTCTTTACATCCAAAAACCACCGTCCACCTTTATTTTTCCCTACTAAACTTTAATCTACATTTATTTTTAATAAGTATACCATCTAAAACTAAGTATTTTTTTATTACATTATTGAGTGGAGTCATTATATTAGGGCTCATGAGTCCTTATGTGAATCCTTATTTAACAATAGGTTAACTAATCAAGCTTATGTGACAATTAATTTAACTAACATTATAAAATAAGATTGGTTATTTATTGAGAATATTCCAAATCCATAATTTATAAGCTTAAATGAAATTTTTAAAAAAAATTATGACTCAAAAAATCACATTAATATACTATTATGTGAAGATATTATTTAGGGTTTTCCCAAGAATATGTCAAATTTTAATATCCATTTCAAGTTTTTAAATTGAACAAAGATAAGCAACAAAAACATTGGTTACCTAATTTTAACAATGCACTTGGGTACTCTATATTGAAATTATATTTGTTTCAAATGTATGCAACTGTTTTCACAATGTTTTAAAAATATTATTATATAAATGTATCAAGCATTTTAAACATTAAATTAGTTTACCATTTCATGTTTTCGAAATTAAATAATAATACATTTTAGTGTGTCCTGGCCTTCTTTAGACTAGAGTTTGGGGTGGTTATCCAAATATCTAGATAATAACTAGCTATTTCAATTCTAGTTCTACATACCCTACCTTGACCTTAATCTTTATTAAAGTACATGAACAAGGACCTAACCCTAAGACTTGCCCTATTCTAGGATACAGGTTTAGTCTTGAATCTGAATGATTATCAATGTTACAAAATTTAAGAAACCTTGCACCAATGGGTGTTTTTAAAATTTTCAAGGTTCCAATTCTTTTTTTCGAAAATTATGGTTTAGGGTTTTGGTTCTTATTGTTACATGCCACATTCCATCACTCCTCTCATGGTGAGCTCTTTATTTTGCACATGACTTTTTTTCCTCTTGTTTTCCAATGCCTTTTCCCTCTACCTCCTATTTTATGTTTTTCAAACTTCCCTTTTTCTTGTCAACGTGTTTGCTTCATTTTTGTTGTGGTGGTTGTGTGAGCAAGAAGTGGAACATTTTTGAGGGATTTTGTTGCATCAATGTCATAAAGTTTTTTGTTGCATTCCCATCACCATTGTTTTTGGTTGTAAGTAAGTGAATGTTTGCAAGGTAGGGTGGCTCTCATTTTGTATCACAATTGTTTTTTGTTTGCAAATTTCATGCACTTACATCTTATTAACATGCCATAAAATATATGGATTGATTTTTTTGTTTGTGGCTTTATATGCAAGCAACTTTCTATATGGTTTTTATTTGGGATATCTTATTGGGACTCAATATATAATATATTTTAAATAAATCAACATAGATGTAAAAAAATTGTGAAAAAAAAATATTAAAAAAAAAATTATGGATTTTTGAATGGCTTAAAACAAGCCATATTTTCATATGAGTTCATATCATAATCATTTTTTGGGTGGATTTTTTTTTTCTCTTAACATGTATATTAAAAAGTTAAAAAATTGTGTAAGATGGTTTCTCTTCATATGGATTTTTTTTGTTCATCAGTCACCATGTAATTCTTCATTTAACCAATGATACCATAGTAGATTGTCATTTTAACATTATTGTATAGACTCTTAGGGAATGGCATATTCATTAAAAACGAATCACCCTAGTTTGTAACCACCCAAATTTCTTTCAAGTTTTATCACTTTTTTTTGTTATTTCTTGTTGAAGTTTTTATTACATTGCCAAATGTTCTATTGTAATCTTTTATTACAAAATGTTTACATCATTGTGGTGGTCATCATGGTGGTCATTATGATTAGGTAAGGTTTTATGTTTTCTTTTATCACCTTTTTCTCTTGTTTTTCATCAATCTTCAAATTATCGTCAAGTTTTTGCTACAAGCTTTTGTAGTAGAGCATCTTGTGTTTGCCATGGTGGTCATCATGATGGTCATCAACCAACACAAGCTTTTCTCTTTCATGAATTTTTTCGCCCTTATTTCAAGTCGAAATTTTTGTTGCATTGTTGAAATTATTCACGCTATAGACTTTTACAATATATCATCTACGTGGTAGTCATTGTAGTGGTCATTGTGGCAATTGATATATATATGTTGCATGTAAGTTTTTTCTTTTCATCACATTTTTTCTTCTTGTTTTGTTAGTTTTTCACATTGACAAGGTTTTTGTCCTTTATTTATTATTATTTTTACCTTTCTTCTACTTTCTTTGCCTTTCTCTTCAACCTTCAACCCTTCTTCTTTTGCAAGCAACAATTTAAAGAACAAGATTTATACACATTGCATACTTTCAATTATGGCATCCACATTTCAACTACTCCTAGTAACACTTTGTGATGAAGAGTATGACATTGAGTTTCCATAAATGTAATTTCAATGTCCCTTTCTTTTGCAATTAATAACTTATAGAATATAGCTCATATAAGGATGTTTACAATGGCATCCACAAATGCCACACATCTTACAATAATAATTTCATGTTCAATGAAGATGAAGAAGACGATGTTATTTGATGTCTCAATTTGAAGTTGAGCTTGGATCACATGAGGCATCCAATGTTGATATAGATGTAGCTTGGGAAATTATAATTCCAAAGTTGTTGCCTAACTAAAATGTATGGCATCTCCTAATCATTGATCATAAACCTATTGGCTTTTTTTGTTATGAATAATGGTGTAGCAATGAACATCAACTTGCAAATGATGCAGTGTTTTGTGTGTCCACCTATTTAATTAGAGTACACGATGCCCAAGGAAAGCATAAGGGGCTTGTGAACTACAACAAAAACCACAACATGAATGCTTTGAACATCCAAATTTAGACATGAAATGAGAATTATTTTTGTTGTAAAGGGTTGTAGAAACCCAAAGTGAAAACAAGCTACAAAGAAGAAAAAAATTATGCCCCTTTTTCAAATCATAAACTTCTTTGGCAACAAATGCCTTTACAACAAATCAAATCCCTTACAATGTGCATTTTTGGAGGACTTGGTGTTATATTTTGCGAAGGGTTATCGACCTATGTCTTTTATTGAAAATCCATGGTTGAAGTGCTTGGTTTTACAACAATGTGGGCATGTGCAATTTCCATCTCATTGCTAAATGGTGATTGATGTGGTTTTAAATATGGTGGAAAAAACCAAGGATAAATGTGTCATCACAATCCTTGCATCTTATGTTATTTGTACATGTTCATTTGACCTTTAGATGTCTTGTGTGAGCTTTGATACCTTTGCTATGGTTGTGAACATCATCAACACCTCATGGGAGCACACCCATGTGATAATTGGGATTTTTGAAATACATAACATTCCAAGTGTAGCCATTGCAAATTAGGTAAAAGATTTGCTAAATACCTTTGGTTTATTTGACAAATTAATTGCATACATCAAAGATGAAGTAGCTTAAATATAAGTTCACTTTTGCATTGATTTTTGTGGTTTTTTGTTTTGCCCTTAAATTATTAGCATGCCCATTTGTAGGGTTGTGTTTTGGGCATGCCATGTCAAAGGCAACCCAATATGCTATTGACAATATTAAAGTTTGTGCTAGATTTTTAGAAGTTAATTTGAAAGAAATTAAATCATCATAGCAAATGACCATTACTAATTGGACAAAAAAAATTGGGAAGGGGAAGCAAGAATGGAAGGAATCTTGAATTATTATAAGGTTGCCCACCAAGATGTTGAAAACTTTGGTGAAGATATCATTTGCTTCTTGAATCATCCTATTCCATGAAACATCAAAGTATTAAAATGTTATCTCCATTTTTTGTGGATGGTAATAAACTTTACATTTATCTTCTAAAGTGTTGATATCTCAAACTTGGGCTATTGTTCAAGACATTATAGATACTCTACTCCCTATTGTGAAACAATTTGTGTTATGAATGAAAGTCAAGGCTATGGTTGTTGTCATATGCATTTTCTTATGCCTTAACCTTATACATTGTCTTGAAATCTAATGTGGCTAGGGTTTAACCTCTAAATCAATCGTTAATTCATGAGGACTTTGATTCAAAATTGCAAGAATTCTAATTGAGGATGATGACAAAAGTCATTAATATTCTAACTTTGTTTTTGACATTTATTTCAACTTACAATCAAGCCAAGGCCCATAACATGTTAATTATCATGCTTGACCTTTGTTTCAAAAACATGAAGGTTATATTGGTATTTATAGGCAATGCACATGCCATTCAAATTATGATGAATTGTGACACTAATATTGTGTGTCATTTTTTATTAATTTTTTTTCATTTGAAACATATTAGGGAAGTAAAAATCAACTAGTAGTAGTTGAAGATGACCTAATTATATCAAATGACAATGCAATCATGTCCACCTTGAAAATTGAGTTGTAATTATATCAACGATTATCAATGTGGTCCCAACAAATATTGAAAACCCTCTAGTTTGGTGGGCAAATCATGCAATGCAATTTTTCCACATCTCCTTCTTTGTTCATAAAGTCCTTGGCATTGTGAGATCACAAATTGAAATACAACAAATTTTTAATGTGCAAGTTTCATCACTAGTTTGAAACAATCTAGGCTTGGGATCAAAAATTGGCCCAACGATTGTCGTGTTGGGTGTGATGGACCCTTGAAGCCTAAACCATGGCTTTTGAGGTAAGTTTTGAGTTTTGTGTGATTTGATTTGTTACTAGAATTTTATGTTTTGAAAGTTGAATTGTCAAGTCCATTTTTTTTTATCATTTGTCATGTGCATTATTGTGGAATGTTGTCATTTGTAATGTGTAATATTGAAGTCATATGTTTGTTTAATTGAAGTGATGGTTTTTTTTATGGGTTTTCCAATGTCAAATGCCCAAAAGCTCAATTATAAAAAACATATTGTTGCATGTGTGAGCAATGAGTAAATATTAGGCACATAATTGTTGCAAGTTAAATGTAATTTCATTGTTTTCAAATAAAAACATATTTTTTCTCAAGTACTTGCATTGTAATTGTATTGATCATTTTTTGGGGGGGCAATTTAATCCTTGAACCCTAACTGCTACCCTAACTGATCCCTTGTCAAAAAGCTTAAACCCTAATACCTTATAAACCCCCATGTTTGAAAAAAAAAAAAAAACTTTAACTAGAGGTGTTGAATCCAAAACATGACCTAAAGGTTCTTAAAAAAACATTTTATAAAAGGGAACCAACCTAGAGATTCTCCAAAAAAACAAAAAGCTCCCCAACATTAGTTTAAACCTTATTGTTTTCAAATCTACTTTAATCAAAATGGCTTACTACAACAACCTTCCAACATCAAAATTGGGTGGGAAAAACTTTTGCTCAACAAAATTCTTTCATTAACACAAAACATTTGACTTGCACTTACACATAGGTGAATATCAATAAAGATTTAATGCAAGTTGAATTCAAATTGTATTTGAAATTTTACAAAGATTCATCACAAATTTGACATTCATTGGATGCACTACTTTGTTACACATATAGATATGCATCCTGTTCTTTGTGAACTTCACATCCAATCATCAAATTGGACAAATTTTCAATATGTTAGGATTTTGTGAAAGTGAATCATTGGCTTTGGTGGATGTTCATAGCTCCATGAATATTTAACATTTGGAGTAGATATTCAATTTGTATATGTGTGCACTAGGAGTTTTCCAACAATACCAAATCATGTCCAATTCCTCAAAATGGAAGTCCAAGAATTGAATTGAAAGAAAACTTCACCTTATGTATGTGAAAATAAATGCACAAGGTCTAGGAATCATAGGCATAAATCCCCCAGATGTATGTCAACACAAGGGGAGTCACAATTTTTTTTAAGACTCAACCCAACAAGTGATAGGCAAAGAAATAACAAGACCAAATAATTATTGACAAATTAGGGTTCTTAGGAGACCTTGAAAGCTCAAAACCCTAATTAGAGCTTGAGGAATTGAAAGATGTTATGATACATTCCTCTAGCTTTGATTGGGATTAGGGTTCAAACATAAATTATTCTTGAACCAATTGAAAAAATAGTAATATGAATGAAACAAAAAAGTAAGTTAATGCTTGAAGAGGAGTGGGCTAAGCCAAGGGGTGCTTATTTGGGGAATACCTCGCTCCAAGGGCATTAACTAGTATCAAGCACTAGTAGAAAATTTTCCCCCTTTTCCATGTGATACCTTGGCAAAAAAAAGTTCCACTCCGTAACATGTCCTTTAGATGCACAATTTTTTTTTTGCTAGTGTTTTATGGGTTATGGAAATATCCAAGTTCAATTCCTTGCCTCTCTTAACCTTGCAAGCCTTTGTAAAAGGTATGTGGGTACAAACCTTGCAAGAAAGAGTGTATAATAGCCCATGACACACTTCAAGATATTATTGCAACTATTAATTTGGAGAGTGGAGCACATGTTCAGAGGGAGGTCTCCCACCCTTTCCCTTGCCACACCCAACAACGAGTGTATATCTTTATCACCAAAAATAACTTTCGGACTTTGATGGACAGTGTCATCGTTAACCCGACTTGCATAGATTTGGTGTAGTGAACATTGATGACGACAACACATGCAATGACGATGACTGCTCAAGAGAAGACACAATCTTACACTAAACAAACACTAGGTGATGATTTCATTCCCTTTGCTATTGAGATGTACAGGTGTCTTCATTTTCGTTTTGATTCATTATTGATTGCTTATGCACAAACCACTATCGTGCATCATCGGTCGTCTTTAGTCCCCTTGATGCTTGTTTCTCACTATTAATTGTGTTTGTCCATAGCCCTATAGCATGTAGAAGCCATAGCGATTCTTCAATGAGCTACTACACTTGGTTGACGTTTCTCATCTCTTCCTCACATCATAATTAGTGCACCTCTATCATTAATCGATTTGTGACAACTTTTTCATCTTAGGTCTTCTTTGTTATCGTTGATTATCATTTAGTAACCATGGGTCCCATTTACATAAGGTTTTTTCCTTTTTTTTTTGGTTGATTGTTTGTTTTTTTTTTCTTTGGGTTGTGTCTACTTGTGCTCTCATTTGCCTTGTACATTTGATGGATGGGTTCATGTCCTTGATTTTTATATACATGGTTTTTCTTCTATGGGTGGTTCCACTTACTATTGCTCACATTTGCTTAACCAAAACCTTAAACCCTTTTGCTAGCCTAATCCTTTTCAAAGAACAATCCTTCTTTTGAGTTTAAAAGAAAAAGGAGGGGGGGGGGGCGATCCACAGACAATTAGGCTCCCTAAACCACATTGGACTTTCTGAACATGACAACAACAAATTATGCACAAGATCATTGTCTGGATATCAATCTCTAATAAACATTACTTACACTCTCTAACATACTCCATAAACACAATACCATGTGTAAGAGCTCCCAATGCAACCAATCAACCAACCAACCAATCACCCAAAGATCAATAACAAGGGGTGTGTCACATTGTGGCCTTGCCATTTACATTAAAAATTATCTTAAAGGAAAAGAAGAATTATGGAAATTCAAATATTTCACCATGCAAGAATATAATCTTCAAAAAAATCCTCTAAAGAAACCAAAATCCTTCAAGATATCATAACTCTACGAGTGAGGGCAACTCGTGGCTACGCCTCTCCAGCCACCCGTGGCACCTCGCCCGGTCCCCCGCAGCGGCTGCCCTGGCCTGTTTTTTCAAAGAACAGGAAGCATGCGGCTCTTAGGGTCTGAAATATTTAATTTTTAAAATTAATTAAAAAAAAACAAATTCAGTGTTGGTGAGTAAAAGAGTGCATCCTCGTTTCAGGACCCTAACGACGGGTTTTCTCTCTGAGGACCTCGTTTCAGGTCCCCAACGACAGGTTTTCTTTTTGGGAACTTCGTTTTAGGTCCGTTTCGAGGTTTGGACCGGGTACTGAGAATCTCGATTCAGGTCTTTTATTGAAGATTCTGGCCACCTCGGTTCAGGTCCTCGAAGTTGTCAGTTGGGTAATAACTGTCACACAGATCGAAATTCCCAAATCAAGAAATTCCTCAACTT
>Ga0116231_10003912_pt1 | contig 30503 bp, 24 predicted proteins | sample S1TSphgellanicum_2_FD_89695 | JGI IMG/M metagenome (GOLD analysis project Ga0116231, IMG submission 89695) | Host-associated microbial communities from peat moss isolated from Minnesota, USA - S1T2_Fd - Sphagnum magellanicum MG | ecosystem: Host-associated > Plants > Peat moss > Unclassified... | reverse complement strand
GGGAAGGTGGTGGCTTCCCCCAAGGTCCGGGCCGTGGTGAGTCTTGTGTGTCCGTGTTGCCCGTGGCTTGTCCCAACACCAAAGGGATCCAGAATGAGTTCTAACCACTTTGTGTGGTTCCATTCAGGCCCATGTGAGTGAGTAAGCTTGTCAATTTTTTCTAGTCTTTCCCGGGACTTCTAGCACACCCCTCTCACCCCCTCTAGTGCTGGAAGTCGGGATCGTGCCCCAAGTTCCAACTCCTTCCGCATTGCCACATATTTAGACCCTCAAGTGGGTCTACGAGGAACTTGGGAGCGCGACATAAAGCTTTTGACTCCATTGAACAAGCATTTATAGCTCTTTTGATTGAGATCTATTGAGGTTCATCAAACATGAAACTCTAGAGCTTTTGATGCATTGTTTGTTTTCTTTTGGTTCCATTGTTGATGCTTGAAAGTTTTTGCATTGATTGTTGACTTCTTGTATGTGTTATCATCTATGAAGCTTTTAAAACTTTCAACTCCATTGCAAAAGTGTTTATGGCTCTTTTGCTCAAGATTTGTCAACTTTTTTAATGTGTTCATTAAGTGTGAAGCACCAAAGCTTTCAACTTTGTTGCTTGAAAGGTTTCAATTCCTTTGCAACATATGTGTGGACTATCAACTTTCTAAATGTATGTGTTCATTAAACATGAAACTCTAGGACTTTATGGTTCTTTTGTTCAAAATCTATCAAACTTTTTTATGTTTGGGTGTGAAGTTTTAGGGATTTGGTGTGTCATTGGTTGTAAAAAAAAAAACTTTTGTACATCAAGGGCATCTTCAACTCAATTGAATTATCCATGGTCATAATCAATTAAGTTGTTTTTCATAACACTCATATTTTTGTTGTTTTTTCTTGCATTTAATGACAATTTGGTATTGTAAATTGTTTGTTTGAATTTTTTAAGTTCAAGGTTGAAAATTTCCACTTCAAATTTCTACCATGTTCATGAGGCATGACATTCTACGGTTCAGTGTTCAAGTCTATGCATAGTGTGAGTGGCAGTGCATTGTTCTTGTGCATAAGGGCTATTTGGAGGTTTGCAATGGTTGAAGATGAAATTTTGTTTTTGAAAGCATGGGCGGAGTTCATGAAATTGCCCTTGATGTGAACATAATCCTTTTTTGCATCTTATTAAATGTGGAAAATGTTCACCACCAATGTGATAATGATATATTATTGTTTGATGAAACACATTTCCAAGCTGTGGAACTTCAAGTTCTATCACGAAAACCACACAACATGACTTCTATTTGTTAGAATTTTTTTGCTATAAATGAAAACCTACTTGTTAATCTTGTGAATCCTCAAATGTTACGATGTACCATCTGCAAGTCTCAACAAGCTTATGGTAACATTTTAAACTAATGTTTCATTGTTAAAAAAAACTTTATCAAATATATTAAAACCAATGGGATTACTCCTATGAAAACACATGTTGATAATTAATGTTCATTCTTGTTTAATTGTTAAAATAAATTTTATATTGAATGAGTGGCAATGGCTAAGCATTTTGGAGTAGATCATAATCAATAAGATGAAAAAAAAAAGGTTAGGCAATTAGTTTGCAATCACTATTCTTTTTGGGGTCAACAAACCCATACAAGGAATGGTGATGAAGCACAACAAAGATCTTTTTGAGGACCTTGTGTTTTATATGCAAAGGTTATAGGCCTCTTTCAACATGTGAAAAAAATTGGTTGTGTTGGTTCATATTGTGCCAATTCCTTCATGTTGAGTTTCCTTCTCATTCTTTTCTTGTGGAACATGAACTTCCTGTAGTAGTCACAAAAACTATGGAATTTCATGTGCTACCACATTGGAGTTATTGTTTTTGTTGGTCCACAAATTTGCAGCTATTGTTTTTGCTAGTTTTGATATTTGGATGTTTAGAGGTGGCATTGACACATTTACTTTGGTCATTAATTATTTGAATAAAATTTGAACATGTTCTAAGCATGTTGTTATTGGGCTATTTGAAGTGCATGAAAAGCAACCATGCCATGGCTTTGCAATTTTAATCTTTGCTAAAAAAAAGGGTTAATTTGTCATGTGAAATTGCTTTTGTGAAATATGAAAACAATAACTTGGGAACCATGGTTATAATATTATGGTGAATAATTGATTGTGAACCATTCAATCTTTTGTGGGTTTATGAGGGTACTTGCTTTGAGTATGTGACGTTTAAAGCATGTTAATATGCAACAAACAATGATAATGTTTTTATGGGTCTAATTTTAGTGAATGTGAAAAATGCTCAAACTAGTTTGCAAAAAATAATTACTTGGATGAAAAAAATGAAAAAAATGAGGTAAAAATGAGAAAAGACATCCATTGAGAGTGGGATGTGACATTAAAAGCTGAAATTTTTAATCAAAACAAGGTTTGTGAATATAATTATAATGTTTGAAAAAACTTTGGAATTCAAGCAAGCCATATTGTTATGTTGTGGGAGGTACAAGACATTAACAATGCAATAGAAAGTCCTTAAGGTTCAAGTGTGGGCCATTGCATGAGTTGTCACTCATTGCTTGAATCTTGTGGTGACAACATATCTGATGAACTAATCTAAAGGTCATTGGTTATTATCACATGCCTTGATTACTCTAATTATCTTAATTGTGATTATGAAATTTAAAACAGATCCCTTGTTTATGGGAATGAAACATTTGACCTTTTTAATGTTGAGTTTCACTTGTTGAGTAGAAATATGTGATAAGGGGTTGTGAAGGTAATTAAACCCATTTTGGGACTTTTGAAAACCTTTAATTCCCATCAAGTTCACAATATGTTGGCCTCTATGTTGAATTCATATTTCAAATTTTTATAGGTTGTGAAAAGCTTAGTGAGCCATAGAAATGCAATCCAACTTATTATTGCATATGATGTGAAAAGATCATCCCCTTTTGATGACAATTTTTTGATTGACTAACTCTTATTGTCAAAGCATTTGTAGCACCATGTGATGGATCTATTGTTCAAGTTGAAGAAAATAATAACATGTTTGGTGTTGAAGCTTCCATGGAAAAATCTTCACAAATGCTTGTTATTGTAGAGTTCTATTTATTTAAGAGGTCAACTATCCCACAATTTATGTGTGTAGATCCTCTTGCTTTGGGGTGGACCCATGAAGGAAGTAAGTGAAAAATGGAAGGACATTCACTGAAGTAAGGTGGCCTTAGGAAATTCCGTGTAGGCTTTTACACTAGGCTTTAAGAAGTAGGCTGGGCTCCCATCCAGGGCGTGCGCTAAAGAGGAAGAGAAAAGGGGGGCTTTTTTATGGCAACCGAAAGCTCCGGTCAACGAAAGTAGAGAGATAAGCTCCTGTGTGGACAGAGTAACGCTAGAGGGGTCCACAACTGGTGGGGCGACCGACTAAGGGCAACGGGAGTAGCCTGTTGTGTTCGTCCCGCACCTCCTCCTCCGAGCGCTCCCTGCCTTCCGAAAGCCTTGATCTTCTGCATTTGGCGCTCGCGTCGAGCTCTTCTATTCTTTTTCCACAAAGTCCGTCCGCCAGGCTCTCTTCGAGAAGGACGACGAAGAGGGCGACGAAGAGGACGAAGGGTTCTTGTTTTCTTTGAGCGGCAGCAAAGAAGTTGTTTCCAAATCTGTCGAAATAATGGCTCCCATGGCCGCAGCTCTTGTACAGGTGCGCGGTAGTGCAGAGACCCAATCGTCTTGCTCTAAAAGTCTTCACTACACATCACAACCGTCCTGCTTTGTAATCTGAGTGTTGTTTTGGTTCAGTGTGCACGTTTCAATTAGGAGTTGCCGGATGCGCAGATTCATGTTTTCGATTGTGGATGTTGGCCACTGGGAGAAAGAACATCTGACATCTGTTGCCAGAAAGTCGTCTTTCGTGACATACCCTGAACAGATTTCTAAAAGCGTTTCTTAGCCGTGATGAGAGTTTTCCCTTAAACATTTTGCTGCTATACTGTGCTTTGTAGCGTTGGGCCGGTGCGATTGTCTGACTATTTTACCTTGTTAGTTAACTTGAATTTGAGTTCTCAAGTTATGGACGACTTATAGCTGGGAGTGTCAACATTTTGTGTACATATGCCCTCATGCTCTTATCAAATCGTTGGCTCATATGTTTCATGCTTCGCCTAGGTTTTCTCATCAATACAATGGCATTTACAAGGTTATTGTCTCTGAAGGGGAGGCACGCTTCACATCTCCTGACGTTTTCTGCTTTGCAGATTTGCAGACTACATGATTTCAACAAGTGAATAAGTTCATGTTTGGTGTCGCCTTGCTTGCTTTTTGTTTGTCTCTCGTGGAACTAATATAGTGCTAGAAATTGAAAGTTACGCAAATACAATTCTGGAGCATCTTATTCTAGTTGTTGTGTACACAGGGAAGTCCATGTGTACCTATGCATGCCACCTCACCGAGCTGCCTTTATTCCTCTCAAAGATGCAAGGTAATTAATTGACCAGAAGTGGCATACCTAGATCTTGTTCAACTTGGTGGGTTTTGATTGTTGTGCCTTAATATTATCAACTGTCTGGAATATCTCCCTCTTGATTTTGCACATCTCTCTACAAGTCATGTTTGTGATATGTAAAAATTTTGCACAACAATAGCTTATGGTCACCTGTGTCATCAAATACTTGAGAAACTGCAGATTGAGTTCCCCTAGTATAGTTTTGTGTCTCCATTGCAACTTGGCTTTTCAGTTGTGATTTTTTTTTTGGTTACTACTGCACATCTCCACTTTTTCATCTCTTTTGAAACAGGTAGCTTCAGTCCAGACATTCTCTGCAGAAGTAAACTCATTCTTCACAGGGCAGTCTCTCCAATTGATCACTGCTCCACCAAGGACATTTCAAAGGTCACAAACTGCTAGAGTTGTGGCCTACACAAAGGTTGCATCACTTCCACTGGAACTTGAGGCAGCTACAGAACCTCCATTAAACACATACAAGAACAAACAGCCTTACATTGGAACAATAAAATCTGTAGAGAGAATTGTTGGGCCCAATGCAACTGGTGAGACTTGCCACATTATCATCGACCATAATGGAGATGTGCCATATTGGGAAGGCCAGAGTTATGGCATCATACCTCCTGTAAGTTGCCAATCTCTAACGTTTCCTTGGGACACTCAGGTTTCAGCTCCATCTATTCAGAAGCGTGTGTCTAACTAATTTGATGCATATTTCGCAGGGTGAAAATCCCAAGAAACCTGGTACCCCAAACACTGTTCGCCTGTACTCGATTGCTTCTACCAGGTATGGAGATGAATTTGATGGGAAGACAGCCAGTCTTTGCGTCAGACGGGCAGTGTATTGGGATCCTGAGTTAGGAGCTGAAGACCCCGCAAAGAAGGGTATCTGCAGCAATTTCCTTTGTGACAGCAAGCCTGGAGATAAGGTTCAGATTACTGGTCAGTTCTTCCACATCTCCTATCATACTAATTACTGTCCTTTACTGGTGTCTTCATCATTCATGAGCATTCTGTTTCCTAGGGTTTCATTGTATTATGCTCTGCCCAATATTGCATAAAGATAAAAGAGTGGAAGGGCATGGGATATCTCACTGAAAAGGCTGTCCGATGCAGGCCCATCTGGCAAGGTGATGCTTTTACCTGAAGAGGATCATAATGCCACTCACATCATGGTGGCCACCGGCACGGGTATTGCTCCTTACAGAGGGTACTTGAGGAGAATGTTCTTGGAAGATGTGCCTAACTACAAATTTGGTGGCCTAGCTTGGCTTTTCTTGGGTGTGGCCAACACGGACAGTCTTCTTTATAATGATGAATTCCTGGGATACAAACAAAAGTTTCCCGACAACTTCAAATATGACATTGCATTGAGTCGTGAGCAGAAAAACCCAAGTGGTGGCAAAATGTACGTACAGGACAAAATTGAGGAGTACAGTGAGGAGATATTCACATTGCTTGACAAGGGAGCACACATCTACTTCTGTGGGTTGAGGGGCATGATGCCAGGCATCCAAGCCACCTTGACAAAAGTTGCAGAGTCAAGAGGAGAGAACTGGGAAACAAAGCTTGCAGCATTGAAAAAGAACAAGCAGTGGCATGTTGAGGTCTATTAAAATGTGCCGAGGTAGTGTGTTCTAGTCTTTCAAGCTCCCACAAATTCTTGCAGTTGGCTGCCAAGAGGAACCTAAAGTGCCTCCTAGTTTCTGCAACAAAGTTTGTCAGTTGTCTAGGAGCTGTGTAAACAGTTTTCTGCAAAAAGTTTACTGATGTATGAGCTGCCCCATATGACTAGGTTTAGTAGCCTGTTGTCATGTTCTTATTTGTCCAATTTCTTCCCTCTTCAAGGATTTGAAAGTAGGCTCCATCAGATATCTGGTTTGATGTGTATGAAGGCTATTGGCAAACAGACGGATATTATTTGAATTCTTACTGAAGATCACAACAGCTCCTTTCAATGTTCTGAGTACACCTTCTTGTGGCATTTCCCAAGTTTTAGTAGATATATGGACAAATCGTACTGAAAATTCTTGGCTAGGGTTACAGCAACAAACTAGTTTTCTAGGACCTTGGGAGTTGTGGTTTCAAAACCAGCCACAGCCAGATTAGGCAACTTGTGCAGAGGACTCTGCTAAGGGTGTGGAGAGTCTGGACATCCAGCTAAAAGATTAGAATCTTCACATTGACCTTATAACAGCCATTGCGAGTTTCCACCATCATAGGGCTATAGCTCTCAGAGCAAAGAGACTTGGTCAGGCTTGTTTGCCAGCCTTTGGGGGCATTCTTATCTCCTCAGCGGTTCACTCTGTAGAGAAAATAGGATCTCTAACATTGGCATTTGCTCAAGCTGAAGGAGCAAATCAGCAAAGAGAACAGAGTCTGTTTCTGTTATCCCCATGCTGGATACATGTGGCATCGACTTCTGGCAACTTCAGGCACTCAGTAAGATGCCTTCACATTATTGTATTTGAATTTTTCCATGTTTGTTACCAACACTAAAGGTTGACACAGAATGTATCATTGCCTGATACTTTGAGCATGGAGCTGTATGAACTGATTCTCACCCCTTGCTGCAGAGTGCTGTGCTCTCTGTGCCTAGAGTTCTGCACAGCTTTTGCCATTATAGCTCCCAACTTTATGGCTCTAGACAATGCAGTCAGATGATAGTTCCAGCTGAAGGAGGGGAAACTTTTCATTCATGTTTATGGCAACAATATAGTTACCTAATTGGAAGGCTTTTGAGCAGTGTTTTTTTCTTTCCTTTTTTTCAATTTTGTGATGTAGCAAGAGTGATGATCATCCAGAAGAAAATTTAGCCGAATTTGGCTATAAACCAAATATGAAAGCAGAAAAATGTAAAGATCCTTCTATATTCTTGGCTACTTATTGGAACCTTATTGTAAACAGCTTGGTAATTTCGATTTTTTCTTTGTCATAATCTGGTGGAAGTTGGGGCATTTTTTTCATGATAGTTAAATCATGACTTTAAATAGGTTAAATCAGGATTTGTAGGCCAAGATTGGGTGAAAATTCACCAAAAATAAAAATGCTGCACTTGACCAGTGTTTTTTATGGCAATTAATTACCAAAATTTGATCCAAAAATGTCACTTCTACTTTTACAAATGAAATGAGAGTAACAAAAGAAGCTGCAATTATTTGCTTTAAACGCTCCCATGACAAGGTTTAAGCCCATGAGTGTTAAACAGTTTTTCCCATTTTAAGAGAACCTTCAATCCTGGTTTTGGAATTGTAAAATTAGTTTGGAGGTTCTCTGGGTGTGAGTTTGAACTCAATTTGTTCAATTTTTAAACTCTTCAGTTTTGGTTCTGGCACATTTTTTTCAAATTCAAAAACTTTTGGTCCAATTCAAAGATCAGCTTTGATTTTGTGCACACACTACACACTCCCCCCTGCCAAAGATTGAACATGGGCACAAAGTTTTTACAACAAATTAAAATAGGGGTCTATAAGAGTATGAAGGTCAACAAGTAATTCAAATTAAAACTTAATAATTAAGCTCAACAAACTTATTAAAACTTTTCCAAAAAAATTCTACTTTCTTATCTGAAGATTCTTAGCATGTTTTCAATGATATTTTTTCATGGTTTTGGTTTTTGGTTTTCAATCTAACAAAAGATTAATTCCATACTCCAGTGTTTATGCTGATTTCAACAAAATGGGGTTAACTCGAGTCCAAGTCACAAGAACCTGAACTTGAAGCTCTGGCTTTTACTAGTGATGTGCAATTCTTCTTTTTTAAAAGAAAATCTCTAGTTTTAATTTTTCATTTTTTCTAAAAATTGAAGGTTCTTCATGTGTAGGTTTTGAGCTTGGATTTTCCCATTTCAAAACCTTACAATTTCAATTTTGACACATTTTTTCAAATTCAAGAACCTTCAGGCCTGGTTCAAACTGAGTTCTATTCCATGTAGACATTACACATTTCTCTAGGCTAGATATTGTATAAATTAAAAAAATTATATCAAATTCAAATTGGGGTTTATGTAAGTATGGAGCTTAACAACTAATAAAAATTAATATTCAATTCTGAAGTGGAGTCTACTTATCAATTTTTTTTGAAAAAAATCAACTTGTCTACTTAAAAAATTCTTTTTTTTTTGGAAGAGTGTTTTTTCACGATTCTGATTTCGGGTCTGGATGTAGCAAAAAAAAAACTAATCCCAATATTTAATTTTTGTGTTGGTTCCAACAAAAAGATGTGAACTCAAGTTCGAATCACAAAAACTTGACCTTGAACCCCTAATTTTAATGTTGAAAACTAGAAACCCTCATAACATTAGTTTTACCTGACAAATCAAATACCCTCACAACATTGAAAATGACCACATTGGATTGTCCATTATCTTCATTAACCTCTAAATGTCCAAAAACACATGCAAATAACATAATTCACATTGAACTACACAAATTTTTCAAGGTACCCACCTCTAGGATCTTGTGGCGCACAACATTTGCAAACTTCACACAAAAATTGAATGTAATCAAATGGTTCCATTGGAAGATGTGAGTATTGATCCACATACATTCATGATTGACTCACATGGGTATGGCTGAAAAGTGAAATTTTGACCTAGATTTTTATATGATATGAGAATTGGATATTTTTTAAGATTTTGGAAGACCCTTGAATTTACCTACTTCACAAAATGAGGACCTCAAAAGGTGCTAACCCCTTCCAGATATGAGCTTGCCAAACTTCTTATTTTGCAAACAAACATATGGAGCTTGAATCCTTTGGCCACATTGCCCATTATGAAGAAGATCCCTTGGGGAACCTATGATCTTGAATTGGACGAATTTCATTAGAATTTGGAGCTACTTGTAGGGCCCACTTAAAATCATCTGTCAACCAAAATTAGGTTGATTAGACCTTTAGGGGTTAATAGCCATATTCTTATATAAGTCAATTGTTTATTCACCATATACCTTTTGCACTAATGGTGCTATTTATTTAATTTTCTACTTATATGCACATTGTTGTTAAAGGATATATTTGATGCTATTAGAATAAGACTTAATACAACAACTTTATCCCATTATTGTCTTACTTAAAAGTACCTTCACAATTGGTGTTAAGGATTCTAGTGGTAAATCCACTAACACCAAGCTACCATCAAACAATTAATACATTGCAAATCTAGAGCTACTATCAACCATGATGGTAGTTAGCTTATAGGCTCCCATTCATATTTGTGATGGCAAGTACCTACTAATGGCTACATCTAACCCTAGACCATAACATATTTCTAAACATCATTCACGCTTGTAATGATAGTTTTTGTAGGTTGGGTATGCATGTATGTGTTGTTTCCTTTGGGTCAGCATTTAACAACACTTGTACTCACAACATCTACATCTTTGTCATGCTCCACAAGCTTTTCCATTTAGAGTGTGTTGAAGTCTTTGCCCTTGTGTTGCCAATCATCATGATCCTTATGATCTGAATGAAAGGAGAGAGAGCTGGTTCATCTTTGTTACAAGAAGAACAGGATTGGGAAGGTAATCGCAGGTGTGCTTTTCGACTTTATTTGCTACTCTCTATCCCTTTGATCTGAAGGAAAGTAGAGAACTGGAAGCACTTGGATTTTTTGGCCTCTACATATGTCGATCTTTGTTCTGTTTATGAGAGAGAGATCATGGCTTCTATATCATACCCTAATGTTGATTTGTAATTGTCAGGTTGAGTACTTTTGATGTTTTTCCTTGCGCCTGTGAACCTTAAGGTAGTAGCTCTGCAAGGCCACTTATTTTTATTAACTGAAATTTTAAAAATTCAATGCCAGTGGGGGTTCACTTGCCTTTCAGGATATAAAAGATCGAGGCCACTTTTGTGGGTTCAACTGTCTATGTTTTGAATTTCATCCAGCCATTTGGGGGGTGTCTTAGGGGTTCAAGAAGTGTTGAAAATATGCTATCATTGCATTACATAAACATAGAGTAAACAAGATCCAACTGTTTCACAATACTGTAGTACTTGGGTCAGGCCAGTTCAACACTCATTATATAATTTTCAGAAATGTTGAAATGTTCAATTTATTTTTTTAAGAAACATTCTTTCTGAAGGAAAATAAAGAATTTGATGGAGTATTTGTGAATATATCATTTGTTGAAATGGAATCCTCAAAATTAATTAATTATTCAACAAACATGTGTTGAAGTGACGAAGGTACTATGCTAGAGCTTTGCTACTACTAAAATGTTCATTTGTTTCTTGCTGCCAATTTCATCATGTTGGCTTGGGTTTTGCTCATGCATACAATGGGTCTCCAATGTTCAAAATTGTCACCATGAGGCACATGGACTGAGTAATGAAAAATCTCAATGCGGTTTCAAGAGTTGGCTATTGTTTGAAGAAATGGAATAGATTTTGGTGCATTTGAAAAAAATCTTTACAATCAGGTAAATATCTGACCCCCCAAATCTTGATCTCATGTGCTAATGATATCACCATGGTCATGACAAAAGCTTGTAACATGACACCCCTATGAAGCAACAAAAGCAAATCTCATGACAATCCAGAAATCTCCAGACTCACCATAATAAATGACTAAACGACTAGGAAAAACAAAAACACAGAAGAGTAGAACTAAAACTAAGTCTAATAATAAAACTGGCATTATGATTCTGAACAAACAAAATGTAAAGTCCATGAATTATATAGCATGTAAGAAATGCCACATTTTTTTTCCTAGATGGTAAGTATTTGTCTGATATGATCAATGTCTAATGTGTAGGGTAAAGCTCTATGGTGAGGGCATTCCCAAAATAAGGGGCTCATGACGAGGTGGGTAGCCAAGTCTGGCTTCGCATTTGGGGAATGTCCCCCACCCATGTGCTTTGCTAGACTATCTTGAACTTCAAGATATGTGGGTCACAAGTCATGAGTTGTAAGAGGGGGAGGGAGGGATATTCATGGACATAAAGGTGCCCTCCAAATACATTTGCAAGGCTTCAAAATTCCCAAAGATTAGCTTCTAATTTACAAAAACCAACAACTAAAAAGTCTGAACTTATGCCATATTACCTACTATTGAGGTGGATATCCAACAACAAGAAAGATTATTGCACAAGTATATATGATTGCATGAAAGCTAGAGACCATTAGACAAAGATCAAAACCAACCCAAGAAACTTAGAATTCCAAAAGTTGCTGAGAACCCACAATGAACTCCAATGCAGATGTTTGGTGCACAACAAATATATATGAGACAGAGAGCAAGAGAGAGAGTATATGACTACAGACTGACATTCTTGGCAAGACAATTGTTGGGACATCATGGAAGTAGATTGCAAAACAGAAATGTACATATCATCAGAGTGTTATGCCAGCATATGAAATGACTTAATTGGTGGCATAAGCACAACATTCTCAGTCCATGTATGTCCTGACTTCTTCCCTCAATACTACTCACATAAACTGAAAGCTTTAAAACAAAAGGTTATGTACACCCTCAGTAGAACAACTCTGACCAGTAGTGATAATTGTACCAAAACAGTTCTCACTTTCTATCCCTCACCTAATTAATCAATCATGCATGCTTCAGAAAATTTCAGTGTGGAATGTGGCAGTGAACCTTAACCAACCTTCAGCACTAAATCCTTTTGGTGTCTCATGTCTCTACATGCCTAAATTGTTCTCACCCATGACATAGAAGTTTTGTATCATAGCCTAACAACATGAGGTTTCTCCTAATTCAAGCTCTGGATGTTCAACTGTAGCTTTACAGCAGTATGTGCAGACCCAATTTCATTACTCGTTTTCTTCCTTCTCACTCTCGTAAATTCATTTGCCAAAATAGTAAATGTTTCTACCCCTGAAAAATAGCATCTTGGGCACAACTTTGCAGCTGGTCTTGCAGATTTAGCTTGCAACCACGGATGCTACAATTACAATCTGTTGGAAAAACTGAACTATGGATTTTGTCCCCAATTAAATGGTTAATAACAACCATGGATTTGGAACAAATGCCTTGAGTGGAGTTCTTCACGGTGACATCTTTTTCTGTGCACTTATAAATCTGCTTTTGTAGTCACATAAATTTTCCAGAAGCCATTGAAATCAGTTTCCCAACTCTTATGATATCGAATTCCTCCATTTTTGAGGTGTGGCACCATCACAGTCTCTTCCTTGTTGGGGTGATGAAAAATTTGCATTCTACTCAGCTTTTTCCACCCAGATGACCATGGTGATGATGAGTGTGGTTTGGGTGGTTTCAAAAGCCTCTCAACCTGCCACAGTCCACCAGTTTCAGAACCAGAATAGTAGTATTTCCACAACTAGCAGAACCCACAAAACACCTGGATCAATTTCAGGAATTCCTTAGATCAAAGAAAAAAACAATTTCAGAACACCAACTTCAGGACTTGGTTAGAAAGAAAACACCAATTTCAGACATCATTATGGAGAATGACTTTCACGCATAGCTGGTTTACGGTTTAGGGTTCAGGATGAGTACTTGTTCATGTATGCCAGTATATTCTTTCTCAAGTTGTGTGCACTTGATTATCATTGCATCAAGGTCTCGTTGCAATGCTTTGATGTCCTTCTGATTGACCTGCTCCTGTGCTGCTGAAGCTTCCACTTGCCGAGTCCCTGTCTGCAGTCCACAGTGGCTCTGGAGTTGTTGCCTTGAGCTTCTAGCCTTGATGAGGTATGCAATTTTGTCACTTTCACAACCTGGTTGGTAATTCCTGTGATAGCACCCCAGAGCTTCACTTGCTCACTAAATACTACCTGCAGTTTGGTAATGTCTCAGGTTTCAGTATATACCAAATGCTTGAAGGAACTTGATTGTTATGCAAGGTTTAGATCATGTGACTGCCTAGGATTCACATTCTGAAACCAGTTTCGTGAGCTTGGTTATTTGGAAAAGATTTGTACTTGGACAAACAGTACGGAGCAGGAGGTGGTCATTTTGAGCTGCATGCATGCATGCATCCATTGACAGTCTTTGGCAATCCAATACCGACAAATTAGCTTCTTCCTCTCATGCTCTGTTAACCCTGGATGTGCCTGAAATCAATCACCCAGCACATTGCAACAAAAAGATTTCCACATGAAGCCCATGGATGCATTGTAACAAAAATATTCCATGCCGAAGCTGGCATTGCATCAGATACAAAGCTTAGACACTGTTAACCCTCCAGGGATGTGCCTGAAATTATGATCACCCAGCACATTGCAAAAAAAATTTCGATGATTGTGAACTTGGCATTGCATCAGATAAAGATGCAATGTCTGGGATCCTCCTGCACTTCATTTTATTGGTTTCAGTGGTAATCAAAAATATAGAAGGATGATTAAAGATTTTTACTTCATGTGGTCTATAGCGAGATAATTTGGCTATATCTTCCTTGGGGATGATCACCACTTTTCTACATGTATCTTCCTGTCTATGATTGCCACTTTGTCTACATTGAAAAATTCATAAAAGAAGCCAAGAAAATCCAATAATGTGTTTCTAACAACAAATGCACATGGCACTTGGCAATGTTTTTATATGATGTCATGTGGTGCTTTAATTTAATAAGCTTGCATGCTGGCCTTTCAGACCTACCTCCATTAATAAGGTCATAATTTGTTCTTCAATAGTCAACTTTCAGATAGTCTTCAAATTATGAAGGGCACTTTTGAAGAGTCTTCAAACTGTGAAGGGCACTTTCAAGGTTGTGTACTACTTGGTTCTTGTGTGGTCAACTTTCAAAGAGTCTTCAAATTGTGAAGGGAGCTTTTGTGTAGTCAACTTTTGAAGAGTCTTTAAATCATAACGTGACATTTCAATTGTGAAGTGTAGTTTGCAAATCAGTCTTTCATCAGTGAATTAAGGGCACATCAACCCTTCAACTTCAAGCCCTAGCTCCACAAATTCAAGGTATAGTATTTGAAAATAGTTTATGAATGTGTGCTCACAAGAGGGAAGTAGATATGAACATTCAAGTTATTGTCACTCGAGTTTTTGCATTCTAAACCTTGATTTTGTTTTTCTTTGTAGCTACAAGTTTGGAGATGCAAAAGAAGCTACAATTGCACTTGGAGTGCCATCAGTGAGTGATAAGCATTCAAATGATTCATAAGGTTAAGGTTCACAAAACTTTCTAGTACTTCAGATTTTTGATTGGCTCAAAAGAATTCAGAATGGGCAAGGTTAAGGAATGGAGGCTTTTTAAAGTTGGGGTATCGTTACTATCACATCTAAAGCAAGTTGTCAATATAGTATTGGTCTTTCTGAAAGACTTTGTGTACTTAATCAAGATTGCCATGCAATCCAAAAACAAATATTTGATCATACCTTCAAAGTTGATTCGATTTGGGAAGAATGTCATGCATGTGGTGAAATATCAAAGGTCATATAGTGTCAAAATTGGTGGTGTACACGAGTGATCTTTGTGTCAAGAATCTATAATCTTTGATGAATTATACATATACAGTCAATAAATTCAAATGTTCCTACAAACATAATGTGAAATTTGAATGCATGGATATCTAGAATGTACAAGAATTGAAAATTTTCTTTTTCACATTCTACCAGATTAGTGAACCCAACAAGTTCTCCTTGAACCACATTGATGGTGATCGGTGAAAATGGACACATTTTTAAAGCAGAAGGAAACAAAGTTCACCATGAAGAAGAGATAGTGATAGTAGGTGGTGGCATTAAGGGCCTTTGTTTTGCCGTTGCTCTCCATAGGTATGATGTCATACCCTATTCAAATAATTATCACAATTTGATGTTAATCTAACACCAATTTGAAATTATCATTGATAGAATGAAATGTGACCATGGGATTATTTTGTTATTATTGGAACAAAGTTGGGTTGAAGGTTGTTGTTTTAGAACAATCATACAAGTTACGAGTTGAAAGCACTACCATCCCTCTTTGGAACAATGCAATGAAGGTTATGGAGCTTTTTGACATTACTAACCAATTGAGGAACACATATGTCAACACAATGGGGTATGCTATATTCTCTCATATATGTAAAAATTGTTTTTATGTGGTTATTGGAAGTTCATTTTTTAAAAAAATGATTTAAAACATGTTCAATTTCATTTTTTACAATTTCTCCCAACTATTTTTGCAAAGCTGAATATCTCAACTACCTTGAGAGACACTTGACAATATTGGATTTTTCTACTTGTGAAGGAGGGTAAATTGTTCCTACAAAACACCACTCCAAAGGAAAAAACATAGTTGCAAGAATGTAAATGACAATTCAAGTCCCTACCTTGAAAATGAAAAATGATGTTGATAATTTGGTAGTCATAACTTATCTAATTATGGGAGTGATAATTCATAGGTGCTCTCAAGTGATTAGTATCAAAAAATAAAAAACCTCACAAAATTTCATTGACCTAGAACTTCAAAATGGTTCTACCTACTCCGCCAAGGTTTGATTTAGATGTTCAAAATAATGTGAACAAGTATTTTTGTCCGAGCCAATGTTGTCAAGATGTTCATATTTTTTGTGCACATGTAATCCATCAAATGTGTCAAACTACTTTTGAAAAATGACACATGCATATTTGTAATCACTTCCAAGGATATTAATTGCAAATTTTCATGAGTAACATGAACAGTTGCAAGGAAAGGTCTCAATATGTTAGAACAACAAAGGTTAATATGCATTTAGTTGGGGACATTGGAATGTGGATTAACGGGTTGTGGTTGGTTTTGATGGTGTGAATTCAATCATAGGATCTTGGTTAGGTCTCAAAAAGCCAAACAGAATAGGACAACTTGAGACACGAGGAATGGTAGAGTTTCCCAATGGCCACAATTTTTCAAATTTATTTCACATGTTTTATGGCAAAAAAATTGCCATCGGCATTAATACAATGACCCAACCAAAGTGTTTTGGTTGGTGGTTTGAATCAATTGGTTTGAAGGTGAGGAATCTAACCCTTCCATCTAGCTTTTCATCCATGTACAAAGACATACACACATCTTATATATTAATTCACTACGTCCGTCAGTGTGTCTGTCTGTCTTTTACTTATCTCTTACTTCTTTCGATTCCTAGCCCCTTTTTCTTTGGTACCCTTTTTCTTCTTCTTTTTCACAGTTTTTCTTTCTTTCTGTGCGCAGCTTCTTTTTCTCTGACGTCATTTCGCTTTCATTACCTCTCTGGCGTAATCCCATTGGCTCCGTTACTTCCAGATTTCTCTTTTACTTTACACTTCGTTACCCATTTCTTTCCACTTCAGTCCATTTACTTTCCATGCCTTCTTCCCATAGGTGCGTACAGTGAGTACGGAGCTAATTGGATGGCGCCATGGGTTTTCTTTCCGCCGCGAGAAAAAGGAAAAAAACGAGTTAAGTAAAAGATGGACGGGGTTTCATACAAAAAATCTAATCTTCACCTAACTGGCTTCAGTAATAATGTGAATAGGATCAATTGAAAATGGGCCCTGGAAATGGATCATGATTGGTTGATTCTAAATTCTTGGCCGGTGGACAAACTGCCTACAAGCCAACGTTACCTCAAATCGTCAATATTGTGAATAGGGAACAAATTATTTTTTACTATTAGAAGAAAGGATATTTTAAACCATATCTAAAATTGTTTGTGCCTTGCAAGCACGAGTTACCACTAGTTTATTTATGAAGAACATAGTTGTGCAACAACTTGGTTATTATTTGTGACACCTTTCATCTCTTTAGGTTGGCAAAACAAAAAACCAAAGCAAATCAAACAAGAGGCCCTTCAATTCACCAAATACTTTCAAATACCAGAACTTGAATTGTGCATCAACAACACAACCTTCAAACATTTCACCAAAAACACTCTTTGACACGTAATAAACGTGAAACCAACTTGTGAAACTCAAGTGGTTGGTAATGTCACAATTTGTGGTAATGCCTCTCACCCCACATCTCTAGCTCTTGTACATGGTGGATGCATGGCATTGGAAGATGGCATCATCCTTGCAAGAAAACTTCATCAATCACTCAAACCGAAAAAAAATAAAATTTCCAAAGTGCCTGAACTTGAATGAATTCATGAAGCATTGTTGAACTTCCATCGAGAGAGGCACCCTAGGACCAATGTTTTCACATGCAAACTATAATGATAGGAGTCTTAATGAATGTTGACACATCAATAAAATGTTTTTTTTGAGATTGGTTTTTCATTCCTAGGGGTGTTCACATGGGAAATTATATGGAAGATGTTTTGTTTGATGTTAGAAAGTTACCCATTGATGAACCATGATCACATAATTTGGGGGATGGAAAATTGACAATGATATCTATTGCAAAACAAATTTCGAACTTGTTGGTTTCACCACCATTGAAAACTTATTCACAAGTGAATAAAAATAAGCTATAGATGTCATTATATCTTTCTAATGTTCTATAATAATATTTTTAATGTTAATTCTAGTGACGACGACAAATCATAGTTAATTTAGATAAAGTGGCTTCAAGTTCAATAAGTCATTCTTTTGGATGATGATCCCATGTGGAAAATGCCTTTAAACACATGGGAAACCTTTTTATTCACAGATTTCAATTGTCACATGAGAAATTGAATGTTTTTTTCCTCCCAAGTGACACTAGCATATATTAAATTCTATCAAAGTTTAAGAGAAGCTAAATAATGAAATATGAACTTAACTACAACAACTTGATGAAGGGGTACAAGATGGAATCCTCACCACTCTGAAGCGCCAAAGTTTGGTGATGGATTGGTTCCAAAAAAACCAAAGTTCGACATTGAATGTTGACAAAGCTTCCATTCACCAAAGTTCAATGTCAAATTTTGGTAATGTGTAGCACAAGCTCACCAAACTTTGATGGATGGAGCCATTTTCATCAAATAATTTTAGGGTGGAATGCATTTTACAAAATTTTCAAAGAGATTTGGTTCAAAAAAATTTCAAATAGAAGATGGGAAAAATGGGGAATTTAACTTATAATAGTAATGAAATCATCAATTTGTCCAAACTCTTCGAACCAATGTTCAAATTCTAGCTTTAATACCAAGATGGAAATCCACAAAAGGTTGAGGACCTTTACATTGTTCTACAAGTTCACTGATGAATGTAACTTTATGGGAGGTGGAATAGCCTATTTGCATGATTTTGGTGAAGCATCAACATTAGGCCTCAACTTTGGAACTTTGATAACTAAAAGCTTTTAACTTCCATAGTTCGTTGCTAAGCTTAGGAGGGCCAAGAACTTTTGTCTCTCAACACCCCAAAGTTTCATGCCAAACTTTGGAGCATCAAGAGGTTTTTTTCTTTTGATGCTCCAAAGTTCAACACCAAGCTACGGGGGGTGAAGTTCTTGGCGTTCCAAAGTTTGGAATTGCAAAAGGTTTTTTTTTGCTCTGTGCTTTAAAGTTCGGTGCCATAAAAATGGCGACCAAAATAAAATCATTACTTTATAACAATTTTATTTTTTTTCGCTTTGTGCTCCAAAGTTTGGTGCCATAAAAATGGCGACCAAAATAAAATCATTACTTTTTAACAATTTTTTTTTTTGCGTTCAATGCTCCAAATTTGACATTGAACTTTAAAATGCCAAAAGTTTTTTTTTTCTTTCGGTGCCCCAAAGCTTGGCACTAAGTTATGGATGGCCAAAAGTTTTATGTTCTCAACACTCTAAACCCTAGTGTCAAACTATGGAATGTCGAGCAAAAAAAAGCACCGTTAAAAAATAGCAACCTAATTTTGGTCACCATCTCTATAGTGTTAAATTTACCTTTGTTAATTAGTGCATAGTTTGCGGCCTTTTGGTGCACAAACGAGCCACGGGCTAACACGAACTCACAAGACTCATCACAACCCGGACTTGGGGAAGCCACTACCTTCCCCCTTATAGTATACTCTATGCCTGGCCACATGGCCAGCACCCAAATGACATTTTGTCCAGGATTCCCAAGTTGTAGTCTCGAAATTCCCGAAATTGGGACTCCCGCAAATTTGGAGGCATATAACTTTGTGTGTAGACCTCCAATTGAGATGAGATCTAAAGCAAAGTTGTAGCTTTCATCAAGAGGTTTCCAACGGTATGTGGCACACCACATGTACATAAGGAAATCAGGGCAATTCCTGATTTTTAGTGGTTGGGAGTCAAATTGCCAATTTGATTCCCGATCCTTCTTTTGGCCATAACTTGTGTTTTAAATATCCAAATGGGTCATGAAAGCCCATTTCAAACATCTACGTTCTAAGAGATTTCTAATGATATAAGGAACTTTTCAATTTAATGAGTTTTGACCCTTACAATTGCCCTCTAAAGATTCAGGAATCCATTGGGACTCCAACTCTCAAAGTGGGAGTTCATTTGGGAGTGTGGGGGTTCATTCCCTCACACTCTCTTGCACTTTCGGGAGCATGAAATGTGACTTCGGGTTCACTCTTGGCTTGCACCTTCATAAGCCCTTGCCTTAGTCGCAAGCCCAAAGTTAGATCTACAAAATAGATTATTTTAATTGCCTTATAATTACCTCAAATAAATGAAAGGACAAGTATGCATATCTATGGACTACAAACAAATCTCCAACACAATAACATTTGGAATGCAACATGACAACAAATGCAATCATAAACTTATGAAAGACATTCACAAAATGTCAAAAAACTTGTTGTTTAAGCTCAAGGTCAAAACGTAAAGATGGTTTGCTTTGCAATTTCGAAAGTTAAAGTTTGTAAACTTGAATCACACTAAGCTCCTCCCAAGCCAGTTGCCTCCCTACCCGCCTGCCTACCTACGACAAAAATATATAGACGTAGATTTTATAAAATAGTGCTAATACCTAATCATTTTGATCCTCATTTCACATATTATCATATAACTTTTATTACTATAATCTAACAAAGCCACACATGTTAACTACATTCAAGAAACATTATTTTATAATTGTTGCAAATTTATAGAATACCTAAACTTCACAACAAGGCTGAAGCAATAAATTGGACCTTTACAAAAAGCCGAATGAACTACTAACCAATAACATTGCAGCAATCAATCAAACCTCTACAAGAAGCCCGACCAACTACGTGCCCCTGACCTCTACAAAAAGCCCAACCAACTACCCGCCCTTGACCTCTACAAGAAACCCGACCAACTACCCGCCCCTGACCTCTACAAGAAACCCAACTAACTATTCGCCCCTGACTTCTACAAGAAGTTGGACCAACTATTGGCTAACAACATTGTAACAATAAATCAGACCTTTACAAGAAGCCCAACCAATTACCCACCGTTGACCTTTACAAGAAATCGAACCAACTACTAGCCAACAACAATGCAGCAATAAGTTGGACCTCTACAAGAAGCTTGACCAATTATTCATTGTTGACCTCTACAAGAACCCATACCAACTACTCATCATTGCCGTTGCACAAAAAAACAACAACAAATTCTAACCACTAAACAAATTGAAACATAAAAACAATAGAAAGAAAACTTACGAAAAACAACGCCCATCTCACTTCTTTTTCTTTTTCTCCTATTTTCCTCATCTTCACAACTCTATCCACTTGAATTTTGAATCGCTTCTAATAAAAAAAACACACCTACAACTCCAAAAACCTCACCCCCAAACACCAGTTAGCTATATTCAACACACCACCATGACCATACACAAAACCTATTTATGATGTCACAAGACTCTAAAGCAAATTTGAAAAACAAACAACGGATGACTACCACCTCTAACGATCTCCAAACCCTAACCCTAACACGAAACATAATTGTTATTATAGTTTGAAATTGGCTATTTTAATACCTAGTTGTCATTAGAATGTGAAACCAATTGTTTTTGTGCAAACATCATTTGAGTGCAAACCAATGTGACAGTCCCTGTCCCATATAGGGGCACAGTTTAACAGAGAGGATGGTTCTCACAATTTTGAATCAAAATTGAGTCATCAACTTGGCATGGACTCACTAGGACTCACCAAAGCTCAAACTCCTACAAGATGCATCAGTTTCCTTTATATAAATATATAGCGTTATTTGTTAAACTCTTGTGCTATTTAATATTGTAATTTCTTGGGATGATTATGATAACTTCATTTTCATCTCAACATATTAGGAAAGTGTAACCTTATAAAAATGTTGGAAAATTACAAATGCAATTGATAAATTTGACACAATATTGTGAAACATGTCCAATGAGTCAAACATGAATTTTGAGGGTTTACATGTCAAAACTTTGAGATTTCTACATTTTTACAACTTTGGGGCTTTAGCTCAAAGCAAAAGCTAACGACTTTTTTCATAATGAACTACCAACTTGACCATTAAGCTTTTGTCAGTGTCAAGGCTTGCATAGTTTGTAAGTCCTGCAAGCCCTCTCCCTGAAAACTATCATATCTCCCTTCCACGGCTCTCTTATTCTTGCCGATTTTTGCAATAAATAACAACTTCTTTAATTGAAACTTTGAATTCTAATTAGAATACTTGTGAATCAATGAAAACCATTGTTAGACTTCGAGGTTCAAGAGTTGAGTTGAGTTTTTTTTGTTTTGTTTAGGTCTTCTTTTTAGCTTTTGAGTTCCCCTCTCCATTCCAAAACTTAACCAATATAAAATTAAAGCCTACTCTTAATGGCATGCATACAGAATTCATGATTATTAACATAACCTAAATCATTTTAGGATTGATACATTTATATTTTTCACTCTTAAACTCATCTCAATCATAGGCATTTGGCCATTATGATGAAGTCACCAAAACTTCTTAGTCAGATGCATGGAATTTACTAAAAACAAATTTGATGAGATCCTAGATTCAATGAGCGACTTCTCATGACTCACTTAATTGAAATACTAACAGTGATTTGCATTGAAAGTGGTATCATGTGAATCCTAACTCCATTTTGAATATCTTGATGTGAGACAATATAATTTGCTAGATCTGTAACTACTGGATGCTTCTGCACACCACTACAAACCTTAGAGCAAGTTTGCATTACTATTACAATGCTTCCCATCCCACTGGATTTCACATGATTTTAATTGAATTTTCTTAGAGTGAGTAAATCTATGGGTCATTATCCTTTGCAGAAACAATTGTTCCTTCCAACGCAATCAGTTTAGTATTTATTAGATTCACAAGGTTGATGTGGTGATAAGCTCACAAAATAGTTTTGATGAATCTGAAGTTAATCCCTTTAATTGTCTATTGCTGTAGGTGCAATGCAGGGAACTCTGGTCTTTGGTGTTTGTGGGTGATAAGTTGTTTGAGCTTGTTCAACATAACATACATATGCAAAGCTGATTTACAAGATACAAGATACCATCAACTATGGCTGTAAACTCCTCACTTTGTTTTGTAAGATTGCAAATTGATGCAAAATATCGGTTGCTTCCTGTATTGAGGTTCTTCAACCTCAAGCTTGAGGTGTTAGTATTTCATCTTCCACCAAACCCACAAAGTCTGCACCTGAGAACTCATTTACAAGAGAATGTATTTTTAATCCATGTACAAACTATTGGGTTTCCAATTAGTGTAAAAAAAGGTAATGGGTTTCTAATTATTGTAAACCTTAAGAAAAGAGTGGGTTTTGATGTCTCCACTGTTTTTTCAAACTTTGATGCTGTCAAATTTGTGACCCCCAACTTCTTCACAAATTTTTCTTGCTTTCAACCATGCAAAATTGTTAGGTTCTAGCTCTGGCCCACACACAAGTTTATCAATCAAGAATGAAAATCCTTGATCAGGATAAGAGTGGGTTGGGTCACTGTACTACAAGCTGTTGGCACATATGACAAGCCTGTCGTCACCTAGAGCTTTGTACCTAGTTAGAGTTGTTGGCAATTTGCAAATGATGTCATGTGTAGGTAAGGCCCTAGGAGTGGGGTATTCCCCAATTGAGAGTCGGTTGCGAGAAGAGAGCTGATTGCAGGCCTGAATTTTGGGAATGTCCCACCCATGGCCTTAACTAATATAACACCCACAATATGCCCTAAAACCCATAGAGTAATAAATGTTACAAATTAAGAGGTGAACCCTTTTCTACACCCATTTACCATTATTTGAAAGTTCAATTAGAAATTTGGTCTAATTTTGCATCCATGAATGCATGGGATTACAAAACAAGCCATTGAATTTGAAGTTTACATTCTCACAAGTTTTTGTTGAGAAATTGCAGCCAAAAGCAAGCAAGGGATGAAGAGATAATGACGTTGAATAAACTGAATTTTGAGCTGATGTGAGATTTGACATTTGTTGCCCAAATTTGGTTCCAACGTTTCACTGGCCAAAAGAGGACTTTTAACATGACATTCATGCATGCATCATAGTTATGGCACTAAGGACTTCTTTCCATTAGACTCTTGTGATCACAAATTCTATTACCTTTGTTTCATCTAGTTGTGGTCATAGTCACCTTGAGACTCTACAGGTCAAGCATTGACCAAATGCAGCATAGTGTTCATTATGAAGTCCAATTGTGAATCACTATATGGTGACATCTATGATTTTAAAAATGGAAACATGTGTTCTTCATAGAGCATCTCCAGCTGTGCTCAGTATGCGACCCTGCAAAAATATCTCACATCTAAGTTTAGTTATTTACTTTTCTGCAACCCCATTAAAAAAAACTAAAAGTGGGACTGCAAATTGGTGGGAGAGTACTGATAGCAAACCATCAGAAAGAGAGAGCAGCAGTCAGATCATATTTGTTACTCTCTTCTCTGGCAGGTGCAAGGCTTTGCTGTGCCCTTTACCAGCCTCGGCAAACAATGAAAAAATGCAGGGCCAAAAGCATTTTGATTAGCTAAATTGGCATGTTTTGACTTTTCTTCATCCAATTTTAATGTGCAGATCACATGCCAAACACCACTAGGGATGCTCATAAGTTCTCAGAAAGTTCCTTACATATGAAATGTTCATAGCATTCCTAACATTAGATTACTTACATTTCCAGGCCAATTGCAACTCTCCTCTGGAGAGTGCTTGTCCATGCAAAAGAAACAGGGCTCCATTTCAGTGGCTTTCATTAGGTTAAAGGCATTACACAGCAGCCTAATGAAAAGAGGCCATAACAATGACAAAGCTAAGTACTCCAAAATAATATTCAGGTCAAAAGGCGGCTTTCAAGTTTAAGTAAGAATGAAGAGTTGCAATTTCTAGAAGGTGAATGTGAGAACGTTGAAAAATGTGCAGCAACTTCTTCACAGAGCAGTTATGGCCGGATCCCCGTGCTGGAATTGCCGGGTTAACTCATAAATGAGTTTTCAGAGTTAATCCCCAACTGGCAGGAAGCTACTCACCTGTAATTCCATTTGTCCTCATTAGTGAAAGTTGAGTGGCAGCAATTGAGTTCACAATGGAAGCCCAATGGATGCACTTTTGCACGCCTTCCAACCATTAATTCATATAGATACCGTATATTTTTGTCTTTTATGTCATTAGATGCATATTTTTCAGCTTTTAAAACTTCAGAATTTTTAGTATGGGAATTCCAAATTAGCTTGAGTCCAGGAGGTCCAGCCAAATCTATGAAAAAATGCTATAGATGTCCCTCTTGAATGTCAAGTCCAACTATGCTTTAAAATATAATGGCCAGGTTTCTAGGGATGACAAAGAGAAACTGAAGGCATTTTCATTGAACTTTCATTTGAAAAGGCCCAATGAATTTCATTCAATTTCAGGCCTCTTGAAACACTCCTAGGTCCAATTTTACAGAGTTAGAGTTTGAAGTGATGGATTTGACATGAGATTGGGTAGCAGCTGGTCATGTGGGTGAGCAGGCAGGCATAATACTTGCCAGGGGAGTAAAAGGGATTTGGCTATAAAACATGACTTGATAGAGTTTCCATACAAAGGTAGATGGCAAATTAAGAAGGTCAACATAAATTACAAGAAAACAATAATGTCTCTGAGAGTGACAAAATGGCTGACAACAGACTTGTGGACTTGGTGTACTTGATGTGTTGCAGACTCCAGGAGAAGGTATAGAAGAATGGACATTGCATTACTTAAAGAAATTGAAGAAAGGGAAACTGAAAAAACTGAGATAATAATTAGGGGACAACGTTACTCCCATGACTCCACAAAATCTCCGTGCATTCAGTCTGTCAGTTCAGTCAGTTGCCAGCTTTCTCAAGGCAAGAAGAACTGGGTGGGTTGGGTTTTTGCAGAGAATCCTTCCTCTTGTGGGGGCCATTGAAGTTGTAAAACCCACTTTTATATGCAACGCTTTCTACATGGGCCTTTGGTCCCCTAAACTTATTGGACACTGAAATTACATTGATCCTTATTGATTGATTGCTTGATTGATTGTACTACTTGTGGGTTTTGCGGGGGGATGTCTAGCAAGCAGCTTGTTGATTATTGTGTTTGCACTGTGTGCTACAAGTAGGTTCCTGGTTAACCCGCCCCTTCGAGTGAGCCAGCACTAGGCACCTACTCTTGGTACTAGACTATTATGATCAATTGTGCAAAGTCTTTTGGGTTGCTTCAAAGCATGATATATGTACTAGTAGTGGCCTGGATTCTGGAAGATGTTAAATCAGCCACATCTTTCTTCCCTAACTGTTTTCAGCCACATCACTTTGGGAGGTTAGGGCAAGGTCATGTAGAATACAAACAGGTATAGGATTGAAATTATATATTTTTATTACATAGTTATACACAATTTTATTTTTATTTGCACAAATATTTATTCACTTATTTATTTTCTATGTATAAAAATATTATGTCATATTCGTGCTTCTATCATGGATTTTACACATTCATAAATTATATTAAAATATTTGAAGAGTAAATACTCAATTCCTTTTACAAATTTTATTCTACAAAACTTTTTACTCTTCCAACAAGTTGTTTTCATCAAATGAAGGTGTTACTAAATATTTCAAACACCCATTTATATACCAAACGAAAGGAAATTTAAAAAGTTATAAAAAAAAATTTACACATCACATGATTCACCATGTGATTCAATATGCACATTAGTTTGTAACATAACTTTTTTAACGAGTTATCATTTTTGAATCATGCACATTCATATGTGTAAATATTTTCTTAATGAATTATCATGTTTGAATCATGCACATTAATTGAAGCCATGATTAATTGATGATGACTTGTCAGATCATTATTGAATTATAAAACCCTATCACTTAATAAGTCACCAAAGTTAACCTCTAAATAATTACATAAATAACAACCTATTGACATAAAAAATTGACCCTTAGATAATTACATAAGTAGCAAGCTATTAACATCAAATTATATCACATCTAAACAAAACAAACACTTATTTTAATATACACCCATAATCCCAACCCCTATCATTTAGCATGGGTCAAAAATGGTCATTGATAATGTAAAAAATGGAAATTTCTAAAAGCCACTAAGATTATTGAACATGTAGTTCAAAAGGTTACTATAATTTTTTTGGGGAATGGGTGGTGTGGGCAAGGGGGGTGAAGATTTTTTATTCCTTCCTTTGGGAAAGGGTGAAAGAAGTAACCATGTCATTAAGGTGAACGTAATCACCCCAATGAAGTGAATGATAGTTGACTAATGAAACACCCACCTCATTGCTATTTCAATGAATTGAATGGTGGGTGACGAAATTATATGTAGAAACTTTTCATCAAATGAATCATTGCCTTCCCCCATACACTTCAATTTGTCCCATATTATTTAAGCCTTCAACTTGCATATATATAATTTGTAAAAAGGGGAAAAAAGGGAGTGATGGTAGGCCAAAAGGGTGCTTCGCTTGGGGATTACCTTTTAGTTCCATCAAAATTGGTGAATGACCAATCAATGTGGTTCTTTCCCAAAAAAAAAAACATATTTGTAGCTTTGGGAATGAGAGTGATTAGTCCTTGATTAATAATTTATGAAACATTTTTTGCTTGTAGCATTGTTAAAAATGTTTTTAAAATTGAAATGGAAATGGCATATTATTTTTAAAGAAATTGAATCAGTAGCCCATCATGTGTAAGGGCCTTGCCTTGCAATAAAGCAATTATGAAAGTGGTTCCACTTCCTTGCACCTCATGAACTTGTGGCAAAGCCTTGACAATTGGTCTAATATTTCCAAACTATTAAAATCATCACCCATGATCCAATGTGTGGTGTCAATGTTGTGATCCAAGATGGCTTGCTAGATTAAAACTCTTTTGTTGGATGGTTGGGCTCCTACACATTTACAATTGTTGTAATTTATGTGTTCATAGTTTTTAAAATAACAAATTGGGCCTTATCATTCATTATGATTCCATGGTGTGTCATTAATTGCATTAAAGAAGGGCCAATGAAATTGTAATGCTTATGCCCAATCACAAGGATTTGTTCAATCAAGTTTTGTATTTAAAAAATCAAGCACCATTGATTCCTCTAATGTAAAAACTTTTGTGAAACTTCTATGGATATTTTTCAAAAATATTTATGATTTTTCTTGAAAACTTCTTTTCATAATTTATTGTTCACAACATTACCACCTTGTTAAGGGGTGAAATTGTGGCCTTCAATCATTACCATTTTACCCTTACTTTATTACAGCTATTCACATCATAAGTAAGGAGTCATATAAATAACAAATGAAGAAGGCAAGGATCCACTATCCAAGGACAAACCTACCATCTTGTGAGTAGGCTAATACAACAAGGTAGGGGAGGAAGGTAAAGAAAGGCAACATGGGAAAATAGTAGCATCCAAAAGTGGCTACTCTCCAGTGGTGTGTAGTACTTTCAATGCCTCTAATGGATATTACCCTATTGGGATCTATAGACCTTCTATAAATATTGTTCCACCTCCACCACGCATGCAGGTCCTTTATTAGTTTTGCTTGTCATTTGTAGCACCTTAAGAAGTATCCCCCCTTCTCATTACTATCTACAACACTCGACATTCCCTCATAACCAAATGCTTACCACTTGCAAAATCACCTTTAGGTTTTCAAGTGGCTACGTGCTAATATTCTCCCTCTATTTTTTTCCCTTAAATATTGGTTGCTACCTTCATGTGGCAACCAATACCTTATTTTTCTAGAGGCTACCAAATGGTATGTTTTGTTGCTAATTGTTCTAAAAGAAATGTAGTAATAAAATCTTAAGGGATCAGTCTACTTACAATTTCAAACTACTCTACCTTCCACATTTTTTAATAAAATGAAAATACTACAAAAAAAACCATCAAGTCTTTCAACCATCTTTCCATTATAATCACACACAATTGCAAATTCATTACTCACACACTTTTCCATGAATTATCCATCTCTTTTCCTCAACTACCACAAATTTTTGATGCCATAAAAGTTCCCCCCACACTTCTTTTAATCCTCCTTCACAAAATCACACAAGGCCCACATTGAACCCTAGAAATAGGGCTTTTATTTTAATCCCTTCTTCGAAATCTCTTAGATGATTAGGTGGATTACCCCCCAACCACTCATTAACATGAATTACTGAATCCCACTAGCTTCACCCCTTGGATAAGGAACAATAAGTCTACCATTAATAAATATTAGTTACTAAGACGCCTTTTGTACTAATTAGTCTAAAAATTTCTACCCGTTAACACACCTTTTTATTGACATCTTTCATGGGAGTGGTGAAGATGAATCATAATTGGAGGAAATCAAAGATGCGTGACATAGTTTCTGTGACATAAAACGATTGTTGTTTTTGAAATAGAACATTCAATGGTTCTCGCAACCAACAATAATGATTGACACCTTCAACCAAAGCCCAAACAAAAATAGTTACATTTTCATTCATAGAATGTTCTTTAATATGGCTTCTAGATAGTTTTCATGGGTAGGTTCAATTTCAAGGATGATCAACAAACAACGAATGTTATGAATCTTTTGGCATCTCCATGGTTTAAGCATTTGTTAGGAGTTTAGTTTAACTGCTTAATTAAGTCACAATTAATATTCTAATAAGTTGGTTTAGTATAGTTAACTATTTTTTAGTTTGGAATTAGTTCAAGTGTGAACATGGTTCAAATTATTTTGATGTTTGAGTAAATTAGCTCAAATTTTGTAATCTCAAATCAATTTTGGTGATTTGAGGTTTAAAAACATAATGTGTTTATGCTTTGCAAGTTTTTTTTTCATGTTTATACAATATTTCATGGTACATGATGTTTTTGTTGTTGGTTCTATGTTTTGAACTTGAATTCATGTGTTGTTTTAGTTGAGTTATTGTTGGTTTGAACATGGCATATCAATTTGGGTTTGCTTTGTTATGTGATTGCATGTTTGATGACAGCAATGGTCAAGTAGGCCTTGACATAAAAACGCATGACACGCAAAGCACTCCTAAAAACTTCCTAGCGTATTTTGAAAGGCATATTATATCCATGAATTTCCTTCGTAGATTAAAGGAGGCATATGATACCTACTCCTTGAGAGTGGGAGGAATCTTAGACTTGTAAGGAGTGAGAGATATTTTAGAGGTAGCTATGAGATAGCTTTCACTCTTAATGAGTAGGAGTAAGAACCCCTCCCCCACCTCTCCTCATATACCTTCTGATCTACCTATGTTTGAGTTCATGATGACATTTGGCTTGTTTACAATGATGGTTGAAGCCCTGGGGTGTGGAATATTTCCAAAATGTAGAGCCAAACTTGACTATGGCCTTGTCGTAGGCCACTTATGTTGGGAGCATCCTAACTCTTGTGCTTTACCCGACAAATGACATTGGGGATTTCCAATGGATGATGGTATGTTGATAACTGTTGTGTTGGTTCACAAAGGCCTCAGTTTCCAACACGGTTTTTCAAATCCCCTAATAAAAAGAAGTCTGTGAGTTCTGGATTCCCAGTTTTGTTCATGAGCCAACTGCCTATTCCTCCAAAGGAACAAGGGGGTGTCAGATATTTGGGAGTTGCTCAGTTGTAAAGATTTTGAACAATAAAAAGAAAGCAAAGTAGCAAACCATTAACCCTACTAGTAAAACCTGAACAGCAGTTTAAACTGATGCAAATTGTGGGACCCACTGGTGATGTCTAAGTGCTCCATAAGCCAGAAATGTTTTTTTTTTTTTTTTTTGTGGGGGGGGGGGGGGGTTTTTTTTTTTTT
>Ga0116231_10003911_pt1 | contig 30512 bp, 25 predicted proteins | sample S1TSphgellanicum_2_FD_89695 | JGI IMG/M metagenome (GOLD analysis project Ga0116231, IMG submission 89695) | Host-associated microbial communities from peat moss isolated from Minnesota, USA - S1T2_Fd - Sphagnum magellanicum MG | ecosystem: Host-associated > Plants > Peat moss > Unclassified... | reverse complement strand
GAGTTGGTGAGTGTTGTCTTGTTAGTGTTAAGGAGGGGTTGAATGTATTGAGATATCTTACCCCTTGGAATATAAATATATATGCTTTTAAAGATTTGGGTCAATGTGAGTTAGAAGGGACCAAAATTGGTAAGAAAAAACATTCCTAAGAAGTTCATTTTGGAAATTGTTTTTTACGCTATATCATATTGTGACAAAAGCATACAGGTACTAGTCTTAAAGTTTTTATTCCATTGAACAATTGACACTTGCCAAAATTATATAAGAAGAGAAGTGTGAAAAATCTTAGCACGAATCATCTTATTTTCAACATGCTATTGACTTTTGAAAAAAAAAGAAAAATTTATTGTAAGAAAAAGTTCATAATTCAATATTTTCACATAATATGAAATTAAAATTTCAATATATAATTAAAATCAAGTCCTTAACAAGTTTGGAATTCAACTCCATCAAATTTTTACAATTTAATTCTTGAGAAATTTTACAATATCAATTTAAGACTTTAAATTTCCAACTCATCCTTTCGAGAATTATTTAACACCAAACATGAGTTACAGTGTACAAGAATCATGTACATGCATGTACTTAGTTTGTAATTACCTATAATCTTCATTAGCTCCATAGCCTAGGGTTAGATTCCACATTGACAATAGGAATAATTTTATTTTCTTCAAGAAATCAGTTCATTTTTTATGTTTTCATGATGTACAATAGTCTACAGTGATATTGTCATATGAATAGTGAAATTATTCCGATAATAGGCTGTGATAATTATAGAGGATTTTGAAACCTAACTTTCATAAACTTTTATTTCAAAAATGTGAGAAAATTATTCAATGGCGAAACTGAGCTAGGGTAGGGTATGTAATTAATTGAAACCCAATGTGAACTCAAGTTTTGGTTTGCTCATCAAAGAACTGCCTGATATGGTGCTTCCAACGGATGGTCTGGTGATGCCTGTAGATTCACTTTTGGCCTCTGAAATGGCCTCTGAGTTACTTGCACGATCTTGGTCGCGAGAGATATGTTTTTCATGACATGACTTACGCGTGTTGAGAAGACTTTTGTGGACTTGAGATTAAATCTACGCAGTGATGAGGAGGTTTTAAAGAGCCTACCAGAGGTGAAAAGCTTTTTGAAAAAGCCAAAAAGTAATTGCTTTTGGGAAAGTCAAAAAGTGATTGTGCGTGTTAACACTCCAGAGTGACAATTTATCAATGCACTTGTGCACTCTGATTTGTGGAGTCTTCGAGGTTGATGATGATGCTGAACTGGTGTTGAACCCCCTCTATACATTGGGGTAGGGATAATACATATATTTCACCTTTAACATATAAAGGCTTTGTATTAGCCTGCAATACCACTTCTGGATGTAGTATTTTGGCAGTGAGGATGCCTACATTTCCTGGACCCTGTGAAGTGAAGGGTGAATCCAGCTCATATATGAGATAAGTCTGACACCAATTACAGTGAAGGAAAATGTTCTCACTTGAAATACTGTGGTTTCAGTGTTGAATAATTATTGTGCCTTCAAGATTTCATGTTGAAAAGTAGAATATTCCAGAACATTTTAAGATTTTCTATTTCACTTCACAATTTTTTTCTGTGAATATTCATTTATTTTTCCCTTAAACTTCTGAAATCAATATAATTAGGGTAGAGAGGCCGGTCATAGAACACTTAAAAAGTCAGACGAACTATGTGATTGAACCACACCTTGGTTGCTTCTAGGGTCTAAAGATGGATTGTAGAAGAGATCATCGCACCTACTGCCCTTTAGATCACTTGATTTGGTCCACATATGCAAAATATATGGCTTTTGGTAGCTCTTAGCCTCAGTGCTTTGAAAGCAATTTTTACCAAACAACTTTTGGACCTATCTTCAAGCAATGCAAACCCAGTAAATACACATACAACATTTGACACATGTTATTAATACATGCCATCACCAAACATTTGCATCTTCAAACTAATTAACATCTTTTGAAAGGACATACACCTTTATTCAATGGTTGAAATTAACATTCAAAAGTGGGCCACAAAATGTTTGGTTATTAATACCTTAATTGAATGCTAAACGCTAAAACTCGATCGCTCTCCCGCGTGGCATTGACCCTAAACCCTAATCCCTTTCCCTTGGGCCTCTCCTCTCTCCTCCCATTCCTTTGTCATTACATGCTTCCGTTCCTGGTTAGGTTCGACTCCTCTCTCTCCCTCTCATCTCTTGTTCAGCTTCTCTCTTTCCCTTTTGTCTCCTACTTTCATTGCTCTCTAGGCGAGAGGAAACTTTTTCCTTCTCCCTTTCATCTCTTGTTCAACTTCTCTCTTTCCCTCTTGTCTCCTACTTTCATTACTCTCTAGGCAAGAAGAAACTCTTTCCTTCTCATTTCTTGCTTCCATTGGTGTTTAGGCAGAAGGAATATCTCATTCAACTCCTTTCTATTGGTTTCCCTTGCTATTAGACACATGTTCTAAGCATGTTCTTCTCCCAATTTTTGTGAAATTCCGGTCTAACTCTACATTTTTTGAAGATTATAGTTAACTTTAAGTGTTTTGTTGTTACAAGTGTTGGCACACTTTGTGGTTGTGTGCTAATGGTTTTCTTCCTAGTGGTTTTGAGCTTTTTGGTTCTTTTCCTCGTGTTCTTCAACCTCCCTTGGTGTCATTTCTAATGAATCAAAACCCCCCTCCTTTTCTATTTGTGTTGCTAATGGTCTTCTTCTGCTAGCCTTGAATTTCCTGGTGGTTTTTGTCATGTTTTTGAGCCTCCCTTGGTGTTGCTCCTCTCCCTTGGTGCCACGCCTGGTAAATCGACCCCACCCCTTTTGCTATTATGTTGGTGGTGGTCTTCACCTAGTGTTTTTGAACTCGGAACTATGGAATTCCTATTGGTGGTCAAACCACTGAGTTGTTATTCCTATAACTTTTATTCAACCTTCTTGCCATGGTTGTGTTTATTATTGCATTAGTTTTAAGCTTATCTCCCATTCTTTATTATCTTGTCCTAATTCACTAAGCACCAAGCCCTACTCCTCCAACTTACTCCTTTTAGTTGTTTGTTTCACCATGTTGTTGCAAAGATGTTACAATTGCCCCCCTCTTTTGCATTTGAGCCCTAGCTTGTTGTTGGGCCTATTTATGAAGATTTGTTGTCCAACCCAAGTTCACACCTTTGTATCCAAGAGGGTAAGCTCACATTCCATCTTTGAAATTATAGTGAAATCTATCTTTTGTTTCTTTGACTACTGCAAATGATCAAGCTACAATGAAGGTAACTTGTTGTTGTCTTGTAAGTTCCTTTTCAATTGCCCATTCTACAACAAACATATTATCTAAGTTTTGCTTGTATTTTTGTAAAAATGAATTGTGTATGCAAACTTGAAGCATTACCTTTTGAATTTGGTGGTTGTAGTTTTCACTAGGAGAAAAAGGCCATTTTCTAACCAACCAATTTTTGACTACATGTTAGGCTCAACTTACCCTTGACTGTGTAATTATATTTATTTCAAAAAAATTCATGTGGCCGATTTCACACCTCAAGTTAATCAACTTTTCGACTAGGTTAATAAATGTATGGCATTGACCATCACTATCAATTGACCATTGATTTTGATTTTTAATTAATAAATTCATAGTCAAACTATAATGGAGAGATCTAATTTCAAAATTTGTTAGGCTCTATCATGTTGACTATTTCATTATCTTGGTTAGTGTTGTTTATGGATGGATGAATGTTAGAAAATTTAATGGATGAAAATAATGTATGTGTTCTCCACTATAGTTCAACTTTGATTTGACTTTAGGTTCAACTTAATTGTGAGTTTTTTACAACTTTGTTGTGACTAATTTTCAATTTTGGTAAAACCCCTTAATTTTGAAATCAATAGGGTGCGATCACAATCAAATGAGCCAATGGTGACAAAGGACTCAAGGATTACAATCCTTTTTGTGGTCATTTTCACTTGTTCATAGAAAGGATTTTTGGGATGAAATCTTTTTAAATATGTTACTAAACATACATATAATTTTTTCAATACATCACATTTTTTGTATTAACTTTTCATGAATAACTAAGAATTGTTTTTAAGTGTATAGATTTTACCAAATTATGCGTTTTGTTTTGAAAAATTATTTTAATTTCAAATTGTATGAAAATATGTTAATTGTTTTATTTTTTATTTTTTTTCATAAACTACAACTTTGTTTTAGATGTCATGTACATTACACTTCATTTACATGTGGTAAAAAACTTTTTAAATTTTAAAATTTTGTTCAACAAATTTTTAATTTTTTAAAATTTAAATTTTCACAACTTTCAAATTGTGAATGTTTTTTGAATGTGGATAATCAATTAACATCATCTCAATTTTTTTCTCATCAAAACTCCTTTATAAAGAGAGTCTTTAGCTTAGTAGTTTACAAAATTGACTCCTTTTGATGCAATGGTTATTCAAGTTCAAAGGTCTTTTAGTAAAACCAAAACCCAAAATATATATTTTTGAATTTTTATTTTGAATTCTTCAACATTCATATTAGTCATTTAACATTAATTTTGTGATTAACATGGCATTAAAGTTGCACCACAAAAATACATCTAACAAAATTACAATTTTTATAAAGTTTTAGTGGTCACCCAAAGTGTTTTTTTGGCTCGTTTGATTATGATTACACCCAATAACTTTCATTACACTACACCTTGCCACTAGAAACCATAAGTTTTTTCTATTTCATGGTGTCTAGATGTGATAGAACATCAAAAGTGGGAGAACATAAACATTTTCATCTAAAGTCATTGGGCATGGTATTGGAGTGGTTAAAAAGTGTGGAACATTAAGTTGACATATCCTTGCTTATTGAAACAAACATCTACCTCTTATAATTTTTTCCTTGGGATTGTTTTTCAAGGCTAAGTTGCCTTGATTCATTGAGTGATAATGACTCCTCCCTAAAGAGGAATATTACACCAACATTACTTGGAGTGATTGGTGCATTTGGCATTGCCCTTCATGCATCCAATACATTTCCATATTCATTTGTGCTAATGTACTCCCCATCGGTGTCTAAGAACACACGCTTGCTCCATGGCTCCTTATGTAATATAACCTTCCACCATGGGTTGGAAGAATCACTCGGAATAAAAAAAACTTGTTGGACTTGTGATGGGAAAACAAATGGTTCATTGCCATTCACTAACATATGTGGAAAGTTGGCCATTAAAAATCTGACCTCATCTCGTTTATAAGTTGGATTACTCAACTATATAATTATGGTTAAGAATTAATAAATATTAATTAATTAATTTTTTATTAGAATAATTAACTATTCATGCGTTAAATTATTTAATTAATATTAATGATTCATTAAATTTGATTTACTATCTACAAATTAATTTAATAAGTTAAAATTTTAATAATTTATAATTAATATTCAAGAATTACCAACTAGTTAATATTTTTTTATAGTCAATTAAAAACTTAATTATTTTTTAGTTAATTAGTTGATCACTAGAATTTTAAAAGGTTTATTTTTAAAGTAAAAATAATATTTTTAAATGTTTTATAAATAAAGAATTATATTATTTTACAAGTAATCACCAAATAATTAAATACATTAAAAATATTGATTAATTTGATTTGTGAATTAATTAATTATTACATGATTATTTTTTTAAATACTAAGTACTTGCACACATGGCATGCACCAAAGGTTTAGGCATGGTCTAACTAGGTCTAACCTAAGTGCCTCATGGCTTAGCCTTAAGTGTACTTTAAATGTGACATTAAACATTTAATTAACCTTAGATGGTTAGCCCTCGTTTAGCCAAACTTAAGCACCATGTATGTTAAATTAATCAATAGGAATTAATTATTGATTATTTGCCTAATTAAGATCATATTATTAATTATTATAATTATAAAAATAAAACTAGCCTAGCTTAAAATTAATTACAATTTAACATTTGAAAATAATATTAGACTAATGTATGTATTTGTTCCAATCTTTATGGTTAATGCAATCTATAAATAATTAATATTATTAAAGATCTATTATTTTTATGAATTTCATTACAATAAATTAGATCTTTTTATGAAGATTATTCCCTATTAATTAATATTATCTACAATAATTAGTAGGTAGACTAAACTAGTTAATTATTATAGGTAGTTGTTGTTTTAATCTAGTTAGTAATTGGATATTTAATACCTAAAACCACCCAACATTGAACACAAGCCTAAAAACCACTGCAAATTTTAATATTTTCTTCATTTTTTAACCAAATTTAATAATATTTATGTCATTAAAAGTGCAAATTGAAGGATTACAAATTTTCTTTAAACACCAAAAGTAAACGAGCAAGGAAAAAATCATGAAGAGAAGGAGGACATTTGTGATATTTTGTCTCAAGTGTTTTGAAGAAAAACTGCTAACCCTTTTTATTTTCAAACCCCATATCTTTCATTTTTAAATCATTTTAAATGATTTAAAAACCTATGATAAAGGATATACAAGACATTTTTGTCCTTTAAATGCAATGTAACAACAATAACAAAATTATCTCAACATTTGAAACAATAATATTTTGTTTCAAATGCTTTGAAAAACAATTGCAAGTAAACTTATGGTGCATTATAATTGCACTCTAATTGATATTAGACATTTAATTAACCTCAGATGGTTGGCTTTAGTTTAGCGAAACCTAAAGACCATGTAATAAAAATTGTAGTTATAATTTAATTGATATTTTGTCTCAAATTTTTGAAGAAAAAACTTAAAACCCTTTTTAATTTCAAACCCCATAACTTTCTTTTTAGTCTTTTTTGAATGATCTAAAAACCTATGGGTGTATCAACTAAATATTTTAAAACCCTCTTTCAAGTCCAAATGGAACAAAACAATGACAAAAAAAACTTAATATCAAAATCCAAAATTATAACTTAATGTCAATTAAAGTAAATAAGCCTACCACCATACACATAAGATTTTAAAGGAAGTCAACTTCTTACACATTGCTCTTTTTTTTGTTGTTAAAATAAATTTTGTAGCCTTCTATTTAACATTTTTAGGTTACAAAAAAAATTAAATTTGGTCAAATAACAAGGAAAATATGGGTTGCTTTGTGTAAGGGGGTTCGTGTTTGGTGATAGATTTGTTAAAATAATTTCAAATTTTGAGATTAAATTATTTCATCATTGTTTAATTGCATTTGGATTTCAAAAAAATCTTGTAGATTGTTAGTTAGCACACCCATAACTTTTTAAATCATTCAAAATGAACTTATAATGAAAAAAATATGGGGTTTCAAACTAGAAAGGTTTTAAGTTTTTATTCAAAGCATTTGAAACAAAATATCACAGTTTTGGATTTTGACATTAAAAAAAAAATTCATTGCTTTCTTGCATTTGAAGTTCAAGAACTTATTGTAAATCGCTAGTTGGTGCATCTATAACTTTTTAAATCATTCAAAATGAACTTACAATGAAAAATATATGAGGTTTCAAATTTGAAAGGTTTTAAGGTTTTTTCAAAACATTTCAAACAAAATATCACAATTTTGGAATTTGAAATTAAATAATTTTTCATTGTTTTGTTGCATTTGAATATCAAAGAGATATTGTAGATTATTAGTTGGCACACCCATAGCTTTTTAAATCACTCAAAATAGACCTAAAATGAAAAAGATATGGGGTTTCAAACTAGAAAAGTTTAAAGTTTTTTTTTCAAAACATTTGAAATAAAATATCATAGTTTCAGGTTTTGATATTAAATTCTTTTCTCATTACTTTGTTGCATTTTATGTTCAGAAAAGTCTTGTAAATCACTAATTGACACACCCATAACTTTTTAAATCACTCAAATTAAACTTAAAATGAAAAAGATATGGGGTTTCAAACTAGAAAAGGTTTTAAATGTTTTCTTCAAAACATTTGAAATAAAATATTAACTAAAGTGCAACTATAATTTTTATCCCATATTGTTTGTCATAGCCTCCAAATTTGTAAACTACATAATGAAGTTGATGCATAGAGTGTTTTCAAAAGGTGAAGTTGACACCTTGGACAAACTAATAAGAAAGGTTTGACCTTATAAGCCACGTGATGAAAAAAAACATTATTTGAAGCCTACTTATCTACCTTAAGCCTAAGTAGCACTATGTTTTACTTATTTACCTTGGCCTACTTGCCTACCTACCTACCTACCTAGGTTTAGGTTAAGGAGGTCTATAAAATATGTAGGCCTAGTAGGTAGATACCTACCTACTTATTTCTAGGTGGACCTACATACTTAGACCTAAACTTACACATAATTTTAGGTATGGACACGTGTCAACAAACTATTGTTTAGATTTTTTGCTTAGACATAACTCTGAGTAGGACAATTCATGAAGTTGGAAAATAGTTCAAAATTCAACTTTGAGATTTGGACAAAGGTGGATGAATTTCATCTAGCAATCGAAAATGTTTCATCAACTAAAATGGTCCACCATTTTCAACTAAACTATTGAAATATTGACACATGTAAGTAAGCTTCAACTGTGTTGTGGGTTCGAGTCAACATTGTCAACTATTTTGGTACGTAGTTGAAAACGTAGTCTAAACCATAGTTGAAAACCCCGATTTTTCTTCTAGTGTTTTGACAGGAATGGGATATACACAAAATTAGGAGGAAATTAGAAAGGCTTCCCCAATTAATGTAAAGGATTTCAGTATCCCTTGGATTCATGTAAACCTTAAACCTTGTATAGGGGCAGATGTGTGATATTTACCATGACTTGCAAACCCCATCACCAAACTTCTTCTCCTTGTATTGTTACGTTCAATTGCTTATCACCAAGTTTTTATTTCCACACCAAACATGGGGCCCTTGCAAAATTAACCCAATTTTTCACTATAACCAAACATTGAAAATATTTTATGTTTCCCCTTTTCCCTAATGAAATTCAGCTAATTACCCATCACCAAATAAGTCCTTTATAAATTTATTCAAAAAAATTAAAAACATGGCCACCAAAATCCTTAAAACTTAAACTCTAAAACTTGATGGGTGATCAACAATATGAAGAACTTAGAACAAAATTATTTTGAACCAAACATTTGGTGATAGGTTAAAAGGTAAATGCACATAAAAACTATTCTATTTGCACATAAGCCTTATGTCACAGTAGATGGACACTCGATGACTGGCCTATGTTTGATGATGGGCCATTCTACCCTAATGTCCCAAAGTGACCAATACATGGTATATCTATATGCTAAGATCATATCATCTTCCTATGGACTATTGCCACTTTAGTTGCATTAAAATTTTCATTAAAAAAAAACTAGTCATAGTGTGTGTGGGGGCAGGGGGTTTACTATTGTTCCTCCGTGTAGATCCACGTACAACACTAAAAGTTAATGTAAAATCTAAAATACAATGAACCTATACATAATTCAATACCAACAAATTTTTTTTTATCTGGCCAAATTTTGCTAATTCACCATCTAGAAAGTTGCCCTGTGACACCCTTGCATAGAAATAAAAGAATCTTGGCTATTGAATTTGTTAAGATCCTAGCCATTGAGGTTAGGGTTCATCGCACTTTGGACACAAGAGGAAAGTGGCTTGTCTCCAACAACTCCTCCCATTCTCAATTCGCTTAATTACGAGTATAAACATACCATCGTCATCTCTTTGCATACATTTTTTCACCATGTTTTGTCGAAGCTTCTAGTAAAGAAATTTAATGTCATTACCAATGTTAACCAGGTATTCAATAACTCAAGATCTGGATTATTGGGACCTATTTAGATTTCATCAAAGTTTTGGAATGGGGGTTAAATTGACCCTAATTCTAGAAGTTTTTAAACTAAAACCAAACTTGTGGTTTGGTTCCAAGTTGTGATTTTATCCGATCCAACTGGATTGAATTTTAATTCCAATTCCAAAGTAGGGATTTAGGGTCGATTTTTAAGGTTTAAGGTTTTTTTTTTTGTCGTTTGTGTTTTGTGTTTTTTATTACCGACCATTTTTTTCTTCAATTATGTGAATAAAAGAAACCACTTGTGCGTTTAGGGTGAAAGCACACTAAGCCCCCCAAAACTTATAATCACAAGTATAATCTTTCTGCAATTAAAACTTTTGATAACATATGGACATCACATCTTGGATTATTTTTACTTGTTTTAAGTATATTTAGTTAGCTTTAAACATAATCTAATCAATTATTTTGAAAATTTCAACAAAAATTGAAAAATTTGAACGTATGGAATATATTTGTGACTAAGTAATACTCATCATAGAGCTTGAAAATTTGAATATATACTTCAAAACTAAGGCTGTGGATGGAATTCTTGGATGAAATTTTTTATGGTGTATGATATTGATATACATCAATTAAATCTAAGATAATTTTAAAATTAAAAATTTTTGGATGAAATTCCATTCAAAAAATGTGTGTTTTTTCATTTTTTTAACAATGAATGCATAATAATATCTTATAGGAAAAAACCACTACCATATCAAAGAAGAGATTTTATGAATGGGCATTGCATTATTTTCTTAGTTTTCTTTTGTTTGGCAATGTTTCATGGATCACAAACATGAGGCCCGATGGCCATTGAAAAATTGTAAGTTATATATTCTATGTACATTGATTTTATTCAATCCTCCTCATCTAACCATTGGATCAAGATTAATTTTGATTCAAAATGAATTTTGAATTCGAAAATGTTGTTGTAAATTCTAAAGTTTTTTGCTTGTGTTTAGGTTAACCAAAGGATGCCATCAAGATTTTAGTTTAATGCGTACTATAATACTTGTTATACATCACCTTTTTTGAACAAAAGTGGTTCACCTTAGTGTGTTTTCACCTTTTACAAATGTGCAATATCATTTTTTTTCATGTGTGAGTCAAGAAAACCACTTGCGAGGCTTGCAAATGTGCAATATCATCGTTTTTCTTCACCTGTGTGAATTTTAAAAACCATTTGCAAGCCCACAAATGTGCAATATCATTTATTTTCTTTTCCTATGTGAGTTGAAAAAATCACTTACAAGTTCACACTTGTGCAATATCGTTTTTTTTTTTTTTTTTTAATGTGAATCCAAAAACCATTTGTGAGCTTGCAAGTGTGCAATATCATTTTTTCTTTCACATTTGTGAATCCAAAAAATCACTAGTGGGGCCACAAATATGCAATATCATTTATTTTCTTCATCTCTGTGAATTAAAAAAATCACTTGTGGGCCAACAAATGTGCAACATCATTTTTTTCTTCACATATGTGAATTAAAAGACCATTTGTGAGCTCACAAATGTGCAATATCATTTTTTTCCTTCTGTGTGAATCCCAAAAACCACTTGTGAATTTGAAGGTCTACAATATCATTTTTTTTCTTCACATTTGTGAATAGAATAAACCATTTGTAGAACCACACATGTATAATATCATTTTTTCTTCATTTATGTGAATTGAAAAAACTAATCATGGGCCCACGAATGAGAAATATCATTTCTTGCAATAACATTTTTTTTTCACCTATGTGAATTAAAAAAATCATTCGTGAGCCCACAAGTGTGCAATATCATTTTATTTCTTCACCTATGTGAATTAAAAAATCACTTGTGGGCCAAAAGTGTGAATTATTATAGTACCTTTATCTTACCGGCATAAATTAAATTATTTTTCATTTTTTCAAACTTTTGAAAAGTTATTCATTATTTGTGTCAAAATTTTATTAAATCAAAATGTTCAGCTATCAAATTTTGAACCACAAACCTTCCATGATAGTGATTTAAAACTAAGGTCTAAACATAATAAATTATTTCATAACACTACTAAAACCTTGTTTATTTATTTTTTATAACCATTACTTGCCAAAAGATTTAGAATTAAAAAACCAGGTGCCGAAGTTGAGATTTCAAATTTAAATAAATGTTCAACAATTTGTTGCCAAAATGATAAAGGTATTACAATATCATTTCTTGCAACATCATTTTTTTCTTCAACTATGTGAATAAAAAACCCACTTGTAAGCCCATAAGTGTGCAATATCATTTCTTGCAATGGGCAAATTTGAAAGGGTTGGGGTTTGATTCTTGGGCCTTGTTTGTAAGTTTGAAGGTGTTGTTTATGGCATTCAAATCCAGGTGTAATTAATTGAAAATTGTTGCATCACCACATATTGTACATGTTCACCAATTCACCTGCATGAATGCAAATGAATTGCCAATTTTTTTATAAGGGAGAAATCCATGTAGTCCATTTATAATACATCTCAATTTTTTAAATTGTTGTTTTATGCTACCCAATGTTTTTCTTGGGTGCCAAGATCTTAGCTTAAAAATAATGCAACCTATGCCAAATTTACTTATGAAATAATCACATTAGTTGCCAACAATGCCTCCTCCACCCAACATGTGTAGCCAACTTGTAGATATCAAGAAATTGAAATAAAAACCATGAGTTGTAGTCAGATACTGTAGATGTAATGGTGGTGGCATTAATTTTCTAAATCTTTTTAGTTCCACATAAAATTTCTTTCAATTTTCTCTTCTTCTTGCAACCTTACTTGGAAGGGCTATGTTTGGAATTACAATAATTTGTTGCAATAACACAACCAATTGGATTGGTATCAACATTTTATACCCTAGATTGGTACTAGTATAGAGGCATTAAAAAAATTTAGAGACCACAAATAACATCACATTAGCAGTGTTTTTCTTAGGAATTTTTTTTTATAGCCAAAGTATCCATAGGGAGATTTTTTAAAAATGACAATCATCCTTGGGTAGATTCAACCAAATCTAATTATAAAGCATAAATAAATATTTAATCAACCTTCTATATTTTTAGCTACACAATGAAAACCAAGTATACAAATCTAGCAATTTTGACTATTTTTTTTCTCACTTCTTGTGACTGGAAACCTCCAAAATCAATTGTTTTTTATTTCAATTTGTTGTTTTGATGAAATTTTGCCTATAAAAAGAAACTTTGCACACTAGTAACGAGTTTATAATATCAATATGGCATCCAAATATTATAATTTTCTTTGGAAATACCAAATCTTGTAGTACCAGTCTCCAAGACATATATACATTGGTTTGGTCTTATAAAAAACTTATTAAAGGTTAATATTATTTGCATAACTGAATAAAAACCATGCAATGCAAGATTATGTATTTGAAATCGTATGAACATCTCCACCAACACATTATACAACATTTTTTTATTGAATATTAATAATAATTTGGCCAATGGGTTAATGAAAATGGGTTAGGTTCAACATTTTTGCTCAATATGTGAAGGCTAGCAAAAGCCACAACATAATTTAACACTAGTCTTCATTGGCCAAACATATTAATTGGTCCAGTTGATATGTAGGTGTCAAGCTTTCAATTTCATGTTTGTGGGTGAAGTTTGGGATCAATAAAAAAGTTCTCTTGCATGGAGAAATATTGTTGGAGGGCCAAACACCAAATATGGTGGGAGTTGTTGTAACAACATTACCAACAAAATTACAAAAAATGTTTAATTTGTCTTATTAAAAGAGCCACATCCATATTCTATAATGTGCATTGTCAATTTCAAACTTCAACATTTGAAAATGTCAACATACTCATACCAAGGTTTTTAATCACAAATTGGCTACTATGTTAATATCAATTATGAAACTTTCAAAATCATTGATTAAAGTAGTAATGTTAGCGATACATTTTTGCACTACTCTGGATTCTTGTCCTACTCCATTAATATAAATACCACGTAAAGATATTAACTAGGACATCTGAATTATTGTTGGAAATGTTTTTATTAATGTTGAAGAACTACATTTTACCATTATGCCATTATTGAATTGAAATTATTAACAACAATTGGGAAAATAGTCAAGCTTCCATAAATCATGAAACATACATGCCAAGCTTCCCTCACAAAGTAGTCTTTTCACTCAGAGACAATACCACTATTGTTCAAAATAATCCCCATCATATTCTCCCTAAGTTTCATGTGACAGCTTTACTGATATGCCCCTAGTAGTTACAAAAAACGGTTGTAACCATTTAGTGTCATATTGGTAGGTTGTTAACCTATGTATCTATCATGTCAACATAGTGAACTTATTATCTATTACCACTATTTATCTATCTTATCATCATAGTGGATTTCAACATGTTACAGTTTGACATTTCTCAAAATAGACTTGGTTAAATCTGCCTAATATTTCTACTTTCTGCCAACACACCTAAGTATTTCCTTTACATTATCCCCCTCTTAGTGTTGTAGTGTTCCCACACAACTGCACATACATTCTAGCTACACATTGCAAAAAAATTCTTATTTCACTATAGGTTCCTAATTCATGGAACCTCTTGTTTATGCAATAAATATAAATTGTGTTAGAGTGAACAAGTCATCAATTTCACTGTCAAAAGACTCTACCCCTTCCTTGGTGTGTGTAATTTGTTGCTTCTGCAAATACTTACTGATCTCCTCCATTTTCATAAGATGTCATAAACATTATTGGTAATGAATGAGCTTACCAACACATGGTCGCTTGGACAGCTTTTCCACCAAATGCCTTGTTTTCAAGATGGCTTTTCATAGGGATAGTTTGTCCACTCTTAGAGTGCTTCCCGAGCAGAATACTTGGTTTGTTTATTTTCGATAGTCCTCAAATAATAAAGGCCATGGCATGATATGCAATGTCTGATAAATAAGCCAACTCTTGGCAATCATCCATAACTTGCTTCCACTTTTCAAATTGAGTCCTAGCCTTGCTTTCCACATGATTTGGAATAATTTCCATTCGGGTCATGGCAAAGGTAGGTCTCCTAAATGTTGAGGTTTAGTGGCGACGGTAGTAATCTTTGAATGCAATCTCCAACTTATAATAGTATCGTAATGCATATAATCCTAAGAAGCCTACCTTAAACTCTAAAGCTCCATATCCCCTAGGCTAGTGGTACTGAATGTAACAACATATAATGTTATATTTAAATATTCTCTCTAAATTTTGTCATTTGCAACTAGTCAATATGCAACTGGCATGCAACTGATTGTCGTTTGCAACTATCGTGGTCATGTTTGCAATTATAAATTTGGTATTGTATAATTTTTGGGCCATACGGTTGTGTGTGCAACTAACATGCAACTAAATGTGTACAACATGGACACGTGTCATAAAAATAATGGCCTAAACTTATACATACTTAAATTACTATATTTAATATATCTACATAGGTTATATATAATAGTGTTATGTACCTTTAGTACTAAGGTTAACCCCATGCTAACTTAGGCTAGCCTAAACTAAACTAGGTTAAAATAACCATGGCTAAACTAACCTAGGCTAAATAAACTAAAAAGTTAAACTAACCATGGTTAATTAAGTCAAGTTAAACTAATTATGGCTAAAATCAATTAAACTAAATTAAATTAGGCTAAACTAACCATAGTTAAATTAAGTTAGGCTAAAATAATTATGCCTAAATTAAGTTATGCTATAATATTTATGGCTAAACTAAATTAAGTTAAATTAAATTAGGATAAAATAAATATGGTTAAATTAAGTTAGGCTAAATTATGCCAAATTAAATTAAGTTAAATTAAACCATGGTTTAAATATGTTTTATTTTATTTTATTTTGGAATTTTTTTCAGAAAATGTAAATTTGATTTAAATTTTTTTTCTTCAAAATCAATTAATATGATAATATTAAAGTTTAATATAAATAATCATAATTATTAATTAAACTTTTATTATAATTACAGTGATAATCAATTATATATATATGTATACTCAATAGGTATTATATATTTAAATTTTATTATGTATGTTAAAATATTAATGTAAATAGGCTACACTAATTAACCTACAAGTATACAAACATCCTAAACTAATTATTAATTTAAGCTAGATAATAATATTAAAATCATAATTATTTAAAATATCCTATAATCATCTTTGAAGTGCAAAAGAAAAGGAGTAATGAAAAACTAACAAGAAGAAAAATACGAAAAATAAGTTTTCCAAGTTACAAAACGTTTTGTTTTCCTTTTTTTCTTTGGACCCCTCCTACTTTCAAACCTCATTACTTTTTTATTTCTTATTCATTTTAAACGATTTAAAGTGCTATAGGAGCGCCACCTAAAGTCCTACAAATCACATTGGAACTCTAATAGCAACAAAACAACATAAAATGAATTTTCTGAGTGTTTAAGAACCGGCCTTTGTAGTGTTCAATAGTTTTTTTTTGGAGTTTTTGACCCCCTTTACTTTGGGGGGCCATAACTTTCTCATTTCTAATATGTTTTCAACAATTCTTAGTGTGTTAGATGCGCCAAGAAAAGGGCTTTAAGTTTGTTTTGCACACCAAAAGCAAAAAAGCCCTCCTTTGGCTGGTATAATCTAATATAGTAGTTGCATCTAATGTGCAACTAGGTTGGTTCATGAGGTTTACAATGGAATGTTTTAGCCCATATCCTTTAGTTTCGAATTCTATTTGGCTCAATATATAAGTAGGAGCAATAGCTATGTAATAGCCAAATATTAAATGCCATTGGGGATGAATGAATGGAAAAAACTTGACCCTTATGAAATGGTTAAACCTAAAAATAAAATTGGATTATCTTAAACCTACCTATATAACCTAAGCCTAACTACTTTTCAACCTACTTGCATACCTAAGTAAACCTACTTAATAGGGTTTAATTATTACCTACCTATTTACGACCACGTGTCAACATCTTATTAGCCATAAATCGGACCATTTATATTTCATTGATTAATATTTAAAATTTTAAAAATAGGTGGGCTTTGATTACCACGTGTCACCATATAATTAGTGTTAAAATGAACATGTGTCAAATGGTCAATGAACGTTCCATGGTGTGCCACATGTCATCATCCTAGTGGCAGAAATTTTAATGATTGAAATTAATCCAATGAATTTTTAACTTTGAAAACACAAAAAATTTAAATAATGCCATGTGTCCACAAGCTAGTTGTTTAATTTTTAAACATGTGTCATATTTTGATTAGTTACATTGTAGTTGTAAGGAGAGTTGCACATAAGGTGCAACTACATTTGGATTTATATGTATGTATGAACATGTATATTAACATGGTACATACATGTTGCATACGTAGTGTTGCATGCAATTGAATGTCATGTGCAACTTGTCTTATGCAACTACACAAATTTGCAGTTGCATGTGTCACATGCAACTAAATTTTAGTTGCAAACAACAGTTGCAAAACCCAAAATTTCTAGTAGTGTATTGCCCACATAAAAAGAAATTGACTCTCTGTGATATGTGTTCCCAACATAAGAAGTGCTACTCCTACTTGTAGACAAATTTGGAAATGATGCATTAAATAGTACATCTTAGGAGCAGGGATCACTAGCATGATATACTCCATTTCTAACATCATATGTAACATATCATTTATGGTGTAAGGTCTAATACTTGCTGTTTCTGTTAGTGTAAGATGTTCTACTTGTGGTGGCATGGTTCTATAAATAAGCTTCCTCACCCAAGTTTCCACTCCCTCTCCTCATGTACCAACCCCTAATATTTAAAATCCCTTAATTTGTTCTTCAAATGCTCTTATTTGGTTTGTACCTATGTTTGTGTTACCAAGTTCTTCTTTGATTATACTCTGAGGATAAAGCTATGACAGTGAGGTAGTTTCATCTTCATCAGATATGTCCACTATATCTACGTCTGCATGGATCTTTTTCCCCCTTTTAATTTCTTCAATCAATTTGCCTTGCTCCCTATTTGATTTAATCTTTCCTTTTATGGTAGCATCATCTTCAGTTTCATCACCTAGTGCTATTCACTGATATGCCATGTCCAAAGCACTGAAATAACCTTTGATCTATTTAAAGTGCCACCTCCTAAATTCAACTTTAGCCTTCTCTAGACCTTCTCCTAATTCCACATGACCTTTTTCAATCAGTTGGTCATACAATTTTACCTTTGCTTGATTTGCCACAACTATAACTTCCCATTATGTGTTGACTTGTAATTGAAGCTTTTGTACTTTAATTTCAACCATCTATACTTCTTTATAAAGCTTGTTTACTATTGCCATAAACACCTCACAGTCTTGGTAATGAGTGTGTTGAGCTCATTTAGCCATTTCCTTATGAAAAGTTAGTTCACTCTCCTATTCTTGCATTGCCCTCTCCATCTCCTTTATTCTTTCCTCCATATCCCACTGCTCAGCCTTGAGGATTTGAATTTCTAATCTCTATTGCCTTATCTCTACATCTTCTCTTAGCAAAAGTTCTTATTGCTCTTCTATAATTTTCTTCTCCACACAAATGGCATTTTGTAGTTCCTCTCCTTGACGATCTATCTTAGAAATTATAGTGTGTGATTCCAAGTTCTTTTCTTCTGTTATTTTTAATCTTTCAACTATTTCTTCTAGCTTATGTTTTGTTTCCACTCTAGCTAACTCTCTTTGTGCCAAATTTGCATCTAACATGTTATTTTTCTTCTTTAACTCAACAATTTTCATTTTGGATTATTATCTTTCTTTGATCAAAGATTCATTATGAGTTGTGAGTTTCAGTACCTTCTCTTCCATGTTCTTCTACTGCTACTCCAACTCTTGTTTCTGTGTTTGGTTCAACAATCAACTCTTTGCTTCTTCCAATTACTTTGCCAATGTATCATTCTCCTTCTGCAACTATGTGATTTGTGCTATCATAACACACTTCCTACCTCCAACTCTAAGAGCTATCTCCTTGAGTTGATCCACCACAAAGCTCAATTCATCATCAACATCAATGTCACTCACCTCTCCCAATCCTCTTGCTTTATTCGTTATGGCAACACCATCTATTCTTAAATCATGATGGAACTGGTTCTTTTCTACTTGTTGTGATAAGATCTTCTGCTCACTCTATGGTATAATTCTCTTTTCTAGTGGTTTCAAATTCTCTTGGCCACTTTGTTGTACAATTTCCAATGGTTGTTGCTATGGGATTTCTTCTTCCATCTCCTATTGCAAAATCTCCCTTTTCAGCTATTGATGGTATGGCTCCTCTTATAGATGTACCATTTCTCCCATTTAGTTGATGATTACCACCACATCATCTTCTAATGTAGGCGGTCTTTCCTCCACAATTTGATCTTCAACCACTTCTTCTTATAGCACTTCTACTTCAAGAATATGCTCTGGGTCAATGTCCCTCAGATTATGTCCTTTTTCAGTAGCTACTTCTATAGCTTTGTTCACAACACTGGATATGGCAACAAGCTTATTGGCATTTGTAATAGGTTTACTAATATCTTCAATAGTCTTGCCAATAGTCTCACCAATATCCCCCTCTTGAGGTAGTGATACCTTTGTAATCACTTTGTTTACAATTATTGATGATGTTCCTTTCCTTTTTTTCTTGTTCTCCAACATTATGGCATTGACATCCACAATGATTTTCTCCTTTTGTTTCTGGACTTTCATTTCTCTTGCAGGACTTCCTTGTTCCTTAGCAAACTACTCTTGGTAGAAATACCCAATTATTGTTAGAATAGGTCTAATTAGGGTATTATTCGGCTTTCCAACCTTACATTGAACCACTACTAATTCGTTCTATAACTTCTGAAAAAACAATGCTACCTAGTTAATTAGTTTTTTTTCAATAATTAACATCATAGAAACTTGAAAACTAGGGGCAAACCTGTTGTCTTGATGAAATGTCAGATCTCTATCAATGCTTTCAATCTTCTGACTCTTGCCTTCCTATCAGTTTGGGCAATCACATACCATGACTTGAGAACATAGTGATCTTGTTGTGTTCCTGTGAAATAAGTAGTAACAACACCATTGTACCCTTTTCATGCTCTTGCCATCAATCCTCCACGAGGTAGTTTGAACATTTTTGCTATGCCTTCCTCACATATGTCAATTTGTTGTCTCTCCAACTTGACATACTGGTTGTCATAGTTGAAGCTGCAAATCAACTCCTTCACAAGGGGTTCATTGATGTGAGTCCAATGGAATTTCTTCTACAACGCAAGACTTGCTTTCTTGGCCCATGTTTTTTCCTAAATGTCTAAGGCCCAAATACTATTGTGAATGCATCCTAAGAAAGTCACTTTCCCTAACTTAGCCATAGTTAACAACTTTTCTACTAGTTTGATCCTTCTTTGTTTATTGCTCAAAAAAGTCGTGCTAGTGTTAGTTTTAGGTTCATGCTTCATTTCTCCAACGTCAAGAATTTTCTCCTTATACAAATTGAATTCCTAATTCTAGAAAATAGTAATGTAGCGTTGGTAAGGTGGCTCCGACAGTTCCTTGTATATTTTTATAAATAGATTATCGAACCCTAATCATAACACGATAATTTCAGAACAATGTTACTTCCTTGGAGTATTAGGAACCAACCTCTTCTACTGCTTTCCTTTGAGGTATTCCCAAATTTGTAACTAAGTAACACCACAACTAGAAATTTCTTCTTCATGATGCTCTTTGGAAATCTCTTGGAAGTCCTTTGGCTATATGTCATCTACTTCACAACATCGTTTATTTCTTCGTTTTTGTTGTCCAAAACAAAAGTTGTGGGGTTTAAATGTTCCTTTACTTATAGGCACTATTATTTCAAACTATTATTTCCACTATCACTCATCTCCTCTTCATTATTTTCTACATTGACTCCTTGTTTGTAGACAACTCTCCAATGGTTTGGTCCTACAGAACTAAATGTAAATCATGTTCTTTCTTACTTTTCAAATATTGCTTTGCCACTAAACTTTCCTATACTAAGTTTGAACCAAGCTTTATGCAGCTCTATAGACATCTCAATTCTACATTGATTTCGTTGTTTAACAATCTTTTAGCTCGGGCATTCCATTCACTTACATGTTCATTATCTTTCCCATAGCACTTCTTCCATGAGTAGTATCATTGCTTGATTTTCTTCAACTCCACTAATTTTTTAGGGCTTAGTAAAATATCCAAAGGCCATATCAGCCATAATTCATTTAATGGATTTTTTAATATCCTAGTGATAGCCTCTCTATTTTTCCTTTTGGGGTCTAGGTTAGGTGGTTGCAAATAACCTTATGGTCTTTCTCTCTTAGGGCATAATTGGTAGGATATAATGATTTCAATTTTTTTAAGTTTAGTTTTGTAACCACTACTTCTTGCCTTTCTCTCACTACTTCTTGATCTTTCTTCCTTTTCCAAAAATATTCATCATCTACAATTTTAGGTATGGAATCTGTCCATGGTAGTCTTCTAGGTTTGGGTACAAGCCTAAATAAATTTTTAAGTACAGCAGTGGAGGTCCTACCCCAATGGTACTTACTAGGGTATTTTTCGACATGGACATTGACCACCATAATATTGGCTACCACATTTTTAAAATGATATTCTTTTAATTTGTTGATGTTTACTTTTTCTACCTCATCATCACCTAAAGTAGTTAATTTGACGATGTTATTATTAAAAGTTTTACACATTTAATAGGGACCCTTCCAAGGTAACTAAAATTTACCTCCTTTGATTTTAGTTGATTTGGGCATCCATAGGATTAAATCACCTTCACAAATGTTTTTGAATTTCCCTTTTTCATCTTAATTTCCCTTTCATAGTAACTGTATATGATTAATGTTTTCATTAACACACTAATGTTTTTCATCCAATCAGATGAGATCTTCCATTCTTACATGAATGGCCTGATTAAGGTCTTTTATTGGTACATCCCTGATTCTTTTAACAAGGACCATAAATTCAACTAGCATAATGAGTTGAATGTCGTAAACCTTAAACTAAAAAGGTGTAAATTGTGTAGTCACTTTATATGTTGTTTGATATGCCCATAATGTTGTAAAGAGCATAATGTCCCATTTGTTGCAATTAACATTAACTAGTTTGGCCAAAATCTTTCCCAAAGTTTTATTAGTCGATTTAGCCTGACCATTTCCTTAGGGATAGTAAGTGGTTGACTTGTGATGTACAATCATAAACTCCGCCACTAACATTTCAATAATTTTATTAATGAAATGGCTTCCTTGATCATTAATAAAATGGGTGGGACCCAAACCTAGTTATGATGTTTTCATAAATGAACTTAGCAATCTTTTTTGTTTTGTTATCCCTAAATGCCCTAGCCTCCACCCACTTAGTGGTGTAGTAAGTGGCTACAATAATATATTGATTACTAGTGACCTTAGCTATGGGTTTAATAGGTCCCATAAAGTCTAAACCCCACTTCATAAAGAGTTCATATGCCAAAATTGGTTTGGGCGGTCCCTTGCCACTTCACCACATAGGTTCTAGTCATTGAGAAATGTCACACTTTTGACACAAGTTGATAGCATCTTTGTGAATAGTTAGCCATTAGTAGCCTATCGACATGATTTTCTTCACTATTGTGTTGTTGCCATAGTGACCTCCAGCTGGTCTTTCATGAAATTCTTCCAAAACTTTAGAGGCTTCAATGGGTGTTAAACACTAACTCAACACTCCATCAAGTCCTAATTTGTGCAAATGGTCATCACATAATGTATATGGCTTTGCCTTAATTACCAATGAGCTTTGTTCCTCTTTGGGCATATCGTCGTCAAAATAACCCTTCTTGAGATAATCAATTATTTATCCATACCAATCAATTTCTATGCCAAATAGTTGGACATTAGGTGATTGATCTTCAACTCCAATGGCTAATTCTCCATGATTAATTCTTGATAATTGATTAGGCATAAAATGCACCCAACTTGGCTTGAATATTACTTTAAAATCAAATTCTTGTAGTAGTAACAACCATCTAGCAATTCGGCCAATGACCATTAGTTTGTTGACCAAATATAATAAAGCTTAGTGGTCCACGAAAAATATGAAGTTTTTTCCTAAAAGATAATGCCTAAATTTCTTCATAGCATAAATCATTGCTAATGTTTTTTTTTCAATGGTTTTATAGTTTTTTCCTACATTCTTCATCAATCTACTAGCACAGTAAATTGGTTTATCAATAGTTTTATTTGGATTTTAACTTAACATGGCTCCAAGTGCAAAATTCAATGCATTAATATGCACATGAAAGTTTAACTTCCAATCAGTTATGATAAATACAAGTAGGCATGTCATAGATGCTTTCATCCAATCCTAGGACTTGGCACATGCCATTGGAAATATTTTCATCCATGTAAAATTTTCATCCTTCTTTAGTAATGTGCACATTGGTGCAACCTTATTAACAAAATCTCGAAAATAGCGTTGATAAAAACTAGACGTTCCTAGGAATCGTTTTATTTCCATTACATTGGTAGGTGTTGGCATAACAATAATTGTTGTAATCTTTCATGGATCTACCAACAATCTGTCATGACACATTATGTGTCCTAACAGTACTCCCAAATTTACACAAAATGCACATTTTTCAGTGTTAAGGCTAATGCCATTTAACTGATAATCCTTTAGAAACATTTTTGTAATTGTTCCAAATGATCTTTTTTATTTCCATATACACTAAAACCATCTAAAAATACTTGCTTAATTTTTTAAAAATAGGGTTTAAATGTTTTTGTTACTACTTTTTGGAAAGTAGTAGGGGCATTACACAATCCAAAAGGCATAACATTGTAGGCATAGGCACCCCATTCTAAAATGAGTGTTGTTTTATCTTTGTCTTCTTTTGCCATTTTAAATTGGTTATAACCATTGTAACCATCCATAAAAGAATACAATTCATGTTCAGCTACATAATCCAAAATTGAATCCAAAAAGGGTAAGGGAAATGGATCATTTTTGGTTTGAGCATATAATTTATGATAATCCACACATATTCGTAACTTCCCATTTTTCTTTAGTACTATCACCAAAGAAGACAACCATTGTGTAGTTTCAATGGGATAAATAAATCTAATATTAAGTAGTTTATCTATTTTTTTTTTACTTTTAATGCTTAATTTATATTCATTCTATATTGTCTATGCTTAATTGGTTGGGCATTAACCACTAATTTCCCTGGGTATTCCCTTAAAATCCTTATAATTGTAAGCAAAAAATCACAATAATTAACTAATAACTCTTTAATTTGTGCTTGAAAAGATGTTGGTAAGGTTGCATTAATGAATACCTCCTTAGGATCCCCTTCATTTCCTAAGTTTAATTTCATTAATTGCTCATCAATTTTGATTGTCCATCCTACAATCTTCATATCTTTAATTGTCACATTGGCAACTTCATCTAATACCAAGACTTTTCCAAGTTGATGTTTATAAAAATAAATTGGATATTCTAGTTTTTCTTCTGGTTGAAGCATACCACAATCAATTTTTTTCAAAAAGTATAACTTTTTTGGTGCCACTTCCCCTATAGGCCACAATTTAGGCATTGCATTATAGAGTTGCTCCTCCTCTTCATTTGACAATCCCTCTTCCTAATCGTAACCATCATTAACATATTTTAGTCTCTTTAATGGTTTTAAGGGAGTCTTTTTAATTGTACTCACTTCCACTATCACCCCAATTATGATTTGCCTTTGCCTATTTCAACCAAGTCCTTCCCAAAAACATGGAATAAGTTTTTGTTTCATTTCCCATATTCAACACTGTGATATAAATTTTGTACTACATCCAGCCAAATCGATTTTCAAGTTTCTTATTAACCCAACGGGCTACACCTTTCTCTGATTAGCCATCCTTATTACAAAAAGAGTTGGCTTGGGTTTCCTCAACCCAAGTTTCTTCCTCAAACTTTCAGAGATAATATTCATATCGGATCTGCCAACCAGTAATACATTTTTCACTCCAAATTTCCCTATATAAACTTGAACAATTAGTATGGCTTCATCAAAATCTTTTACGTTAGTTGTTGTGACTTTACAGACATCAACAATCCGAGCTTCTCCCATCTTCAATAATGACTTTGTCATCATCTTTCTTAATTGTAGACAAATTTCCAATAATTGTCTTAATTTCACTTATATATTTGAATTCATCATGAATTTTTGAAATTCACCACTTTCTTGTTCCATCTGCTCAACATTCATCTTCTATGGCAACACTTTCCATTTTGCCATTAGACTACTTCTCAAACAAGTCTATTGTTCCTTATTTAGGGTCATACCCATCTCATCTATTTCATTAGTAATTGGCTTGTCAATATTCATTGTCAACTTGCCATTGGCACCCGCCAACTCATTCTTCCTCTTCAACAAGTTCAATGCCTTTAATGACACATATCTTTGCATCAACATGTTAGTTCCTTTCAACTCAATATGCACATAATTTCCTTTGGCTACTTCAGCTAATCTTCTAGGGTGCAAATGGGATAACACGAGCCACATTTGCTTGCTTTTTTATTATTTTTAGGGAAATATACGTAGAATATTTTTGAAAAAGCCTTTGAAAAATCTTCATACTATTTTATTAAGGTTCATGTTAGAAATTTGGCAAAAATGTCATTTTCAAAAAAATTGAAATCCATGTACAAGTCCTTTTACTATTTAAAAATAAGCATTATAGTGTTTAATGATTATTTTTGTTAATTTTTTATTCATTGGATTAATTTCAAATTGATTCACATGTTCCCATGATATATTAAAAATAAAATTATATAAAAAAATCTTACAATTTTAGCAACAAATTAAATTATGACTTTAAAACATGAAAAAACCAAATAAGTGTGACACTTGCTATGGTATGTGTTATTGTGACTGAAACCTCTACCATCCTTCATAAAATCAACTTGATGTGTCGCCTACAACAGTCCCTCTCTGTTCAACCCTATTGATGGTGTAATTAATCTGGCCAATTTCAAATCAAAGAGCACATCCATACACATTTCCAATGGTTTATCTTCCACTTCTTGTATTCTGTGTAGTTCATCAACTACATCCTTGTGAATCATTTTATCCTTTTCCCATTTGATTCAATGTCTTTTAATGGGGCTAACTTCTTTCTTTTGAAGTTCTCAACATGCATATTAGCCTCTAACATCCTCGTTTTTTATCCTTTTGTGGTCACACACACATCCACTATGGACTTGACCCTTTCGACCATAGCCACATTCATTCCAACTTTTAATTTGGAGTTTTTTTCCTCTTCTTTAATAACTTTTTTCCGTATAGGATAGTCATTTATGACATGACCTTCCTTTTGATAACAATAACATCTAACACTATTCTATCGAAATTTAAGATTTTGATTATATTTTTGTTAGTTATATCAATTATTCCAATTTGATTGATTATTATTTTGCCAATTACGACCATTGGGTCTTGCATTATATTGTTGATTATTATATTGATTTTGATAATTTGGTACAAGGTGCATTCACAATAACACATACCATTGCAAGTGTAATACTTATTTGGTTTTTTCATGTTTTAAAGTTGTAATTTAATTTGATGTTGAAGTTGTAAGATTTGTTTATATAGTTTTATTTTTAATATATCATGGGAACATGTGAATTAATTTGAAATTAATCCAATGAATAAAAAAATAACAAAAACATTCATTAAACATTGTAACGCTTGTTTTTAAACAGTAAAAGGACTTGTAAATGGATTTCAATTTTTTTGAAAATGACATTTTTTGCCAAATTTTTAACATGAACCTTAATAAAATAGTATGAAAAAAATTTAAGTTTTTAAAAAGATTTATTTGAAGATTTTTCAAGAATATTCTAGGAATATTTCCCCAAAAATAGTCACAAAAGTAGTCAAAAAACAAGCAAGTGTGGTTTGTGTTATCTCATTTACACCCTACACTATAATTTGACAATTGTTATTTCTTTTGTACAATTGGTATCTCTGCTTGTACTACATGCACTTGTACAATTTTTCTCAAAAGGCAACTCCCATTCATTGTTTTACTAGGACACTGATTCGTATTGTGATCACTAGCCTTGCAGATTCAACAAAATTTCATTAATAATTTTCATTCTTTTATGAAATGACCTTCATTAAAATAATTTTGACAATACACACCTTCCCTTATTGTGTCAATACTCACTTTCTTAGATTTTTTTTCAGTTTTTTTTTCATAATGGTTAACTTCATCATCAATGTCTTCAAATTTGTCACTATCATAATTATTTGGACAATATTTTGCCATATTCTTCCATTTCACAGGTAGTTATTCTTCTACCAAAATTGTAAATTTAACCAGTTTTGCTAATGTTCTTCTTGGCATACTGATGATAACCATCTTCAATTTAAATCGTAGCCATTCTCTAAAGGCTTCTCTCAAGTAAATATCGTTTGGTTGTTGAGGAATTACCACACACAATCGGAGGAATCGATCATAATAGTCTTCCACTGATTCATACTTCTTTTGTTTTGCATATCATAAAGTAGTAGTTGCTTGCCCTTCACTTTTTATTTCACTAAATCAAGTTATAAAAGCACATTGAACCTATGCCCATGTTGCTATTGGTTGAGCAATCTCATATCTTCCAAACCAATTGGCAGTTCTTCCTTTCAAAGAATTTGGAAAATATTGTAGTTTGTGGCGATTTGTATCTTCTCCATTAGTTACACATACCTTCATCAACTATCATATGTGTAAAATTGGATCTCCATTATCATGATATTTAGGTAATTGTATTCACAACTCATTTACAAGGGATACCACCATGATGGGTGGAATGTTCATTATTGATGTAATAGTAGTCCGTGGTGACTTCAGAAGAATATTAATCTTGATGTGTTTAGGGTTTTGGAGAAATAATTTGAATAATTTTTTTTAAGAAACTTCATTAACAATGTTGTTATTGTTGGCTTCTTTTGTTGCATCATTTTCTAACCGTTTTCTTGGTATATATAACCATCCTTCTTTTGTCACCCAATCAAACATTTTGAAAACATTAACTGTAGCCTCTAGAATTCTCAATAATGCATCAACATTCCCTTCATCACCTTCTTTTTGCATTTCGTTTGGTGTTCTAGTTTGGGTAGATTGCTTAATGTCTTCACTAATTTGTTTCTTCAACCATTGTTTGCACTACCGTCACTTTTATTTCTTCTTCAACAAGATCAAGTATTAAATTACTAGTAAAAGGATTAAAAATAGTCCTCAACCCCTTCCATTTAGAAGATTTCTTTGTTTGACTAGCTATTTCTTTAGACTTTTCTACTTGAACTATTTTTTTGCTTCCTCATAATTCTGCTTTCTCCGTTCTCTTAGTCTATTCTGGTTTTTTTATTTTTTTACTTTTTTTCATCATAGATTTTTAAAAATTTCTACTCTTTTACTATTGACATGTTTTCTTTCTTTTTCTCAATTTTTCTCATATGGATCTAGAATCATCATTATGGATCAAAATTCTTTTGACTCAAATTTTTTTGGACAGTACTCCTCATTTCCTTTCAATCTCATTGTAATAGATCTTAAAAATATAGGTGTCCACAACAAATCACATGGTATCCATTTTTCTACCAAAACATTAATATTTGGTTTTGTAAATTTTTGTCTGTCATGAAATTTAATAATATGATAGGTTGCACCGACTTTTTAAATTGGAATTAACGTCAGTAAGCACACTATTATTGGTAGCCATCTCTGATGCTTTGTTAATTATGTAATATCAATTATTAATGCTCGTAATTGTATACACCACATTTCCATTCCCCCATGTAGTTTCTTGATTATCAATTCTTGAACATTATCAAGTAATGCTTTAAATTTTTCAACAAATGTTCCCCATTTATCGAGTTCCAATTTTTTTTTTGGTGTATACAAGTAATCTAGGAAATTCCAACCATATTTATTGTGAATTCTTAATCTTTCTTTCCTTTCATTAATTATTATAGTTTCTTTGAACCATTCATAGTTCCCTCTTTTAACAACCATCATACTGTACTATATTAACTAGGACATTTGAATTATTGTTGGAGAACTTCTTATTAATGTTGAAGAATTACATTTTACCATTATGCCATTATTGAATCAAAACTATCAACAACAATTAGGAAACTACGCAAGCTTCCATAAAGCATGAAATATACATGTCAAGCTTCCTTCACATAGTAATCTTTTCACTTAGAAATAATACCATTATTGTTCACAATAATCCCCATCATATTCTCCCTAAGTCTCCTATGACAACTTTACCACTATACTGATATGCCCTCTAGTAGTTACAAGAGACGGTTATAATCGTTTTGCATCATATTGGTAGGTAGTTAGCCTATCTGTCCATCATGTCAACATAGTGAACTTACTATCTATTACCACTATCTATTTGTCGTATTGTCCCAATGGATTTCAACATGATATGGTTTGACATTTCCCAAAAAAGACTTGGTTAAATCTGTCTAATATTTCTACTCTTTGCCGACAGGCCTAAATATTTCCTTTACAAGTGGGATATCACCTAGTGTGTTTGTAACTACCATATCAAGCCAATATAAATATGCAAAGTATTGGTGTTAGCTGATATGGTGACCCATACATATCAATATTGATATCAATTTATCATCACTACAATTATACAAGACACATTTGAATATTTAAATCTCGACCACAAAGCATTCCAAGAAATTGCCTACCGGATGTGGAGGACATCTTAAATTGTGAATATCCTAAAAAAGATGAAGGATGTTATGCCTACTACTTAAAATGAAAAGAGATCATTGGTTTGGACTAGAAGAAATTTCATGGCTATCGATCCCCCTTCCCACACCTTGTGATCTACTTCCCTAGTTGTATTACAATGTGTGATAACATTCTCCTTATGCTTTAGCATGAATAAAAAGTGGAGGAGATTCCCAAATTGCAAGGTTGAACTGAGCTATTGCCACATTTTAAGCCCCTTATTTGGAGAATGCCCCCACCCTAAGGCTTTTGCCCACACATAAGTAGCACACACCCTTTTAATTTCATATAATGCAAGAAACACTTAAAAATGGTACTAACCTTCCCAAAATTATTGTGGCAATTGTTCTGTGGTTTTTGGTTGGTAAGGTGTTGTATACGAAATTCCAAAAAGGCCATCAAAGGATTGGGCTTGGGCTTGAGGTTTAGAGTAGAATATTCTTTGTCTTGGGGTCCCAAGACAGGGAATATTGGTTTGGGCTCAAGGGCAAACCCAATAAGATTCCCTTGGACATGGGGCTAGACGTCTTACAAATTATGTTAATGTCATGTCTTACACCTTGCATGGTTTTGTCCTGGGCCTTTGGCAACCTGGGGTCAATTAGATGCCCATTCCCAATACTCATTGTCATTGGCCTTAAGCTACTAAAGGCCCAAGACAAAACCATGCAAGGTGTAGGACATGACATTAGCAAGGTTTGCAAGATGTCCAAGGCCACTGTCCAAGGGAATTATATGGGGTTTGCCCCCAAGCCCAAGCCAATATTGCCTGTCCTGGGACCTTAGGACAAGGAATATTCTATTTAAAACCCCAAGCCCAAGCCACTCATTTCATGGCCTCTTTGGCACATAGTGGCTTGGGGTCATGGGGTGTCATGGGGTTGGGACAAAATGTTTTCAAGGTACCTAGGGGGTTGGATGTGGCAATCTCCCCCCCCCCCCCCCCCCCCAGGGAAGGGGGGGGGGGGGG
>Ga0116231_10003910_pt1 | contig 30520 bp, 22 predicted proteins | sample S1TSphgellanicum_2_FD_89695 | JGI IMG/M metagenome (GOLD analysis project Ga0116231, IMG submission 89695) | Host-associated microbial communities from peat moss isolated from Minnesota, USA - S1T2_Fd - Sphagnum magellanicum MG | ecosystem: Host-associated > Plants > Peat moss > Unclassified... | reverse complement strand
GTTGAGCAAGAGGTTTTATTTATTTATTTATTTAGTCAAGAATTTTGGAATTTTGCGTTTTAGATCATGATGATGAATCATGTCAATGGACTGATCATGTAATTTGTTCAAACAATCATAAAACTATTTGAATTTGTTTTTTCCTTACATGTACATGGTAATAATCTTAATTGTTGTTTCAAACATTACAATATGTCAAATTTGAATGTACTTACATCATTTGAGTCCGTCAAGGAGCCTAGGGGTGCGTCATGCTCCAACTGCTCATCTTTGAGAAGCTCCACTTTACCATTGCTATAATCATCAAGCAAATGCTTAGCCAAAAAGGTCTTTTAGGAAATCATAGGCATCTTCATGTTAGGTGTGCAATTGACCTCCTCTACAATCAACCTTCTAGTTTCCTCTAGAGATGCCTTGCACTTGCCATCCGTAACAAGATGGTTGTGTACCCCAAGATGAATCGTTGCTCTTGACAAACAGTGGAGTTTATGCACAACGTAATAGATTCTCCCACTTCAACCAACAATGCAAAGGGGAGGAGCATGACAAAATTTGCATCTAAATGAGGAAACGAACAGAATCAGTTGCATTTGACCTACGATTAAAATATGAATGCTCTCACTACATTAAAAGGATCATTATGAGAGGCAGAGTACACAAATTTTTCACAATAATCCTACACACGATGCAGGTGACCCAAGCAATGAATCTTCCTAAAGTTCAGCCCAAAACTATTTTTAATATTGATGGTGATCACCTTACACCAAGCATCACCATTGTTCTTTCTATCCATGCCTTGCATTTTGGAAGAGCCATGAACTTTGGGAAGCAAAGGTAACAATTCAAACAAAGCATCCCCATCAAAAAAAGTTGGCAAGAATTGGACTTTTTGAACAAGTGTCTTGTCATAATCCAAATTTCACAGCTTGATGGAACTATATCCTAGAAGCACCATTAAACGCAAGTAAGAAATGTTACACCCTAACATTGGGTTCACAATAAAGTGTGAAATGCAAGGGCCCATGAGGCCAAAAGTGTGTTTAGGTGTGAAACACACTCTCACAAATGGGGGAGAATGCAAGGGATGAAGCCCAATGATTCTCAAGTGCACTCTCACTTTGGGAGTTACATTCATGCGAGAGTTGTGAATGTTCAAAGCCTTGGTTGAAAAGGAAAGCAAACACCAAATTAAACTCCCAAGAAACCATTAGAAAGGTCTTGAAGCTTACATATTTAAAATGCCCTCACATTGTTCATTTAGACTTAATTTGCATGAGTTATGATCAAAAGAAAGGGCGGGAGTCAAATGGGGAATTTGACTCCCAACCACAAATCCCTGGAAATTAGGCGTCAAATGAGGTCCAATTTGGAATGTGCTATACACCGTTGGAAAGATCTTTTTCAGGGCTATAAATTATTATTTTTGCATTTTCAAAACAGACTTGATTTGAGAAATATATGAGCATCCAAAGTTTTGGGACAGTAAGAGTCCTAGTTTTGGGATAGTAAGAGTCCTAGTTTTGGGACTCCCATTCGGGAGTCCTAGGGAAAAGTGACATTTGGATGTAGTCCCCATGGAAAGGCACAAAATATACTATAAGGAGGGGAGTGGTGCCTCCTCTCAAAGGTTGTGGGCCGTGTTAAGCTTATGTTTGAGGTTGTTTTTACTAAATTTACTACACCATTTCCATTCAACTTGTTCTAACCGCCCTCTTTTCTTGGTTGTGCAGGTTGATCTCATCCTGAACTCTCACTTATGAATTTGTCCTAATCCCATCCCAAAGCTCTAGCATGCCCTCTTCCGCCTGAAGTGTTGCAAATTAAGGAGCTTGCCCCAACTTTCTTCTTCTTCCATTGTTTCACTCTAGGAGCCACCTTTGGGTCTCTTGAGGAGTTTAGGGGCGCTTCAAGAGACCATTAACTGAATATTTTCAAAAAAGGATGAGGGTTGTGATGACAAGGTGGAGAAACAATTGTGATGATGGAAACTATGGTTACATGGAACCAGATTGAAAAATCAAATTCGATGATATCATGGACAAAAAATGGGGTGACAAGTCGTCACCTGAAGAAGAATCAGACAATTTAGTGAAACTAGAAGAAGAAGGTTTTCAAGACTAAAGACAAAGGTTGAATGTTGTTAACTTCATGTTCTTGTTTCACAATTTTGACCACAAACCTTGTTATTCTTGGTGTTAAGATTATTTTTTGAGAGTTATGAATAAAACTATTACCAACATTGTGATAACACCCACAACCAACAACCCATTGTCTCCCTTGATAGGAGATCATAGGAATCTGGTACACCGAATTCAAAACCAAGTTATTAAAATCATATGAGACATCTTTGGATATATGCAAGGATCCTAACTGAAATGAAACATAGAGCACAAACATTGTTCAAAGACCAAGGTCGTCCTTGAATCGTCAACCATGATGGTTAGCTTTGAACATCCAATAGCATGAAATGTTGCCATGTTACTAGGGACACATAAATAGTAATGAAAAAAAAAGTAAACAACAAAGAGAGAAATGCAATCAAACGCAAAACACAAATTTGAACGCTTCAAAGGACAAGGAGCAGGGAGAATGGCAAATCAAAATAGGCTCAACAAGATGTTAAAAAATGAAGGGGATGAATATGGAATCGGATAAAGAACAATGCCAATTTGACACACATAAAAAAAAATCATTGAAATATTATTATAGTCAAAGATTATGGGATCTGGAGGAAAATATTGAAAGTGAAACAAGGTGATAAAATTGAAACCACCATAATACAATGACTTGTTTAGATTCCATTCCTTAAACCCCATAACTGTTCTTGAAACTAGGAACAAATGACACATGAAATGAATTGTTGAAAGGAGTTTAAAAGAAACGAACAATCGGAAAGATTTGGCATTTAATTAATTCCCTAATCACCACAACCCAATTTCAAAGATTTGTATTCAAAAAGACAACTAAAACAAAAAAGTAATATACCATCATCACAAGAATTGATTTTAATGGTAGGACATTCAAAGCAGGGTCAATCTTACAAGAATAACCATTTACGTAAAGATGAATCAGTTTGGCTTCATTTAAAATCTCAAAAGAAATAGAGAAATGGGGAGATGGGTGGAAATCCACAGAAAGAAGTGTAAAGGAAGGGCAGTTAATACAAAAAACAACAATGATTTCTAGAGTCATAACTTCAACATAAACTAATCAAATCGTGTGAATTGCTACTAGCATGATTATGATGGGACAAGATCTGTTTGGAAAAGAACATGTCGCAAACAAAAAGTAATGAACAAGTCATTAATGGGATCTCGACAATAGCAAGATATTTTTATTAGATATAAATGCTATAAATCGGCATAAATAATTCTATCCAAAAAGAGTTGCACTTTCATGGGAAAACACAATTAATATAATAATCATATGTTGTAAACAAATCACAACCCAATTTGATTCCAACATTTATCAATGTGGCAATCTTCAAACATATAGAATTTTCTACATTTGACATTAAAATATTTGAAATATTTTTAATTTTGATGTGGTGTAAATGTATATACCACATATGTGATTATACTAGGAATGTGAATGTTCCATACATATCTACCATCTAGATGTGCAAGAAGCCTAAACCTTATGTATGTGCAATTATTAATTGAACACCAATAAAATTATCCAGTGAAATATGTATGTGACCTGTATGAAATTAAAACATATTAAACAATTTGTGGCATATGCACATCCAAAGTACAATTTGTAAGTGCAGCATATGTATATATGGCAAATGTATCATGACATAAAAATAAAACATGTGGCAAACACAATATGACTCAAGCCCAAATGTGAATTTTGAATTTCATTATTCAATAATTGGAAATTTCAATATATCACAGATCAATTATCATCACCCCACATATATGGGTGAATGTGGACTAATAAAAAGAATAAATGATTCATTTCCCCTTGATATCTTTTATAAATATGGTGGGGATGATCACAACCCGTACCAATAAAATGAGCACACATCCATAGGGACAAACAAAATGCAACAAAACTCCAAAGTAGGTTTATCCAAACATGTTGGTCAAACCTAATTTTGTCATTTCAATCATGTGGTGAAAAGGTTACAATTGTTTTGAAATATCAATCGGAAAAACTTTCAAAAGTTGGAGGGACATTTACAAAAAACAGATATGTTTATCATTGATGACCATTATTTTTAGGAAAAGATTTCATAAGACTCTTAAGTTAAACAATTCATCCAATAAAATTTATATTCAATATGATCATTGGATTAACTAATTAAACCTTGGGATCACCAAACATTAACTTAATTTGATTAACTTAATTCATTGGGATCACCGGGCACGAATAAAAATAGGGATACTATTTGATTTGGCAACCAATATTGAACCGATTATATTTTTATTAAAAATTAATAGTTTGAAGCACGTATTTAAATGAGACAGATAAATGTTGTAAATGTGAAGATTGAACCAGGTTTGATTTATTAATGTAAATAAAAGATACAAATGTTGGAATGAGAACATATTGGTAGTATCATCTGTGGATTAATAAATTACATTTGTTTGGGTGGAGCAAATTATAAACATACTGCAAATTCATGAAATCAAGGTGAAAAAACAAAGCATTGATTTAAATATTAGAATGGCTTAAAATTTCTATGAAGTGTAATTTTTGACCATTGCAATTGTGGAAACAACATTATGTGTTTTTGGCTATGAAGTAAAATTTGAGAAAAATGCATTAGAGATCCTGAATGTACTATTTCTAACTTTGGCGATAAAAAACCTTGATAATAATTAAATTGTTTGGCTTGACATTCTATTTAAAGCTTTTGTCCAACATTTAGCCAAAAAGAATAGCCTTGCAAAACCAATCTCCCCAACACAAACACTTACACAAACGGCCACCAACCATTCCACCTCCATTATGGTAGAATTTGCAAAATTACTCAATATTACATGTCAAATGTGCTAGGATTTTCTAGAATTTAATCAATTGGGGGAATATGGAAGAACTATGTAGAAAGATGAGAAAAAGCTGGAGTTGATGCATTAATTTTTTAACGACTCCTTACAAAATAACAGCCAAATCATCACCACAGTTATTATATGTTCCCTTGAAATCACAAAACAATTTTACAATTAAAACTAAGTATATTCCAATAACAATAGGTTAATAATAAATTCTTATTCCTCTTATTTACAATGGTAAAAATAAATTTTGAACAAAGAGAAGGTAATATAAATTCAAATTGCAATAAGGTTTTTTGATATTTAATGCATGATCTCATTCCTCAAATGCAAGAACAAAGATAAACAAAGCTAAAGCCCAAAGCAAACAAGTGGCAACAATCTATTCATTGAATGAACTTGAAACATTGCAAGAGAAGAAAGGCGATGGCACAAGCAAGGAGGAGGAATATCATGTTACAACATTAGGAATAAATTGAAAAAGAAGTAAGATGTTAACTTCTCAAGTATTTAGATTTCATTTCTTGCAAAATGTAACTCTTAGAGTTTCAAAGTGTATAATATGTGATTCTTCATTTTCAAGTTGAGGTCTTTCCAATGCACACTAGAGCAAGCCAAAAGGTAAGCTCCTTTCCCTTCCCATAATTTCAAGCTTTGTTTTTTTTACTTGATGTTGCACGTGATTAATTTGAAGAGCTCCAACAAGTTCGGGCCAAAGTTCAAAAGAGCGATGGCACCCACGAGCTTGAGAGAGCTCCTCTCCTTTTCTTTTCTATCGCTGAGAGAGCTTGTGGGCAAGTCTTGGTGATGGCCAAGATCCACTCCTGGCTAGGATGCCTGGAAGGTTTAGGGGATGACCGAGGTTGCTCCCAGGTGGGGTTCGCAAGGAGGTTTTAACAATGCCAAGGACACTCTTGTGAAGGAAGGTCTCGATGATGGCCAAGGTCCCTCTCTGACAAGCTCGCGAGGCAATCTCAATGATTGCCAAGGATGTTCCCAAGCAAGCTTGTTGGGGAGGTCTCAATAATGGTCAATAATTCTCCCAATTTGAACTACAGGGGAGGTCTCAGTGATGGCCGAGGTCCATCCTTGACGAGCTCACGGGGCATTTTTGGTGATTGCTAAGGTCATTTTTGGCTAAGAGTGCCAAGGAAGTTTTAGCAATGGCCAAGATGACTCCCGGCCTAAGCTATAAGGGAGGTTTCGATGATGGTCAAAGTCCTTCCCCGATAGGGTTTGCGGGGTGATCTTGGTGATTGTCAAAGTTGCTCCTAGGCAAGGGTGTTACAGAGGTATGACAATGGCCGAAATCACTCCTTGCATGGCGTCACAACACTTTTTCTCTTTTATAAGGTTCTCTATCTTCATTCTTTAGAGTAAGATTGTTCTTGTTATGCAAGGTGCTAGGACGCTTTGCAATCTCATTCTGGATGGTGAAAACAATTTAATGGAAGAGGTGAATGAAGTAAATTTTTTGAGTTATGAGCTTAAGATTGTGCAAAGAATATTTTATTCTTAGTTCTCTATTCAAACTTTTCTACTCATGATGTTATTCCTTCTTTTGGTAGTAAAGAGAGAAACCATAATATATTTATTTGCATTAGAAGACGAGAGCCTAATAGCAAGGAAATGTTTTTGAATAAACAGGAAACACACAACACTAAAGAAAAAGTTGTGGAATCAGCTTTTAGGGACATTAAGGAGGAGGTATAGTTTTTGTTGAATTTCAATTACTTTCAACTTGTGTAACATACGGATTAGGCCTTTACTTTATATTCTACATCCTGTAGAAAGGATTTTAGGGGTTGGATTTTGATTCTATAGCTAAGATTTTGCAATTTAAAAAGGTAAATTTCTAGGCAATCCAATTAGGTTGAAATGAGTATAGAAATGAATAAACATTCCAATACCATGATTTAGTTTTCAACCTCCAATGGAATTATACATATTTCTAATTCATTGTCAAGCATACAATAGTGAATTGAATTATGGAAGTGTACATTTACAGGTAGATATGGAGTAGGAGTTTAAAGTGGACCGAATTATTGTGTCGAGAGACCTAGGTTCATCAAATTTGAAGGAGGCGGGTTTTCAAATTCCACTTTTGAGTTGATGTAAGAAAGCCATTATGCTTTTAAAAAATGCTCTTCACTTCTATGGTTGGCGTTGACTATAGGGGAAGCTTTATTTTTTTCTAGAAAAGTTAAATATCCAACTTTACTCAAACTATGTTTAACGATTATAGTCAGTATTGAACATAGCTAAAAAACATCTGGAAAATGCATATGAAGACATTGAATTGAAATAGATCTAGCTTTGAAACTCCACACTATGTTAATTTTCTATTTTCCATCCCTATAATTGGTGCTGACTACATGGTTTCTAAAAAATAAAAATCTTCTTTTGAATTAATTTTTTGCATTGTTTTAGTTGCAAGTTTCTTCTGGTTTGACCTCATAGCCCCTTCACCCTAATTCATTGTTGGTGGCTCTCGTTAAAGGCTGCTTCTAAAGCAAGTGTCCATGAGCTTGGCAATTGGCTTAATTTCTGGCATTTTTGTGTTAGATAATGGGGAGGGTTCATGGTCCATATGAGTATTTTGTTTCTCAGCTTTTTATGACTCCCTCTTTCTTGTTTGAATTTAACACAAGAATTCCATTTGCTCTCCAATTCCATTTACACTATCGCTCCAATTCTTTTGTGACATTTTAGATTTTGTTGATGTTTTTTTCCTTTGACCTACAAAATTTCAATGATGAGGGGCAGGTGAACATGCCCACTTGTAATCTGACATAAACTGTGCATAACAGCTGGTTGCAGTAGTTGGGAAAACACCACACTTATTTGGACATATCAATGTTTAATGACTATGTTTGTGCTTTCAAATAGTCTACGTTGTATAGACAATACTTACAAGGTGGCCTAGTCTAACAAAAATGAATTGTCATTGAGGAGGGCACAAGGATTGAATGATCCTACCAAACTTGCAACTGTTGTGGCAAATTTCACATCTAAATCATCTTTCACAAATTGCCTTTTGCATCTTGAGGGAGAAGTGGTGTTTAGGTCTGCCAAGTGACCTGTTGGTTATCCTCCAGGTACATACAAAGATTCCCATCATCTTGACCATGTGAATTTTTCTCATCCATGGGTATTCATTTTGGCTCCTGAATTTGATATTGTGGAGGATGTACACATTCAACAATTGCCATCTTATTCCAGTGATTCGCTACCTTTGCTATCTTGAAGTGGTTTGGAGTTGAAAGAAAACAGTTGTGTTGATGGCCAATTGTGTATTGAATGTGCCCGCCCAAATTTGTAATTCAATCATATGCACTCCAAAAAACCACGGCATTCAAATGCAAAGCAAGGATCAACATTTACAAATTAGTAAGTGGAACTTTTGCTCCACGTTACTTAGGTTTTTGGGTTGAATATTAGAGTGAATCACTTGAGCACCATAAGAATTGGTTTTGTTCCGATGACTTGAGCCATTGTGTGGGTGGGATAGCCTAAAATTTATAGTTATTAAACCTATAGTTCTAACCGTATGGCCCATCCAAGAAGGCATTTACTTGACCCAAAAGGAGGTAACAACTCTAGAAAAGGTAGGGTTTTCCTTTGATGCATAGAAACAATGCTCAAAGTTTATTTGGCTTCCAATCTTCTAATTCAAGTAATTCCCATGTGCTTGCTATGAGTTGTCACAACTTTGTGAGGTCGTTTGATGCAAGTTGTTGACCTACAACTCATGGTGGTAAGAAGGTGAGACGACCTTCAATGTTCAAAATAACACAATAGCACACGAACAATTGGGAAGTGGGCAAGTTACTTTTCCAATGCACTGTTTTCCCCATTGTTGATGTCCTACCACCTAGGTATGGACAAATTTACAATATTTTTTTTGATCACAACCAATATGATGTCACTATTGGCAATTTCTCTAAATGTTCATGTGTCTATTTTGTCAAAATGTTGGTAGGTTCTTTGGGTGCCCATGGGGCGTATGTACAATGTAAACATGTTTATCACATCTTGCAAATGATTATGTTTTGTGGGCTCATAGAAGAGTTCATTCATTATTCTACGTGGTGTTGGGATGAAGTTAAGTGTTTGTTAGAACATTCTAAAGCTTTTAGACTTTCATGATAATATATAACAATTACATTTGTTTCAAATCAATTGTGTCTTTTCATTCATCAAGCTTGTTGCAGTTGCCTTTGTTATGTAGAAATTTTTGTTTCTAGTTAGGACTAAACAATTTTTTCTCCACTATGTATTATTTCAATCATTCTTATGATATGTATATGTTCTTTTGTTTTGGTGATTATACATTAGTGGTGTGGCATGAAAGTATGTGACTTGATAAAACTTCATACACATTGATAGTCATAACATGTTGTCATGTATATTGTCTTATTCTATTACCATCGCAACACATGTTTGTCGAAGAACTAATATATTTATTAATTCAAATTCATCAAATAATTCTTATTCATGTAATTTTTCATCATTTCAAGAATTTGTGAGCCATACCAACACAACCACGTGCGGTAGCTTCAATTTTTAAAAGTTGCATCAGGGTTATTTGATTGTGGTAAGGTTATTAGGGGCTTTTAGCAACTTATAGGGTATGATGATTGCGCTTGGTGTGTGGAGGGGTTGTTTCCTTTTATGAAATGCGTTATTGGTGAATAAGGTGTTGGGTTAGTTCTTTTCTTCAACAAAAAACTAGTAACCATAGTTTTGGAAACTTTGTTGCGTAATTAGGGGTGAGAAATCTCTAGAGGGTTGGGGGTAGAAATAGACACTAGAATTCATGATGTTTAGCACAACATTGGTTTTGTTTTAGTATTTAGTGAACAGCAAGGATGTTAGAAATTCTTGAGGCAGTTAAAGGGATGTTAATGAAAGGTCCAATAGAGATAAAACAAACTTCAAGCTGTATGAACATAAGGTTAATTCAAAACAACTTAACGATGAAATAGATAATGTGATAGTGTGCCAATGACAACAGGAGTTTCATAATGGCTGAAACATTTATTTAGAATAAGGATAAGCTCAACAAGGAGCTACAAGTACATGTAAAATCATGGGCTATGCCATAGTGGTAGTTCATAACTGTAAGAAATCTAAGATATGTTGAATGGTGCGAACTAGGTAATCCGCCTTGCTATTAGGAGGCAGTCGATGAATTGGACCACGTAACCAACGATAATGTCCAACGCGAAGAATTGAAGACCATACGAAAATAAAAATATCTTCAGTTTCATAATAACCTTCACAAACGGTCTTAAATTCGTCACCAGAAGCGGGGTCAACTTGCAACAAGATCACAAGGGTGCGAGAATTCGGAGAAATACGATAATACCAGGCTTGAAGGGGTTCAACTTCAAGATGAGCACGCACCTCTCAAGGTTCAAGTTTTTCATCATGAGGATGCTACATTAGGGTCACATCTAGAAATGACTCCAGAGGCAGTTCTTCATTCACTTGTGCGGCTTGGGGCCCGTAAAATGTGACCATGCGCGACGCCATAATTTCAAGGAGAGGAAAAAGGTCAAATCTTCAATCAAAATCAAATCGGTAATGAAGGTGTGAAGGACTTGTTACATTGAGGTGCGTAGTCGTAATTTATAGATCAAGGAAAAGGAAAGAAAGGCATGAGTAACGACTTAAAACCATGGTAAAGTAAAAGCGTAAGGTCAAAGGAAAAAATTGAAGGTTTAAGTAAAGTTTATTGGGGGGAAAATGGGAAGAGGTGAAAAGGTGTTTTTCTTTCACCTTCCATTAGCCACAAAGCTTGGAACATTCCATTGGCCACCAAGCTTTGGATCTACCTTCACCTCCTTTCTCCTTCTCTTTAAAAGGCGGATTTGGATCATTGGGGGGTCTCTCTTTCCCTGGACATAATTTTTAATTCAATCTTGAATATTTGTTCGCGCAAGCTTCTTAAAGAAAAGAAGAATGATTAGTCTTGGTAGATGGGAAAAAGAAGGGAAGTAAAATGAAAATCTTATAATAGTTTTGGAGGAATGGAAGTGAGTAGTGATAGTGTTAGGAGGTTGGAACTTTAGAAAAGATCTCACAAACCCTTTCAGGTTTGGTAGTATAACTCCTTACTAATTTAGTTACAAAGCTTAAGATTTGGTAGCAAGTTGCGCCTTGTAATTAGCTTTTTAATGAGCTAAGGCAAGTTAGATTTGAATAATGTATGTGATAGAAATGATATTTCAAATGACTGATAGTCTGCAGTCAAGTTGAACCAATTGCCTTCATAAAACTCGTTTAGGTTTAGTAGTATAACTCCTAACTGGTTTAGCTACAAATCTTAAAATTTGGTGGGTTAGTGTGCCTTGTAGTTAACTTCCTAGTGAGCTAAGGCAAGCTGGATTTGAATAACCTATGTGTTAGAAACAATATTTCAAGTGACTGGTGGTTTACAGCCAAGTAGAATTATCACTTTTGTAAAACCCTTTCGGGTTTCGTAGCATAACTTCTTGCTGGTTTAGTTGCAAAACTTAGGATTTGGTAGCAAGATGTGCCTTGTAGTTATTTTTCTAGTGAGCTATGGCAAGCCGGATTTGAATAACTTATGTGTTAGAAATAATATTTCAAGTGACTAGTGGTCTGCAGCTTTGTTGGACATGGTGTTGAGTCCTTAAACATTAGTTTAAATGAATGACAATTTGACATAAAGTCCTAGAATGTGGAGTGTGTGAGCTTGAAAAATATCTCTATTAGTTTTAATTGTAAATGATGCATAGAAGGTAGGCTACTTAATTTCAACTATAAACGCAATCTAACATCTAAAAATACACTTACATTTTTCCTTCACTGGTAGCATTTGTGCTTTCAAGCATAGTCACCTTGTAAAACTGAGAATAGAAGGATGGAAAGTCGCATCCCAAAATTTTAAAAATATTGAAGGTATTGTATAAGAACCCTAAATATTTAGAACATTGGTTGCACCAAGAATGATAATATGTTTAAAGTCAATAAATCATTGTTGATTCCCCCAATAAATCACGTATGTGATGTGGCAAAATATTCCATGACAAGGCATGGAATATTCGGCCACTTCATATATTAATTCCATGTGGCAAAAAAACATACTTGTAATATTCCATGATGTGGCATGGAATATTCATTAAGATTTTATGATGTGGCATGGAATATTCCTTAGGATTCTTTTTTGCTCATGTGAGCTTATTCATCCATTCACTCGTTCACTTACTATCATCGTTCATGGTCGCCATGTGATTGACAGATAGATAATCGCTTGGTAACCACTTGATGATTGAAGGACAAGTAGTTGCTTAGTGGCCACCAAGTGATAGATGGACAAAAAATCGCCTAACGATTGTTAAGTGATCAACACACAAACACACACTTGAAGGCCTCAAGGCAATTTTCAAATTAACCGCACTAAAAAAAATATAAACAAAGATATCCTAAAATAAAACTAAACATTTTCAATATAGTTGTCCTACAAGTTTATAAAATGATAAAATGATTAAAAGCTATTGAGTTTAATTAGTCACTTGTTTTCTCTATTGGATCCTGTACTTAACATACAACACTATACGAACTCAAAGGATCTATGGGGAGGTTGGCACGTCACAATTCCTCACCAACTTTTTTGCTATCTTCCCCATCTAAAATTGCCACATTTGGCCTAGTTGAGGAAGTTATTGATGTATTAATGACAAATGTGCTAATTGATGTGAGCACATCCTTGTCCTTTAGAGGATCTTCTTGCTCATGATTAATGAATTTTTCACTAGCTTTCCATTCTTTCACAACTTGAACATCAACATTTTTTGGATTTCTCCCCCAATGCCATCATATTGCACCAATTTCCTTCAAGGTCATGAGGAATGAGTTCTAACACTTTACATTTATTTTCTTAAAGACGAAACAACTTATAAGAAAAATAATCCTACTAATGGAACAAATTTTTGTAAAAAACATTTTTTAGGAATAAAGTCAAGATCCATGTGTTGGACTTACTAAACAAACATATGTGAAAACTCCACTGAAGATACTCAAACAAACCATCTTGCTTACCAACTAAAGGGTTTGAAAAGTAGCTTTTGGAAAAACCTCCTTTTGATATAATTATTAATCTTTTGGAAAATAAGAATATGGGCATTCCACTAATGTTGGCAATTTCTCAAAAACAATGTGCAAGATTCCTTGTCGATAACATCCAACAAACCCACCATGTTTTTTATTATGTCATACTTGTAATGAGTGTCCAACATAATTGTTGACATGAATTCCATTTTGGATCCATTTTTCTAGAGCTTGTTTAAATCTTGTAAGTGGGGCCTCATTTGAGGGGTTGAACCTTAGCTTTTTTTAATAGAAATCATCATCCGGCTTTGAATCCAAAATTGAGAACAATATCTTGTCAAGCTTGTGCTTGCCCTTCAACACATGCAATTCATCGTTCGAATATGGCTTCTGATTATTAACGGTTGGTTTTGGATGTCCAAAATGAATCATAATTTTGTTCTGGATCATAGCCTTTTGTTTAAGTAGCCTTGTGAACTCCAACATGGATTTTAGGTTAGGCCTCCTTCCTTTCGCTAAATGTTTTCTGAGTGTTATTGCTTTTGAAAGGAGCCCCCTAGCCAACTTATTGAGTTGTTTTTCCTTGAGGTTCGCCAAGAAATTGAAAGCAAATTTTTTGATTGATTTTGGTGGACGTGCTAGCACATCTCTAAATCCATCAAAGATGTTGCACCTCTCCCATTCAAGGAGGACATTTTGCCACATCTAGAAGACTACATCTATTAACATAAGGATATTCATGCACTCCTTTATTGATTCTACATTCAGAATAAGCTTGAATGTTTCTTTAAATTTCTACAAAACATTTCATAACCAATACAAAGCTTAGAAATAGAATTGAAAAACATACAATAACATAGCTTTGTATGGAAATTAATCATTCGATAATGATACCTTGTATTCTTCAGTATAACTAGCATCATTACTTACAATCTAGGTTAATTGACATGGTTTCCAAGTAGACTCAATGATTTTAAAAGACATCATAGTGCTTTTAATTGACCTTAATTGCATAACCACCATTTTAACACATTTGACTAAAATAGTCAGTGGTTACCCAACACATTTTGGGTAGTCAAAACAAGGACTCCCAAGTGTATATCCACTACCCACATGTACTTCACAGGGACTGGACTACCTGCAAATGATTCCAAGTGGTTATCCATTAATCTCACGTAGTTGACAAAGGAATCTTCCTACTGATTAATGAGTACTATGTGGTTTGACAAGGACTCCCATAGGTTCATCCATTACTCCCATGTACTTGACAAGGACTAGATTGCTAACTAATTTGAATCCTACGTGGTTTAACAAGGACTCTTCCCTCTAACTTGTTGACCAATGATTCTAATGTGGTTTGAAAAGGACCCCCACATGTTCATCCACTACTGGCATGAAGTTGACAAGGACTTTTCTTGCTAACCAATGAGTCTTAGATGGTTTAGCCCAAGGACTCCTCCTTCCAACTTGTTGACTAATGACTTTAATGTGGTTTGAAAGGACCCCCACATGTTCATCCAATACTAGCATGAAGTTGACAACGACTCCTCTTGCTGACCAATGATTGTGTTGAAAGGACTCCCACATGTTCATACATTACTAGCATGACTCTTCTTGCTAATTAATGAACCCTAGGTGGTTTAACAAGGATTGGATTCCTTTTAATCAATGATTCCTTAGTGGTTTGAAAGGATTCTGAACTACCTCCTCCCTTTTCCTTGGATTTTTTTTGGGGGGTTTTTTGTTCCCAATGTGTTCTCCAAAATGTTCTCTGTAACACCACATTTTTATCCCATATGTTTTGCCCAAAAACTTTTCATTTTCTTGCCTATATAGGCGAGCCAAAAGGAAGGCATTCCATTTGCCAATAAAAACTATTTTGAAGAGCTTCCAAGGTTCCCAAAAAAAAATCATGATGGGTCAATCAAAATATTTCATTGCCCCAAAAAAAGTTGAACTTGGGAGGCATTTAATCTAATTAATACAAAGATGAATAAAGTACCCTAGAAAAATCAAAGATTTTAAGGATATTTTAGGTTTAAATTAAAATTTGGACTCAAAAGGGATAATTTATGTTTATGAATTTTTTAGCATCAATAAAAGTTGAAATGCCCAAAAAGATTTGAATCTTTTGTTGAATAACAATTTTGACAAACAACTCACATTGAATAAGGACTTTGCCCCTTATGGAAAGTTTATTAAAAAACATAGTTGACAATAAAACTTCATCAACATTCTCAAAATGTGGGACCAAATGAAAATTAAGTTATTATGTATTCTCTTATTCTCTTACATACATGTAAAATTGATAAGCCTTTCAAATTTTCATAACATCACAAAAGTGAGATTATTTCATTTCGAAAACATCATGATTTTAAAATTTAAAATTACAATTTAGTCAAAATGGTTCTCCACCAATTCATTTAAAAATGAAAACTAGGTTTTGGTTAGTGTTATACAACCATAATAATCATCATTATTTGGTAGCTAATTACTATCCAATAAACTCAAAAAACATGAAAAGACCAACCAACACTTGTGTGTAAACCCCTACTTTTGAATCCATGAACTAATTGTTACTATTATCAAAAATATTGAAGTTGTTACAAGTTAGTTGTTCCACAATCATGTCATATCCTTTCCATTTGTTCTTTTGGTTGTGCGAAATATTTTTGTGCTCTTGCTATTTAAAATTGAAAAAGTTACAAAATTATTGATGATGGTATATATTAGTGGCATAAGCATCTTTTGATCTACTACATCTTAATGGACCTAGAATCTTGACAAATGTTAATCAAAACAAAGTTTGGAACTAACTAATTGTAAATAGAAATAATTACCTACATTACTTGTATGAAGAATTGCATTGGTGCATGGTTACATAATATTGCATGTGATGAGATTTTTGTTTTTAATTCCAAGTGTAAGAAAGTGGTCATGGAGAAAGACTTTGGGTTGTGACGAATTTGTGCATTGACCTCCCATAGAACTTCTTCAATTATGGTTGTGTTTTCTTGTTATTTGGTTCTAGCTATGAGTCTTTTGTCATCATCCACAACTTTGTGTTTGATTTTATTTTATTTAGTTATTTGAAAATGTTCATGTTTTGCCTATAAGGATTTGTTTAACAATGACAACAATTGTTGTTGCAAGGCCATGTTGTTATAGTTCGGTTACAAAAAACTACCTTGGGGATTTCATAACCTCAAGCAAAATTCAAAGAAATTGATGAGATTTTCATGAGCAAGATTTTTTCCATAGTTGACCCTTAGGTTTCCTTACAACTCCAAGTTTTTTTATTTTTCCACCTTCATTAGTTAAATGGTTATATAATTAAATTGATAACTAGTGAAGGCTTGTAGCCAATTTTCATAACCACCCAACATTAGTTTTAACTCCTTGTGTTGCCAATGGATGGATTTTGATGGAAGACATCACAAAGTTGCCTTGCATTACAAACTTTTCATACAACAAATTTGTAATGGAAATTGTGTGAAATTCGTTTTTCATAGTTCTATAGTTTTGCATGTAAATGTTGTGTGTTTAAAACACATATGAAACACTTATAAGTAAGATGAAAATCATTTGAAACACATATGAAACACATATTTATATTACCATCACAAAAACTTCCATTACTAAATCATCAAATGAACAAGTTGTGATGTGGGTGAAAGATGTGGTCATTAAAACCAAACAAATTATTAATTTTATGAGCAAAAAGATTAAAGTATTGTTGACTATATAAAAACACTCAAGAATGTGAAACTTTTGAAATTTTATTATTCTTTTGATAAAATGGTTCATGATGCATGACAAGCATGTAAAATTATGAGATTCAAGATTCTTGAAGCAAGAGAAATTAAAAGCATTATTTTGGTTCATTCATTTTGGAGAAATGGTGAAAATAAGTGCAACATGTTTTTTCTTTTTCTTTAACTAATAGAGAAAACCTTTTTATTATGGGGCTACCTTATGAGTTCATGTTGAAGGTGGGAAATATATTCTTAAAGTAGATGTGCCACATAATGAAGTCAAGTGTTTTGAAATTTTAATCAAGGTTAAAAAAACCTTTGAAAGAACATTTTATGTAAATGTATTGTAGTTATTAGTTTTATCTATTTTTTAATTTATCAATTGAAATTAATAGATTCATAATCGTAATTGACAAAGAAAGGGATATCATGACAATATATTGATTCAAAATTTTTTTTGACAAAAGGAATATCATATTCTAACATTAATCAAACAATTATAATGTTCTCCTTTTCAAAACCCAATGTAATAATGTTTTATTACTATTTATTTGATTTGAAAGGGTCATTGATGATAATGTTTATTTCCATTACTTGTTCATTATAATATCATATGTCAAATTACTAATTCTCAAAAATATCCCACTTCAATATCAAAACCATTAAATCATTTATTTGACCCCTTCAACATCTAACATGTTGACCCTTATATTAATCATGTTAAAACCTTTAATCAATTTCCTTGCAACATAATCTTGCCACCTTGAATTTATATTCCCATGTCATCATGTAGAAATTTTTTTAATTTGAAATTTTGTTGGGTTATATTTATTCCCCCCACTAAATAATGACCACCAATTGATTATTTATTGAATAAAAATTTTCTTTAATTTTATACATTTACATTCATTAATGATTTACAAACCACAAGGTCATCATGTGCACAAAACCAATATTTATCAAGTTAAATTTTAGTATATTTTTCTTTAATCACACAAAAATGAAAAGTCTAATAATAGATTAGGTCAAAAGTTATTGACCTCAAACCAATTGGTTTTTGACCCATAGTTGGTTTTTAGCACATCTACTTTAATGGTTAATAAATTGTTAGCATGTCAACTATTCTAAGTTGGTCAAAGGTGGACATCACAATGGGAGAGGTCTAATACACGTTATAACACACATTTTACATTCATTGTGATGACATCCTTTGGGTTGTAATTGTCTTGAATTACAAAATTGAAGGACATTTTATTTGACCATTTATTGTATAATCCCATTAATCAAAATGCTTTGGATAATGAGTTTCTAAAGTTTTTGTGCAACAAAGGGTCATTTGCATGAGAAGTTACTAATTTACAAAGACCTCATGTTGGGTCGTTTTATTTTTATGAAAGAAGTTTGGAAATCATGTTGCCCAACTTTGAGCTTTGGCACTTAGGGCATTAGCACAAGAGTACAATTCCTATTTTGGAAGTGTAGTCAGACTTGTTTTACCCATGTCCAAACAAAGAAATGCAAAAAGATGATTTTTTGGCATGTTTTGGGTATTTTGTTTGTGTTGTTGTTTATAAACATCCAAATTTTCAAGTTTGAAGAATGATTGAAGGGTAGTGCTTAAGATTGTCACATGTTTTATTTTCGTACTTATAATTCTTATTTTTTGCAACATGTGAATCTTTGAAAAAATTGAACTTCAACTCGATTGATGTTTCAAAGATTTCCACTATGCATGATAATAACAAACTTTCACAAATTTGATGACTTTCAATTCTATTGCAAAGTGCTCATCCAAAGGTTCAAGACATTCAAGAGGTATTGCAATGAGCTGACTCAACAAGGTAGGAAGTGATTTAGAAATCCAATAAGGTGATGTCATGGAGAATCAACAAGTTCTAGAAAATGCTTCAAAATCTTAAGAAATCCTATCACAAGATTGACCATGATTTGAGGATAGAGGATCTATATCATAACAAACTTTGTCAATGTGGACGTGCTCAAAAGATGCATGAAACCTCTTTTCATCATGAGCACATGAAGATCAAAATGTATAAAAAAATTTCACTTGATGATTTTTTTTTTCCTTCTATTTTTTTAAGTTTCTAAAATCTAAATTTCTGAAATTGACAAGTGAAAATTGAAATCAATTTAAATAATTAAAAAAACCTCGTTATTAAGTCCTCCCCTTGCAACTATTGTCATTATAATAATACCCAAAAAGTGGTCAAATCATAAGGCCCATTCTCACCTTGCAACCAAGTCATGGTATGCTACAACTTTGAGACACTCCAAATTTATACCCTTCTTTGGCAACAATCCTGTATGGGTGTGTAATAACCTAATTTATAAACTTCTTGAATGAAATCCCATTCCGTAGTGGAATGTGCAGGATCTTGCCCTCTGGACCTTGCATTCCATAGTTCCATATGCAATTCTAGACTTTTGTAGGTCTTGGACGGTGTTCCCCATATCATAATTCCGTAACTGGTTTTGGATCTTATTCCAGTGCTTTTGTAGCTCTTGGAGGTAATTTCCGGTGTGAAATTGGTGGGTAGTCTGGTTTTCCAAATGGGGAGATTATTTTGGTACTTTGGTAACCTCTTTGGTGAGATTAGTGGTCATGTGTCATTTTGAATCAATGTATAATTGTAGTTTTGTGTGCATTTTCCGAGGTGGAATTGGTAGTGGTCTACTTGTTGGAGAGATTATTCTGGTACTTTTATAGGTATTTTCCAAAGTAGAATTGGTGGCTGATCTGCCATTTTTTCACTTTTTATAGGTTCCCGGAGGCGCCAGATTAGACTATCGAAATTTTCCAGCCCTGGAGTACCTACGATGGTGGTATCCGGTGGTGGAGACTAGAGTGCAGATACTGGTTAAACTCTGGAATAGTCAGTCCCTGGTGGAACCGTCACCCCGTTACATAATTCTGCCGTACCTTCCTGGCGGAATTGGGGGCTGATCTGCCATTTTTTACTTTTTATAGGTTCCTGGAGGTGCACTATGCGGCCCTGGAGTACGTAGGACGATGGGATCCGATGGTCGAGGTTCGTGTTCAGACACCGGTTACACTCTGGAATAGTCAGTCCCTGGTGGAACCGTCGCCACGAAACATAATGCTGTCTCAATCTGCTGGACACCTTGCATTCCGATATGGAATGGGTTCTGTAACGTGCTGATTCCGTCCCCTGCCTGACGCACGAACGTCGGCGCTCACAGATGGATAGGGGCGATGGTGCTGCTACCTTCCTTCTCTCTTCTCGCCCACGCGTGCCTCCTCTTGTCGACCAGGCGGAGTTTTTGTTCTCGGCGTTCGGTTATCCTTGTCTCCAACACAAGGGTAAGGCTTTAGCTCCAGTTCTACATCTTTTTTCAGTCGTTTTTTTAATGCTTTTCTTTTGACGGTTAATCGCGGGAGGGAAGAGTAGACACAGATCCAGACAGAGAAGACACAGATCCACAAAGAGAGAAGAAGAAGAAGAAGAGGGCGGTAAAAAGGAGGAGGAGTTTTGTTCATACGGAGCGGGAAGGATGCGAGGAGACAGAGAGATCCGTGGTGGAGGAGGCCGCTACGAAGAGCGAGAGCGTGGTGGTGGACGAGGAGGGCCTACCCGCCTCTATGTCGGTAGGTTAACCAGCCGCATACGTAGCCGCGATCTGGAGGATCTCTTCAGCAAATATGGACGGTAAGACCGTCACGTTTTTGTATTTTTTGTGTTTTGACATATTGGACGTTGGAGTCTTTTGAAGGTTTAGGAAAGTCACGGCAGTGGCGAAATCTTAGGGTGTGTAAGTCCATCAGGTTGGAAAGTTTTGTGTGCTTTCTGATGGACATCGTCTCGTATTCAAATCACCGATTTGCACCACATGATGGAGACCATGTTGAAACATCCGTCCTCCGACGAGGATGTTGATGTGAGCCATGCTCTCAAAACATCTACCTGACGAGTTGATGCAGATATTGTGCTATCATCTTTTATCATGTGTTATGGATATTGACTTAGTAAGGTTAGGCTAATAGCATCTGTGGCATGTACTTTGAGTGAACACTTTGGGATTTTTGTATGTTATGAATGTATCTTTTCACTTTCTTATTGATATCTTTTTTGGAAGCGTTGTAGTACAGCTTTTGAAAAGACACAGCATAGTCTCTTAGTCTGCTTCTTCACCTACCATGTTGGGGGGCGGAAGGTCTGCTTACATGCTGCTGATTACTTTTGGAAAGTTTGAGCTGCTGCCTAGGCAGCCTGTGATATCATCAGGGCTTGAACTGTGCAGCCACACAGGATGGGATGTGTTGGCCATGGTGGAAATATAGGTGTTTTTAGTCTTGGCCAGAAAGTTGTTTTATTTTAGCTAAGACAGCTCACACTTTTATGCTTCTATGAGCTGTTTTTCTTTTCATGTGGTCTTTGCCATTCTGGGCAAGGCCCAATGCATTCATTGATGCACTGACAATGCTGTCATAGAGCCCATATCTGAATGGGCCAGTAATGGTGTAGGGAAGAGCAGCTCAGCCATGCCAGCTCTGGCTACCCCTCAAAACTCTTTTCGTGTTTTTCCTTCATAAACAGGGTCCATGCTGGTTATGTGTTGCTCCTGCCCTTCTGTCTAGAAGGATTCAGATTGCCTACTAATGACTTGTTTTGCTGATTTTTTGTTCATAGAACAATGTTGTTGGTCTGGTAGGGTTCCATGTGGGGTATGCATTTCTACTGACCTTCAATCTACAATGGCTTTCTCTGGTTTTTGAAGCTTTTTCATTTAGTGTAAAGCAGTGCTGTATAGTTGCTTAGCAGTCACATCAACATAGGTGTTGGTGTTGAAGGTCTCTGAACATGGATACAAGTGTTGCTGTTGTCCAAATGACTCCTTGTCGTGTTGTTTTCTCTGTTCTTTAGGGTTGGGTTTTCTCTTTTTCTTGTTGGTTGACATGTTTTCAGATCTGAAGTCTCTATTGCCTTATTATTTGCTCTCATTTGATTCTTCTCAGGTTGTTTTGATTGTCAAGTATGGATTAGTTTTCAGTACTACTGAAGACATTATTTAGCAGTCATACCTTGAATCCTGAAAGCCACCTGACAAGGCCAGATACTTGCATTGAGGTCAGGTGTTGCAGCCCAGCACCAATTCATTCTCCTCTCTGTCCTTGTCCATGACATAGTTTACATGACATTCGAATTGGGAATGGATCTCCCCATGGTCTCCTTTGTAATCCTCACTCTCCCCGCTTGCCTCTGATACTTCGTTGAGTCCTTGGGACTCAATGAAGCTTGTGTACATTTCCCTTCCTTTTCCTACATCTTGCTGGATGCTCCACATATTGTTGGCTGCACCTTCAAGCAAGTGTTTTTCACCTTCAGAACAACACAAGCAGTGTCTCACTCACATAACATGTGGATGAAGGTTGGTGGGTCCTTTCCGTCTGGCCGGGGAGGGCTTTGGTGAGAGGGATGACTATGGTGGCAAATTGGTGACCCCTGCCCACAGGAGGGAGGGCAGTTCCTGGCGCATCTAGGCGCGATTCTGTATGTAGTGATGTGCATACTTCAGTCATACAAATTATTCATGCATATGGGGTGGCATGGCTTGACATGGCGAATGGTCGATAAAGGGTGTGGGTGGCCTCTGACACGCGGTGATCTGTGGTGCGCTGCTTTCTGTCTGTCTTGTCTGTCTCTTTCTGTGTTGGTGGCGCTCGCATTTCTGCAGAGTTCGAGATGTGGATATGAAGCACGACTTTGCATTTGTTGTGAGTACTCTGCCCCCCTGCACTTTTCATGTTTCACTATTGTACGCAATGCCCTGGGCCAGGAAAAGAGTTTATTACTTATTTTACTCCTGTTCATGGAGTAGATACCTGTGTGTATAGGTTTGTTTTGATGTGAAATTTACCAGCCGACGTGTGAATGAATGTCTCTTCACCCATGGTTCTACTACCTCCTTTTCAAATGTAGTGTGTGTAGTCTAAAGCTTTCATTGACCGTTTCCACATGAGGCTGGAATAGTTGATGATCTCTTTGCATGTACGCTTCATGAATTCAGAAGCAGGCAGATGCTGTTGCAAATGTTGATGTCATGTAATTGTTTGACTTTAGATCTGTACCATCCTCTGGTCTTATCATGGTCTTGACCATTGAGAAGGAAGAGGAAGCAGTTATTGGCTGGAAGATGCTGGTGTCTGAGTGTTATTATGACGGAGGGCATGTAGGAGTTCAGCGATCCACGAGATGCAGATGAGGCTTGTCATTATCTGAATGGAAAGGAGTTTGAAGGCACTCGTCTGGTAGTTGAGTTTGCCCGACGGGTATGTTACCAGTTTTGCAACATTTTCATGCTTTTCTGCAATTTATTTGATACTCTGCCAATTATCAATGGTTGTTGCTCTGCATGTTAGATGGTGAATTATCAGTGGCATTAACTGCACTCTGGTAAACGTTGTCCGTGGGCAGAGACAATGTAAGGGATGTTGGTCATTTGCTGGCTGCCCAAATTGGCTTTGAGGGTGACAAAAATGGAGGTGTTATTTCAGGGACCCAGGGGACCAGGAGGTGCAAGGGAGCCTGGAGCTGGACATGAGATGGTAATATTTTACTCCAATGCTGTACAGTGCTGTTTTTTCCTTTAGAGATCTGTACTACTCATTGGTAGTATGATCTTGCATTTGCAACCTTAAAATCAGATCATCTCTCAATTCTATCCAGAATGACTTGTAAGTATATTCTCAATACTTGCGAAGATATTCTGCATAAAATTGTTGAAAGTAGTCTTGTTTTCGTGGCAACCCTGATTTCGAAGGTTAAATTCATCACAAAAGTGTTCAACTGGTGACTTGCTTCCTGAATTGATCTTACAATCCACATGACTGTTAAATAATTTGTCCATGTACACAACTCTTACCAGATGGTTAGCTAGGCATCTACCATGGTCTAGCTTTCAATTATGTTTGATGTGTACCCACGCAAAGGTGGGATTGATCACTTGCAAATTATTTAGAATGGTTTCTCACTGGGCTGGTCATCTTACAACAGCCTTTGAAGCTTGGGTTTCCTTTGATATGCTAGAGGGTGTGCAATAACTTTGACGATACTTACATAGTTTGATATGATTGCACATTAGCAATGATTTTTATTTGTAGTCAGATTGGGAGTTGCTTGCATCCAAATGAAGGTAGATTCCACTGGAGTGCATTGATCAGGGATCTATATGTCCACAGTTTATTCCAACATTGTTAAGTACTGCAGGAGTAAACAGCATTTCTGCTCACTTTTTTATATGTTGACCAGAGTTTCCATGGAGCTGGTTGTCAATTTGTGTGGAGTGGACTTACACTATATCTATGAATCCAGGGATTGCGTGGTATGAGCCGTGGAGATCGTGGTGACAGAGGTGCCCCTCTTGGAACTGGACGATGTTACAATTGTGGGAATGATGGCCATTGGGCTCGGGACTGCAAGGCTGGAGACTGGAGGGACAAGTGCTATCGATGTGGTCAGCGGGGTCACATTGAGCGCAATTGCCGCAATAGTCCCCAGCCTACAAGCAGGTTTGAACAGTAGCTTTAGCTTTACAGTTCTCCCACAGTGTCACTCTGTCATTTTAGCACACCTTCTCTCCTGCTTTGGCATTACAGTCTGCTTCAAAAGCATGTCTATCTTCAGTGCTGCAAACTCCACAAATGTATTCTATTTGCTATTTCATAGACAAGGCCAACAGTGAAGCAGCTTTCTTCATCTGGATGAAACGGTGAACCTTCAACGTCAATCCATGCATGTTACGACTCTGACTTCTGAGGTCTTACCTTTTACGCTAGTTTTGGGTTACCTAGACACAACAGTTTCACTTCAATCCTAACTGATGTTCCACATATGTACAGGGGCAGGTATGACCGTGAGAAGGATGTGTCCCATTCACGTTCTCGATCTTACACACCACGGGGGTCACCACCACGTGGTTCTAGGCGTGACAGGAGTCGCAGCAGAAGCTACAACAGCAGGAGTCTCAGGTGACTTCTCCTGATGTATAAACTGAAGTGTAACTGAAACATGCTTTTTCCATGTACTCGCTGGTTCAAAGTCAGCCATGTAGCAAAAAGCCATTTCTCTAAAAGTTATTTTACTTTATCACCTGTGATAGCATGGCAGTTTTTTCAGTCAGTTCAAATTGATTGTGATCCTGTATTGTTGGACAAACAAGGTTCTAGATAATTGCTTGTTGGGAGTGTGGGAGGGGTGTCTGTATACCTTATTGTTATGAACTGTGATGCAAGCTCATTACTAAAATGTTAAAACCACTATGTGCTGTTGCTGCAGTCCACCATTGAGGAATGACCGACATAAGCCAACTACCACTGCTCAAAGCCGCAGCCCAGCTCTTAGCAGCAGTCCACCCCGTAAAGCTGGAAGGGAGGTCAATTCTCTCAGCCCTAGGGGAAATGGCCGGAGTCGCAGCCCCACCCCTCCACGTCGTCGTAATGCTCGAGTGAGCCACAGTCTTAGCCCTAGAGAACGCAGCTTGAGCCCTGCCCATGAAACTCGGAATGGCACCTTGGGACCCAACAGTCATAGCCCTGCTGTGGATGCAGGTCCAGATAGCCCCAGGGTTGAGCATGAGGTCTCTCACCTGCATGACAATGACCGCAGTCGTAGTCCCTCTCCTGAACATGCAATGTTAGAGTGAGGGGATTCTGCTACCAGTTACATATACTCTTAATTGCAAAAGTCAGCCCAGCTGGTGGTTGTCTGTTGAATGTGTTCTGAGAGTTTTAGTGGATATATGATCAATGAGTGGGTGTGAAAGAGCAGGATTAGAGTAATGCTTGTTTGTAGCAGGGGCAAGCTTGTTTTGCATAAGATTATTCTGTTCTCTGTGTTTTTAGTGAAGGCAAAAGGAGAAACTGAGGAAGTATTTTGAAGTAGCCTGATGTTTACACTGAACTATGTGGTGTGGATGTTGAACTTCCAAGCAGTTTGCCTTAACTTTTTCCTCACTGCCAAAACCTGCAATCATTTTCTCACAATCTGTACTCTCAGCGATTTTCTGCTGGAAATGGCTTATGGGTGTGCCCAGAGGGGATGTAGGGAGGAAGATTTTGTGTGCAGGGTCTTTGTGCTCATTGGAGTGCAGTTGAAGGCATGATTGCTTGACATGGTTGTGATTTATAAACATTTTCCAAGAGTGTGAACACCCAGCAGGTTACTGTTGTAACTTGGAATAACCCTTGTCTAGTCCAATAATTGAGCATTCTATTTGAAATTGTGCATGACACTATAACTGAGTAATGTAATGAAACCCTGGCAAACATCATTAAACAAAGCACCTAGCAAGGGGGGAGGGAAGAACAAAGAGAGAGGACCCAAGTCTGAGCCAGATGTGCAAAAACCTGAAGTGATCACAAATGGGCAAATCCATTATTGTATTTGAACTTCTGTGCTGTGCTGTGGTGCACTACCAGTGACAATCGACTAATTTGTTTTTTTCTTATGTTTTCAGATGGTTTCCAATAATTCGTCCTTCTTTATGTCAATGGAAAATTTAATTTGAATTAATATAAATTTTATGGACATGAAAAGACACATGTTAATTAATTTTTTAATATCCATGTTGGTGGGTAGGGGAAAGGAATGAGGAAGTTATAAGGATGGAGGGAGTTAATTGGGGAAATTTTGACCTAATTATTGTAGGCATAAGGTCCCTCTGAGTAGGCATAAGAAGCCTCCCGAGTTGGCCTCCTATGTCTCATGATCTACACATGTTTAGGTTCACAATAACCACCACCTTATACTTTAGGATAGGTAAAGTTCACATGTGGGGGACATTCCCAAAATGCAGGACTAGACTCTATTATGGCCTTATCTTTATTCCAGGCCCCTTAATTTGGGAATTCCCCCACCCTCTTGGGGCTTTACCCTATTAGTAAAACATTTGGAGAAATTCCATAGTGTATTTGGAGGAATTCCATAGTGTATTTGGAGGGCACCTTATATGCATTGATATCACCTCCTCAATGAGATGCACCTTATAGGCTACAAGACATGAGGCTCTTATTGCCTCAAGAGCTATGTCTATTTTTGTGATAACATTCACCTCATGCTTTGCAATTTGGGTAAGGCTCATGGTTGGGGGGGCACTCCCCCTAACAAAAGACCTAGAATGAGGCGACAACTACTTTCAATCTAGCACCTAGTGCCTTTGCATTACATTTTCTATTATGCCTTAATCAAGGCATGGAATCCACCTAGAAAGCTTGTAATTCATTTTGACTAATCAACTAACATTCTCAAAGAAAATTTTATAACAATTTTGGACAAACTAAGAACATCTTTCAATTAGGTTGTTTTGCTCACAATCATTTCATAGCTTTTACCAATCAAGCATCGACCAAATGCACACAATCATCTGATTTCTCTAACAAATGCAAGAGTTGTCGTCAAATTGTGAATCATCATAAAGTGATATATATATATATCATGGGAAGATTTTTTCTTTTAAAAATTCTAAAATTTTCCTTACATATGAAATATTCCTAGATTTCCTACCATTGATTACTTACATATTTTCAACACAGTTGTAATTTTCCAATGGAAGATGTCTATTTATGACAAGGTCCCATTTTAGTGGCTTTCCATTAAGTTGTGATGATCACAATATAACATATGTATTGTGTGTAACTATGAAAATAGCAACACAATGGAAATAGACCCTAGCCCTAATGGACACTTAGGATGACTTTCAACTATTTACATCCTTTCTACTAATGGACAAACAAATGAAAAGAATAGTTACAATCTTTCTTTTGATTGACACATGAATGGGAATAATGGATTTTGTAATCGAGTGCCCTTAGAACATCTCCTGTATGGGTCTCCAAAGCCCATTACAACAATACCTTGCCATTGGCAACCAAAAATGACATTGATGTACACACTCATCCCACATTTTGGTTGATAAAAGAAACCTTGGTCTTGGCACAATATCTGGTTCACTCACTTTTCTACCACACCATACGAAGTTCTTAAATAATTTTGCAACCCTTTTTCAGAATCCAATATGCCACAATCAAATACAAATGTTGCAATGATGAAAATCAAGAAAGGAAAGAATTTTGTTCCAAAAGAAGATAAATAGGTCTACCACAATTTTCTTCATATTTTGTAGGAACCTAAAACAAGTATTGAATAAAGGACAATTTCATTTTGGCATTGGATTTAGGAACATCTTAATCAAAATCAACTTGCAAGATCCTTTTGAAACAAAATGGGAATGATTGAACATAATGTCAAATTCATTAAGCAATATGGAACAATGAAAGCACTTTATGTCAAAGACTTTAATTGATGATGTTTTACAAAATGCATTGGAGTTATTCAAATCAAAATGCCCCAAAAATGTGAGTTTTTTCTTCATATATTGTTGACTAATTTTGAAAGATGTTCCTAGATGAACAAATTTTAGGGAGGATACAAAGAAGAATAAGATTTTGAAGCAATCTACTCCTAATGAACAATATGCATTTATTGATTTTGACTATCAAAGTGAACTAAATAATTTAGAACCACCTATCAACATTGGTAGTTCAAGTTTTAAAAGGCAAGAAGGTTCAAGAACCACAAAAAAGGAGCCAAAAAAGGAGCAAAAATAGTTAAAGTTTAATGATTTTATAATGTGAGTTCATGCACAAACCATTATTGACATGGTTATTACAACATTAAAAAAGGCAATAATCATGGAAGAACAAAACATAATGCCCTTATTCATAGTATTGAATTTGTTAAAGTTAAGGAATATTTCATGGTTCAAAGAAGTAAAGAACTTCAAAAGCTCCAAATGAGACTTCAAGCAAAGACAATGTCGCAACCTTAGCCTTTGGCTCGTGACCAAGGCAAGGGTTTGCAAAGGTGTGAGCCAGGACTAAGTTCAAGAGTCACATTTCATGCTTTCGGGAGTGCAAAAGAGTCTAAGGGAATGGACCCTCACACTCCCAAGTAAACTCCCATTTTGAGAATTAGAGTCCCAATGGACTCCCGAATTTTTAGAAGGTGATTACAGGGGTCAAAACTCATTGGATTGAAAAGATCTTTATATCATTGGAAAGCTCTTGGAACGTAGATGTCTGAAATGGGCTCGCACGACCCATTTGGACACCTAAAACACAAGTTATGGCCAAAAGAAAGGTCGGGAGTCAAATTGGAATTTGACTCCCGACCACTAAAAGTCAAGAATCACCCCGATTTCTTTGCGTGTAAGCAGCGTGTGACATACCGTTGGAAATCTTTGACGAGGGTTACAACTTTGCTTCAAAGCTCATCTTGATTGGTTTGCAGACAAATTTATGGGCCCCCAAATTCGTGAAAGTCCCAACTTAGGGAATTTTGGGACTCCCACTTGGGAGTCCCAAGACAAAATGCCATTTGGATGCTAGTCCCATGGCCAACCATAGAGTATATTAAAAAGGGGAAAATGGTGGCTTCCCCCAAGTTCGGCCCATGGTGAATCTTGTGAGCCTGAGTTTGCTCGTGGCTCGTCCTAGCACCAAAAGTGTTCTAGCTATGCATTAACCAATTTGTTATTTGGTTTTTGTAGGTTTGTGTGAATGATTGATCACTTATCATTCTTCTTAGTCCCATCTTGGAGCTTCAACACACCCCTTTACCCCCAAAGTGTTATGAGCCAGGGAACGCGCCCCAACTCCTTACTCTTCTTTTGTTTTCACTATAGACTCACATTTGAATCTATTAAGGAGTTTGGGAACGAATCAGACAAACCTTTCTAAGGAGATTCCAAAACCAACAACTTCATTTTGTGAGGATTCACACGAAAATTCAATTACATTTGACAACTCACCACATTTGCATAGACATGAACTTGAAACATACATTAATCCACAAATTTCATCATAATTAAGAAGGTTTTTGGAAATGTTTGATATTGAAAAAATAAAATATTTATTTCAATAGATATTGTTGCCCTTTCAAGCCCAAATGACGCACTCCCAAGTCACGGGGTGAAACCCACTTGAGGGTTTCCCAAAATCAAGTTGCGGAAATTGTGACTTAGTGGTGCACTCCCGGGTTCCAACTCTAAAAGGGGGTAGAGGGTCAAGTTGGGAGCCCAGGGATTAGACTAGGAAGAGGGACTAGTTTAGCTTGTGTGAATCTGCATCCAAAAACCAACCACAAGAGGTTAGTTTAACATTCAGGACACCCTTTGGTGTTAGGACTTACCACGGGCACTTGGACACACAAGATTCACCACGGCCCGGACTCGAGAGTAAGCCACCACCTTACTCCCTATAGTATTCTCTGTGGCTGGTCGCCGAGGCTACATCCAAATGGCAGAATTTGTTGGGAGTCCCGAAATGGAGTCCCGAAACTGTCCCGACTAGACTCCCAGAACTTTGAATGGCCATAACTCCCGATTTTGGAGTCCGATCGCGACAGGGTCTGAACCAAAGTTGTAGCCCTCGTCGAGATCTTTCCAACGCCGTGTCGCACTCTCAATTCGGACGTCGGGAAGAGGTCGATTCCCGACTTTTAGTGGTCGGGAGTCAAACTGCCAGTTTGGCTCCCGGCCCTTCTTTTGCCCATAACTTGGGCTGCAGATGTCCGAATGGCCAATGCGAGGCCATTTTCGATATCTACGTTTCAAGACCTTTCCAATGACACCAAGAACACCTCAATGCGAGGT
>Ga0116231_10003909_pt1 | contig 30525 bp, 18 predicted proteins | sample S1TSphgellanicum_2_FD_89695 | JGI IMG/M metagenome (GOLD analysis project Ga0116231, IMG submission 89695) | Host-associated microbial communities from peat moss isolated from Minnesota, USA - S1T2_Fd - Sphagnum magellanicum MG | ecosystem: Host-associated > Plants > Peat moss > Unclassified... | reverse complement strand
GTAGGAAATGGTGTGTGCTTCCTTGAGCATACAATGGTGAGCCATAGGACTATGGTTCCCATGTAAATCAAGGGGTATGTATCCCAGGTGGTGGCCATCAGTCTCCCAATCCACTCGGTAGTACGCATGTTCAAACCAATTGTTAATTATAAAACCAGGTGGAAACAAGGCCTCTTGCCGAATGAGCACATCCTAACTAGTGGCATTGGTGACTAAACATTTAACATGTAAGCAAAGCTCCTGATCTGTACCTTCATTGAAATTAAGTGTAATCAAATTCGAGCTTTCCCCAAGTACCTCCTCTATGCTCCCACTAGCGGTGCGAATTTGCCACATAGATTTCTGTATTTTGGAGTCAAGCATGCCCATCTTCTTGGCAAATTAAACTCCAAGAATCACTGGTTGGGCATCTATATCAAGAAATACCATTCTGGGTGTATGTCCTCCCACTTGGATTGCTGACCCAGTATTGTCGACAATGGCAACTCTGGTGGCAATGGAAGTTCTCTCACTAGGCACCACCTTTGGAAATGAATGAGAGACTTTGTGGAGAGAATGGCTATCCACAACACCTTTGCTGAGTAACAAATCCACAAGTGAGGTGTTCTCAATTCCCTTTTGATATGTTAATGTAGAATTAAAAGTAGGAAAGCCCATTAGTTTAGCCATACTAGAACTAGTGACCAGATTACGAACACCATCTGCAACACGTGAGCTAATCGAATATCTCTCCAAGGTGTTGGATGGGACTTCTGTAGCATGTGGATCAGGGATTGGTAAAGGACGTGATGTAGTGTTTAGGGTATCTTTTAGTATTGCAATTATGAGTGTTTAGCTTTAAGTCTTGAAAACTAAACAATGGTGTACTCACAAGCTTTTGCACCATTTCATGCATTTGAAATTAGCATTCCATAAATTGATCAATGGAAAATTGTGTGTTTTCCTAATGTACATGTATTTTTGGGACACGGGAATTTGATGCCCTAACAGCTTGTGGTGTAGTAGTTCCTCCCCCTTTGCCAACAAGGTCCGTTCTTCTTCTGTGTTGAAAGGACGAAAAGATTGTGGCATGACTGTTCGAGCTCTCTAGCCCTTGACTTGAACCAGATGCGAGTCCATCAGTCTAAATTACCTACCTAATGGCAGAAACTCTGGGTGCCACATTAGCTTCTTATGCCACGACATAGGAAGGGCAAAAATAAGTAGTAAATTATGGTGTGAGACTAGAATTGTGTAGAGTGGAAAGAACATACTCCCCAACCATGGCATCGTGTGGGAGGCCATAGAACGACCTAGGAGGTCCCTCTGGTGATCCTGAACCTTGTACAGGTTGGGCATGACTAGCTGGTTAGGAGGACTTGCCTTTTAGATTAGCAAGTTGGGCCTTTAATGATTCGAATTCATTTTATAGAGTTTGAACTTGAATTGCATGGGCTTGAAGCACCTCCCTCTTGTCAACATTGTGCTCTTTCTTCTTAACATTCTTGTTGGAATTACCTTTGGTGGGCAAAGCCTGAGTGGAAGGCTAAGGTGCCTTGGCTTTTGGTTTAGGGACAACAAAAGATGCTAGCAGATTTTGCCGTTGTAATCGGAGTTGTTTCTATTCTAGGAACTTGGCAAAATAAACAGATCGTTGATGTCCTTTTTTCCCACAATAATCACAAAAGAGATCCTTGAAAGGAATGTTGCACTCACTAGCTTTGTGGGTAGGATTGCCACAATAGTTGCAAGAAAATAGGATGGGTGTAGCTGAGTGCACCGCTTTAGTCCTTGAAGAAGAATGTGATGATCTAGTTGGCCCAACTGGTGTAGGCTAAGGCCTTGAACGTGATAAAAGCTTCATAGTATTGGCCTCATAGTGTGCATGAGCTAGTTTCAGCTTTTTGGAAATGTTGTACACATCCAGTAAAGTGTACAAGTCTCCAAATTCTACAAAAACCTGTTGCAAAACCTGCGCATGGAATGTTGGAGTACCTTCCAACGAACAAAGATACCGGTGGGCAACTTCCAGGTTTGTGATGCTTTGGGTATCCTCTTTGAGTTTGAGAAGCCTCATGCAAAACATCCTGAGGGTTTCATCCTTTTGCCGAGAGAAGGTGGCGAGCTGCAAATTTTTTTCAGAACTTTTGATTGAAATTCCAGCTCAAGAATTCGAAAGAATTCCCCCATTGGATTAGCAAAAGCTAGCGCATCGGTGGTGGGAGGAATGTTTACGGTAACAGCAATGAGTTGTTGAGGAGAAAAATTTACTAAAGTAGGTACCGAGTTTGGATTATTGGGCACAGTCCCATGATGTGCAATTGCAGCTTACAATGTAGCTTGAAAGGCGGTGGCGATGGCTATGGCGTAAGCTAGATTGGGAATCTAAGTGACACCCAAAATCCTTACAGAATGTTGCTCGTAAACATCCAATGCCTCATAGTGCACATAACGGGCCAATTGTTTAAATGCAAACGCCTCGGTGTAATTAGCGCCATACTTGAGCTCCAATTCACAAACCACAGTTGAGAAAGTTGCCTTGAACTCCTTCAAAGAAATAGTACTTGGCCTTCCGTTGAACTTCTCAATTCTCCCTGAGGAACTGCTGACCTCCATGGTGTATATGGGTGTTGAGGTCACAGTTTACAACAGAATATACAGTGATGGTGTGAAAGTAGGTACAATAGCAAGTGTACCCCACTGATTAACCCTTCCAAATGGACTTTGATGTATTGTTAATGTAGTGTAACTTGAACCTAAATTCCTGGTAGGAGTTGTACTAGATGACGATGGTGCTGTAGACATTTGATGGTATCGTCGTGAAGATCATGAGCTTAAAGAAATTAGCTCAAAGGATTATGTGTTACTTCGTAGCTGATACCTGGGCTCTGGCTGAGCGGTAGTGCTCTCATCATCCGAGGACATGGTGTTGTCCCATGCCCCAAAATTTTATGATAGTACATAGCACTAGCTACAAAATTCTAACACAACATATAGTTTGAAGAACATAATGCATTGTTGGGAATGACCCATGACACATAGACATCCCATGGAGGTCAAACGAATGTCCAACGAAAGTCAAACAAAGGTCAGATGGAAGTCAAACAAATGTTGGATGCAAAGGCAGGACGACAAAACGATAGGACACATGATAGTAGGACGTAGGACAATAATATAGCAGGGCGCATGATGGCCGGATGGCAAGCGCATGACGAAAGTTCGACAGATGTCGGATGGATGTCGAACGAAAGTCTGACAAACATCGGATGGGCAGAGGTCAACCGCCACTACTGGGATGGCGGGCAACAACACTACATTATAGCTCCTGGCAACACAACGTTGTGGCGATGGTTGGTGGCACTGTAGCTCGCGATGGTCGGCAGTGCTGCAGCTTGTAACGTTATTGCGACGATGGCCGGCAACGCGACGTTGCAACGATGGCCGACAACGTTGTAGCTCGCGGCGATGGCTGGCAACGTGATGTTGCAGCGATGGTCGGCAATGTTGCAACTCGCGGCAATAGTCGACAACACGTTGCAACCCTGGCCAACGCTACGCTATAACGTGGAAAAAAAAAAATTTGTTTTTTTTAACTCGATGGCCTCAAGAGAGAAAAAGAGAGGGAGAAAGAGAGAAGGGCAAGAGAGCTTTGAAACCTGCTCTTGGATCCCGGCTCTGTTAGTTAACAAAAATGTGACAACACAAGTTCCTTCCTGTAATAACGCTAACTCCCTTCGGTAATAGTAACATTAGCACCTTCTGGCAGTAACAACACTAGCAATAGTAACACTAGCAACACTAGCAGTAATAACAATAACTCAAGAACTCACTGGCAAAAGAAATCTACTACTTTCAACATGAAGCAACAGAAAGTGGAGTTTTTCTAGAATTGAATGAAAGAAGGAATTGAATTGCAAAGAAAGAAGAAGATGTAATGTATGTAAACGATGGCCATGCAATGGCTATCGTGAGCATCTAGAAATCTTAGCTTATTATGGAGGAAACTTTCCTAACAAAGGAATTCTAGAAAAACTAAAGAAAGAAAGGAAGGGCTTGGCCTTTTATACTACCGCCAACCAACTGAAACATTAAGTACCTAATAACATATAGTCACCTAAGACCGTACATTAACCCTAAAAGCACACATGGGCATGCCCGTAATTGGCCATCATGTATGAAACCATGTATGGACATGACAATGCAGATAGTCCTAGTTAGTTAAAATTAGTTCCACTTGTTCAGTAGCTAGAGTAGATGTAATACCCTACCAAAGTTCCAGTTCTAGGACTAAGACAACTAGTAATAGTTCTAAAACAAGTTAATGTTCAATAGTCAATAACAACATCTCTACTTGTTAACTTACCTATCACCACTAAACTACTTGTTTATGGTGGTGATATACCATTTCAACCACCAAAAAAGGTTAACCCACATCTACAACCGAGTATGAAGAAAACAAACTAGTTATAACAAACTATAATGTTTTGCTAACCTAATAAAAGGATGAATTGGTTGCACAACCAATAGTTAACTATACTATGGTTATACAATAGTAAACATTGTTCCAATTGTGGAAAAATAGGCCATGCTAAGCAAACTTGTCATAATAGAAAAATGAAGAAAACAATAGTACCTATTGTACCAACCAAAATAGCTAAATCTATAGTTGAAGTAATTGCACCTCCTGTTGAACCAACTACAATACCTTTACAATATCCATGCATTATATATTCTAGTGTTGAACATTGTGCACCAAATTGTTTTAAACAGATTAAAATCCAAACATGTTTCATACTAAAATAAACTTTGCTACTACAATAGTTCCAAAACCTCTAAAACTTGATAAAGTACCAATTAATGTAGTTATTATTATCACGACATGTAATCAAGTACCAGAATAATAGGTACTCAGAGAAGGTGAACTGGTGAAAGCAAAAACAATAGTTAATTAACAAACTAAGAAACAAATGCATGGGCATTTTGTTCAAACTATTAAACAACTATAAGGTGGTGATTCTAGATCACAAGCACCCATTGATATAAATGGACCACTTCATTTGAATTAGGCCCATCTGCTAAATAACACAAATTAATCAGTTATGGGCAAACAACATGTTCATTTGACTATATAAAAAGTGACTTTAGATATGACTTTGGAAGAGATTTTGAAATGCATCAATATTCAAGTTCTTGAAACCAAATATATCATTAATTTGGGGCAACTTTTGAAGATTATACCAGACATCACGTGATACATATTCAAGCTAGTTAAGATTGTTCAATTGGTACAACATGAACCTATTTATCCTAAACCAACATGTACATTAGTCGCCATTAATCATCAAATGGCAATTATTTAAATTAAAGTTGGTAAGAATTTTATTGATGATGTGCTCCTTGATGGAGGTTTTGGAATCAATATCATTATTAACAAATTAAGGATACCATTAAGTTTGTTTAAGCCCAATCCAAAACTTTACAATTTCCATATGGCAAATCAAACCATAGCCAAACCACTTGTTTGATTAGGAATCTAAAGATATTTGTTCATGGTATTACCTACATAGTCACATTCAATGTCATCAATAGTAACGTTCTAGATTCTAGTTACTCAATGTTGTTAGGGCATCCATGGTTAAGAGAAGCAACAATATCCCATGATTGGGGAACCAATATTGTTACCATACAAGGAACAAGTATAGTAAAAACATACTTGTTACTAAGAAATTAGGTGTTCAAACCAAAAGACCATAAATCCTAGTTTGTTATGATTTCCTTTCTGGAATATCTTATGAAAAAGAAAATGTTATGTTTGTTATAAAACTAGATCTATTTTCAATTTGGACCATAGGAGTACCTACCCAAACTGAACTGGTTTCCAAATTAGAACACATATAAGACATTGGGATGGTAGAATAGGTGCCAAAAACACTTGTTGAACTAGTATGTGTCTTACCTATTAATTTAGTTATACCATCTAATATTGTAAAACAACATTTACTTGAAACCTTTTTCCATCTAACAGTTGGAAAAATGATCATTGATGAGACACTTATTTGAGAATGAGGTCAAGATCTAACCATAGCATGTTGGACTGTAATTGAGGAGGAGCAATTGACTAAAATCACTTTGGGCACTAAGAAGAATGTGCAATAGGTGAAAGTGAATGCTTCACTTGAACTGATACGTTGTCACAAAACAATTGATTGAACTACTAAAGGAGTTCAAGGACATTTTTCCCTAGACATACAAAGACCTAAAAGGTACTCCACTAGAGATTTTTCAACACAAGATTAAACTTAACACTACAATATCACATGTTCATCAAGCGAGGTATTAGTTGAATCCTAATTATGTTACCATTGTCAAACATGACATAGACAAGTTACTTATTGATGGTTTTATTAAACCGGTTGAGGAAGCAACTTGGCTATTACCTATGGTGGTTGTGCTTAAAAAGAATGGGAAATTAAATCATTTGTGTTGATTTTAAGAAGCTCAATGCAACAACAAAGAAGGATTGTTACTTGTTGCCTTTCATTGATGAGGTCATTAACATTATAGTTGGACATGAAGTGTATACCTTTTTAGATGGATTTTGCAAGTATCACCAAATCTCAATTGCACTAGAAGATCAACACAAATCCACCTTTGTGACAGATTGGGGGGCTTTTGTGTGGGTTGTGATGCCATTTGGTGTAAAAAATGGATTGCCTACTTATCAAAAGGTAGTTACCAAAACATTCCAAAATACATTGATGTATTCATGAATAGTTTCCTTGATGACTTTAGAATAATCAATGACGTATCTATTCACCTTGAGAAGCTTAAAAAATGTCTTCTTCAAGTGTAAAGAATTTGGCATTAATTTGAAGCCATACAAGTGTGCATTCATGGTTTTTTCAAGAATTATCCTAGGTTTCATAATGTTTAAATAAGGCAAAGTTATGGATCCTAGGAAAGTTGAAGCCTTATATTGAACATGGCAGTACCTACTACTATTTAAGAAATACATATGTTCAATGGGATGGCACAATTCTACAAGTGTTTCATAAAAAAATTTGGATTAATTATGTGACCTATCACCAAGCTATTAAAAAAAAAAAAAAGTTTTTGAATGGACAAAATAGTGCCAAAATGCTTGGGAATATATTAAAAATTGGTATGTGCAAGCCCCTATTATGATTAATCCAAATTGGGAACTTGAATTTCATGCCCACACATATACATCTTAGCTAATAGTAGGAACAATACTTGTTAAGAACCCAACTAGTAAGTTTGACCAATTGGTTATATATGTATGCCTCCAAATTACTAAATTCAGTCAAGAAAAACTATACCACTATTGAAAGGGAAGCTTTAACAATGGTTTATGCCCTACACAAATTCAAACATTACTTACTAGATAACCGATTTGTATTTTATGTTGATCCCATGGCCCTTGTGTACTTAATTAACAAGCCAGTTTCTAAACATCCTAGCTTCCAATTATACAACATTCATATGTACTTTATGTGGTACAGAATATGGTATTATAGAAAATTGTTTTGCTCTATTCACATTGGAAAAATGATGAATTATTAGTCTATTTTGTATAAACTATGCTTCAGTTAGACCAATTTATTACATCCTATCTTCTAAACTATTTTGGACTTGTTCTTTCATCTATGGTTGTTCTACAAAATCTTTCTCAAACATTTATTATCCCACATGTCTAACAAATCCATCTCTCATTCATTATTAATCTATGGATATTTTGTGATGGCATGTCCTCCAACTTTACAAAAAACATAGATTTTAGAAAGAGTTTGAACCAACTTAATTGAATCATCAGAATTGTAATTTTCACATTATAGATTCCTTCTTTCTCTTCCAATTCTTTTGCTTTTGTGACTCATTTGAATTGGTAATGCCTCCTCCAAAACATTCACATGTGCATCATCATACACAAAGGTTTTTGGGTAATTTGCATCCACCCACTCTAGAATACTAGGATCATAGTTATCTTTTATGTCCTAGTCCTTTACTAGTTCATGATATTCTAGCAATGCTAACTAATACACAAATGGTGCATTTGTGCATCTATTATAATCACTCCTCCAACTATCCATAGGTTTTAAAATTGAAGAATTTCCAAGGTGTCTACCAATAGCAATTCATCCCTTGGATTTATCTTTTCCCCATGTTCTTGAATAGTAAATGGTGTTTGAAAAACATGGATACCCCCTTCTCTTGGGTACACTTTAGACCTGATCTGACGCGCTCCCAAGTCACGGGGTGAAACCCACTCGAGGGTTTCACAAAGTCAAGTTGCGGAAATTGTGACTTAACAACACGCTCCCAGCTTCCAATTCTAAAAAGGGGTAGAGGTTCGAGTTGGGAGCCCAAGGATTAGACTAGGAAGAGGGACTAGTTTGGCTCAGTTTGGCTCGTGTGAATCTGCATCCAAAAACCAACCAAAAGGGTTAGTTTAGCATTTGGGACACCTTTGGGTGTTGGGACTTGCCACGGGCACTTGGACACACAAGACTCACCACGGCCCGGACTCGGGAGTAAGCCACCACCTTACTCCCTATAGTATTCTCTGCAATTGGTCGTTGAAGCTACATCCAAATGGCACATTTTGTTGGGACTCCCGAAATTGTCCCGGCTGGACTTCCGGAACTTTGAACGGCCATAACTCCTCGCCCCAAACTCGGATCGGGACGAGTTCTAGAGCAAAGTTGTAGCTCTCGTCAAGAGCTTTCCAACGCCGTGTTGCACTCTTCAAGGCGACGTCGGGAAGAGGTCGATTCCCGACTTTTAATGGTCGGGAGTCAAACTGGCAGTTTGACTCCCGGCCCTTCTTTTGCCCATAAGTTGAGCTGTAGATATCCGAATGGCCAATGCGAGGCCATTTTCGATATCTAAGTTTCAAGACCTTTCCAATGACACCAAGAACACCCCAATGCGAGGTGTTTTGGGCCTTATTGTCGAGCTCTGAACATTCGGGAGTCCCGGAGGGCTCCAAACCTCCACTTTTTCCAAGTGTTGGGCTTCACCCACACACTTGGCCAAAGTGGGGTTGCGACATGATCCCTTTCAATGGAAATCACTTTCTATACCCAAGACGTCTTTGCAAACCCCTTATTTGGCATACTTCTCTTCTTGTTCCCATTCCCACTTAAGACACTTGATGTCTAGTAGGTTGTTCTTCTATTCACAAACTTTTGGGTTCCAAAATTATACCCATGTTTGGTGTTTCATACATTTCTTGGTCCACATCCGAATTTTTTTATGGAAGTCATGTTTTTTAACTTTTTGATCCATCTACCTCTACAAACTTCGAGTCACCATCTGATTCATATTATTCTAAAAATATTATATTTCCCATTTCTTAGTATGTTTTCCAATTTGAATCTTTACATCCTTTACCACTTAAACTTCCATCTTTTGTTTCCAAAAAAATTAGAAATCAAAATCTTCAATAAAATAATATACCTTGTTTCGAATTTTGAAATCTACAAAAAAAATGCTCTCAATAAATCCAAAATTGTTCACAATATGTGTTGTTGTTTCTTGTGTAAAAAACATTTGTCCTTGAGATGGTCGCCAAATAATAGGTGCAAATTCTATCCTATAATTTTTTTCTACATGTTTAAAATAATATAAAACTTCACTTCAATCATTCATTTCAACACTTAAAATATGTGGTTTCAGTTGTCAAAACAATTTTGGTAGACCAATTTTACATAGCTTTCTCCTTATAACTATTGTTCATTCTCTTCATGTTTTAATTCATTCATGTGAACAAAATATGTGGTTAGAATCAAGTTAGATATCCAAAAAAAAAAACCACAATAGTACAAAGTATGATCACTATTTCTTTATTAATTTCACATTTTTTTTACTTATAATTGAACATATCAACATCTGTAGTCTTAAAAGTGGAAATCATAAATGAAAACATGAAAAATTAGTGGTTTCCAATACCAATAGAATTATGAACTTCATATTGTGTCTGGATTCTAACTTCCAATAGCTCCTTAAATCTAATTCTATGTGTAAAAAAAATCAATCTCCTGAACTCCATCAAAATCCAGAATTACATCCTAAGTTTTTTTCCCTCCAAAAGTAATTCAAAATCAAATTATCAACAATCTTAATCCTATCCAGCTAATCAAATGTCTTGTTGCATCCCTCCCATTCACTAATTAATCATTGCCTTGTTGAATTGTTTTCATTCATTGGGTAACAAGGGATTTTTTGATAGATAGATTTCAATGGGACAATCAAATTGGGAAGGAACTAAAGAAAGCAACTTAACCCCTAAAACGAACCTTAGGACAGTACAAATTTACACTGAAAAGCTTTAAAGCAGCCCATATTGGGCGCATCTGTCTAACGTTTACGGTTTAGGGTTTAGAGCTTTTGTTGTTTGCATAGCTAGTTTAGAGCACCTAGGCTTCTATTTTCTGTCGTCGACAGTTAATGAACTTGAAACTCCCAAAAAAACTTTTTACTACCACATTGAACTCCTCTTGAGTGCATGCGCCTATCCTTTGTATGGTAGTCCATGGTCCAAAGACAATTTTTAAAATAACTATCTCAATTTCAAGCCTAATTATTTCATTTCTTTCATAATAACTACTTCCTTTTTTTAATTAACTTGTTTAATAACTATTTCCCACCTTTCTTTATAACTACCTCCATTTTATAACTACCTCACTATTTTTCCTTATCCACCAACATGGATATGTAAAAACAAATTGACATGTGTCTTTTCATGTCCATGAAATGTATATTAATTTTAATTTAATTTAACATTGACATAAATAATGAAAATTTATTGAAAACCATATGAAAACATAAGATTTTTTTTTTTGACTATCACTGGTAGTGCGCAACAACGCGCAACTCAAATTTAATTACCAAAATAATAATAATGATAAAATTACCTAATGGATCAAAAATGTAGGAAATTAAGATTGGAACAAAACTCTAATGTTAATTGAAGTGTACATGATCAAAACTTTATTATAATCTTGATTAAAACATTATCAAAACCTTAGTATTACCTCTTTTTAAAAGTGGTTTATATAAACATATGCATTAATATAATTATTTTAAGATAATGCACCTTTAGTGTAATGCACATGATTTTAGATTTAAAATAATTTGAAATCAATTTAGGTTTGTCGTCATTCATTCATTGTTGTGACCTTAACCTTGAGTTTGAAACCAACATTGGGGCAAACTAAGGAATCAATATGAAAGCAAACACATGATCAAGAGTGAAAGGGCAAAAGGGGTTATAAATGTAGTTGAACAAAAAGGAAAATTTTGGGAGTCAAAAGGAGCGATTTAAAAAACATTCTTCAATTAATGACCTCTTCTTTTTTCCTATCATGTCCCCATGTGGTTCCTAATGGTTCATCATTATTTATTTCAAAAATAATTATGAATTATTTGGCTCAAATATTACAATTAAACAAAATTTCTAAAAGTAACGATTTTTTTTTTTTTTGTAACACTTTTTCAACTAAAATAAATACCATACAAGGTTTAAAGAATTTGCCCCTATGACACAATGATCACAAGATGTATTTAAACAATGATGATTTTTCATTAAACTTAATTTTAAAATACCATTTTTTAATTTTAAAATGTATGGTTGGAGATGTTTCATTATTAAAATAAAATGGCATTGATGTGTTGCAAAGCTCTTGTTATCCAAAAACATAATTATAGAAATCTAACAAATGCATCCAAGGTTTGTGAAGTTTCACTTATACATTTTATAATATAATGACATGATGTGTCAAAGTTAAATTTAGTGCAAGCACATACATAGTTAGGCCCCTTAATCCATGGTCCAAAACAACAACAATATGAAGATAATAAATTAATTCAACAAATTTAAACTTCATTGGTCTTTTTTTTTGCTACATGATCCATGGAAGGTGCCAACAAAACAATGAAAAAGGATAGCATTACAATTATGAAATGCAAAGTCAAAATTTCAAGATTTGCAATAATAAATTTTTATTGAAAGCCCCCAAAAACCAAATAAACCAAATAAAATGTAAACATATGCACATCAAAGGTAGGTCCTTATGCCTTCAATGCAACACATCCCAAAAAAACATGAATTGGTAACTAAAAATAGAAACACCAAATGAGTCTTGGATCAATAATTATAATGTTAAAATATCATATGTGTAAGAAATTGAAGGCACATGTCAAAACCTCCAATGACTTACCTCTTACTAGTAGCTAAATTGGACAAGGATGTCAAAAATGATATAAGAGACCAACACAACTTTTTACAAATTGTGAAATGCAACATCCATATTGCATCATATTCATCATCCAATGAAAGAATACATCAAGTCGATGATCCTACTACTTCAAATGTGAAAGTATTCCTTCGATCAAGAAAGCCTTATTGGTGTACACAAATGATATTGATGCAAAAAAAAGTTATAACAAATATTCAAATTTGTGTGACATGTACAATTTGTAAGATTTTTCATAACTATTGATCAATAAGTTATATGAAAAGAAAAGAAATTAAACAAAACATAGAAAATGACAAAAGGTGTTGCAATATGATTATAACTTGCTTATTTGGTGTTGTGAAAGGAATAGAATCTAGTGAAATTGGAAGCAATCCAAACAACTCGTAACATGTCATCTCAATTGATTTGTGAAATGTGGCATGCGGGGATGAATGCATTTAGTTCTAAGGAATAGGAATATGAACACTAATGGGCTTGGGTGTGGTAAGTTAGTTGCACTGAGCCATGCCATTCAAGTTGTGGAACATAGGATTGAGTTATTTAAGATGGGGAAAGAATTTGTGTAGTGATTTGAAAGTTTTTGGGTATCATGTTTTTATCATGCTAAAATTGCAATACAATAATTCTATGATTATAATAGCACTTCAATGAAAAGCTTCTACTATTACATTTACAAGCATACATTTGCATTTATTTTGGGAAATTTTATAAACAAATTCATCATTCATGTGATGAAACACTACCCACTAATTCAAGACCCATTGTGGATGGATGGTGGATAGAAAGCAAAATGATTTCTAATTTTTTCGACAATGTCAACTATTTTTTTGGAACCATGGTGATTATTAACCAAACAAATATATAAAATTTGGATTTCTTAAAAATTCTTTTTACCATGTAAATATCTATATTTTCATTCACACTCAATGCACATGTGTTATATTTTTGTATTCACAAAGTTGTATAATTAATTTTCCCATTATATGTTTGTACAAATAATGTGCTCAAAATGAGGTTTAAGATTTAAGGTTATTGATTTTTTTTTGTCATTGTTTACATTTTCATTATCAAATATTTTCCAAAAGAAAAATTTTCATCAAAAAAGGTGATGTATAACTAGTATCATAATATGTAGTAAGTTAAAATTTTGATGACATCATTTGACAATCCTATACATAAGCAAAAAGCCCTAGAATGTGCACAACATTTTGGAATTCAAATTTTACTTTAAATCAAGATTAATCTCGATCCAACAATCATATGAAGAGGATTGAATAAAATCAATGTACACAACATATATAATGTGTAGTTTTTCATCGACCATAGGGCTTCATGTTTGTGGTTCATAAGACATTATTATTTTTTAAAATCTGAAAAAAAATACAATGCCCAACTATAAAAAAATAATTATTTGTTATTTTTTTTCTTTAAGTACATAAATTATTTTGCCTTTATTGCTCAAAAAAATGAAAAAAAACACATAATTTTTAATGAATTTTCAACAAATTTTTAAAAACTTCTAGAGTGGCCCTATATTCAATTGATGTATATCAATATCATTGACCACAAAAAGTTCCACCAAAAAATTCCACTCACAACTTTAGTTTTGAAGTATGCATGCAATTTTTCATATTCCATGACAAGTATTATTTTGTCACAAATATACTTCATATGTTGAATTTCACTAATGTTTGTTGAAGTTTTTTAAAAATTTATTATCTTAAGTCTAAATATAATCCAATATATTTCAAACAACAAAAATAATCCAAGATGTGATGTCTATACTTACACAAAAAACCAAATGCAGAAATGCAATATTTGTGACTATAATTTTTGGGGGGTCTAGTGTGCTTTTACCCAATAACCAATTTAAAAAATGATATACCATTCAATTTTTTTTATCACAAAAGAGAATACATCTTGGTATTACATTGATTTGGGATTTATTTGGAAATATCTTAATTAATGATGTATGTTTTGATATGAAATCGTTAAAGTATGTGTTTATTTCAATTGAATAATTTTATTTTAATTCAATGATAGTGAGTTTGAAAGTATAATTAACATGGTTACTTAATTTAGCAATATTATAAGTATTTTCCCAAATGCAATTGGTTATCAAATAATGCAAATGCACATTAAACATCGTTTGCATTTATTGCAATAGTCATGTTTCACCAATTTTATGGTCATAATGTATTAGGCCAAAATATGGGAAATATTTATATGGAATACTTATCCATCAATATTTTCACTATTTAACTTCATCAAAATGATGAATGTTGTATCCAAGAAAAGAAATTCCTTAACATTCACATAGTGGTTTAAAGACATGCAATCCATTCATGCACTTTTTTATTTCTAGCACAAATTCAATGACAAGTTTTTCCAAAGTTAGTATAGGATGAAAGCATGAATAGGGGGATTGCTTGGACTATCACACTTGTAATTATTTTGGATTACATAGAAATGTAACATTTTAAGCCATATTCAAAATTAACATTGTCAATTTTTCAATTATTCATGTTGTCATAGACTTTAGTAGAATCATCATAAACATTTGGATGAATTCTAAGAAGATTATGGACTCATAATGGACTTTTGAAATGACAACACTACATCTGTCACATAGAGAAAATGAAAAATGTGGACTCAAAAAAATGTCAAAGTAGTGTCAAAATAAAAATTAATTAATAGAGCACTAGCACATGAAAAATTTATTAGTGAAGTGCATTGAAACTTTCCTAATATATATTTTTAATGTTTTAAAATTTTAATTGATGTGATTATTATAAATTTTATCATTGAAAGTCCATTTCACATTAATTTTTTCAATCTTTTGCATGGATTTTTTTATCAATCACATGTTTAGGGATATTCATAGGTTGGTTTATTAATATTTATGATTGAAATCATAGGGGATAATTATAGGGTTTATGGTTTAATAATCGTTAAAACTATTTAAAAAATCACTAGTGTTAGATTATGGACTTTGAAATGCCACTTTTGAAACACCTAACCATGCTTTCGCCCTATAGGGAAGATTTTGGATAATCCTTTGTATGTTCATTTGCTTTGACAATTTCAGATGAAAAATGGAAGGCCATATCAAGGATTATGAAGGTTGTTTAAGTGGTTTTACTTTTCTTTTCTGCATTAGAACAATCCAAAAGGAAATTCTTATTGTTCTGATTTGATCATTTTCAAAGAATGGTGACATTTGCCGTTGCATTTTCTTTGAGTTCATATAGTTTGATGAAAATTCTAACTTTTTTCATTTGAGATCTTACTTTACAATTGTTGGAGGATGTTGAAAGGTGAGAGTTTTTGAATGGTTGCATTGATCCACGTCTTTTTTGTGTCATTCTTTTTCCGCTTATGCTTCCTTTTATGCAAACCTTATTTTGTTTCCCTTTGACACAATAAAGCAAACACGAAAACAATGAATGAACTTTTGTATAGATTTTTAAATAAACATAGGGTTTGGAAGCTTCAAAACCTACAAATCACTTCAATTGCATTTGGAGTTTTTCAATGGCAAGTAAGGTTTTTTAATCATGGCTGAAATTGTGAAGAGATAACTTGTAAAATGTGCAATCATTTTTTGTTCTAGGCAAGTTGTGATGTCAAACAGACCTAATAGGGCAATGCACATTTATATGTATTATGTTTTTTTCTATAGCTTACATGGAAACAAGAAGGGTATTTTATGTGGATCTTTAGGAAAGTTTCAACTTTAGGTATGGTCATTGATGTCATGCAACAATTACCATTGACAATTTCTACCCATAGAATGGAACTCTTGATTTTGAATAAACACACCAATTTCTAGTTGAAGGATTTGCAACCATATTGATTTGTAACAAAATAAAACCTTATGCTAGCACTAAAATTAAGATAAAAATATTTTGGTGTTTATCATCATGATTAAGGCCATGATTTTTGTTTGTTGTTATTATTAAATACAATATTATTAGAAAACAACCATGTTTATCAATTTGGACGTCCTTTTCTTTGTGTTGGGTTGTCAATTTGGACCCTTTAAACTTTGCACATTTTGTAAGTTGTTTGCTTGGTGTTTTGATGTTTCAAATGCCACCATTGTAATCATTTTTGACAAAGGGGTAAGTAAGCAAGTGGGTCATAAGAACATGTTTGATGAATTTATATGAAAGCATCCCAAGTTTCCTCAAACAACACTTGCACCTTGTTCATTTATGTTTTCCAATTTTAATTAATTTTTAAAAAATCATTGTAGATCTTAGTAAGCACAACCAATTTTATTATCACATGATTTTTGTTCTTCCTACTTGTTACGAATGACAAAGAATGTCATCATGATTTTTTTATTTTTATACACATGTAACATTAGACTACTATCACATATTATAAAAAATTACAGGACATTGTGACTAAATATGGAATCTAGTGTTTAAGAAAAGAAATTGTTTAGAGTTTCAATATCAAGTTGATAGTCTAATGAAATGGGGCATTCAAAATATGTTTCATGTTTCCTTGGTAGAAAACACAAACTTGGATAAATGGTTATATGTTGCTATTGGAAGAAATGAAAGGCATTTAAATTTGAAAAATTTTCTTCACCCCATAAAAGACAACATTGTTAATCATTGTGATAATATTTTTCCAAAAGTTAAAGAAGTAAAGGAAGATGAAAATTGAAAAAGGCCAAAACCAAGATACACAAATTGGTTCATGAATAAGATTAAATTGGATGGCGGATGGTAGTTGATGCTTTATAGAATATCAATCAAAGTTTTTCTACTACCACTTATTGGTGTCATAATGTCATAACTAAAGAAGGATAAGTCCCTTCAATGAGATTCTTAACCATGTAAATATCAAGTTATTGAATTAATCATCCACATAAGAACTTGTGTGTACAAAGGAGGTTGAAGCTAGTGAAAACATGAAAGGTTTTGAGAAAAAGAGGGGTGGTAAAAAAGAAAAGGGACTTTGAAAAAAAATAAAAATTGAGGTGAAAGGTTGGGAAAAGGAGGTTTGAAAAAACTTTTGAAGGTTTCAAACTTCCACAAAAACCTTCATATCTTTCTATCAAAAAAAAAATGTATTTGAGAATGCACGATAGGGGGATATTTGGGGAGGCTTGGCTTTATTGAATGTGCTAGGTTGGAATTATTGGTTCTCATGCAACTCAAGAGCTTGGCCTAGGTTTTAAAACAATGTGGAGAAAGATGATTAGTAACATGGAATAGTGCAAAGCAAAAGTCACAATCCCAAAGCCTTCTTCAAAAGGCCTTTCACATCTTGGCAAGTGAAAGAAAAATGATTTGAAATCTATGTATTTGAATTTGAACTATCTCAATCCTCTTTGAGTTGTCCACCTTCCCTCAAGCTACATCACTTGACTTAAACCTCTCCCAAGCCCTAACACCATTTGCCTTCCCTCTTTCAAACTTCCTCACTTTTGACATACCCCTTAGACCTTAAACAAACCCCTCTCTTCTTCACATCGTTTAACCTTCCTCCTTTGTTGCTTCAACTTTGACAAACCCTGAATTTCCTTCAATCAAGTTCTCTTAGCTTGCTTAGATTTTTTCTCTTATTGTTTCACCTCTCAAATTCCTCTCTTACCCATCTCAAATCAATTAAACACTTTGTTTTATTGCCTCATTTTTCAAACCCTTTTTTTTTTTCAATCAAACCCTTTCTTTTTATATTTCCTATTTCACCCATCTCAAATCAATTAAACAATTTGTTTTATTGCCTCAACTTTCAAACCTTTTTTTCTTCAATCAAACCCTTTCATTATATATTTCACTTTCATTGTCATTATTGTTATTTCCTCTTGTCAAAATTTTCACCCCTCCCTTATGTTATCTCACTTTCGATAACTATAACAAATTTTACATAGACCTTAACATGCTTTAGAAATACCTTAATACACCCTAGACAAACCCTAATAAACCTTATACACACCTTAATACTAAATAGACCTTAAACAAACTCCACACCTTAACAAACCTTCATCAAACCCTAAAAAACCTTAGACAATTTGTTATACTCTAACAATTATTATACACACCTCAACATAAAAAAAACTATCATTTGTAACTAAAAAAGTAGTGTGCAACTATTTTTTAATTATTAAAAAAATAGTAAACAACATTTTTTAGTTGCAAAAATTAGTTGTAAAAAACAATTTTTCACAAACACATCATTACATGTTAACAAACCTTAATAAACACAATGGTACTAGTTGGTCACAATGTCAATTTCGGGTAATACAATAAAAGCAAAAAAAAAAACCTAGGTGATGCCTATTGTGATTAGAAGCCTATTTATGTTTCCTACAAAGAAGCGTACTTAGACTTTCCATTTTAAGAGGAAACATTCAAGGACCGATTGCAAGAGACATTCAAGGAGGTGAAAATAGGATGTCCGATGAAAAACACTTTGAAAAGGCAACTTTGTTGTTTGATCAAATTTTAACAACATTAAAATCACCAACCAAAAATGTTTAAAGAGACGACAATCCCTTCTAAATGGTATAAAAATGACACATGCTATTTCAATAGAACAAACATGTGCTAGTTCATGTAGGGATTAGTACTCCAAACTTTGTATGAACTTCAAACCCTAATGTAGCAACTAAGAAACCAAAATAATTCATGCCAAAGGCTAAAATGTTGCACATTCAATGCATGAGTATTGCATCCATGGCCAAACAATTTCTATCAAATAATGGCACTAGAGATGTTTTTATTAATCTTGATATTACCCAAAATATATATAACAAAGTTAAAATTGCAAATCTCAAGCAAGCTAGAGATATGATTGCAATCTTTGAAAAGGAGTTCAAAATGGAAGTAAATCTAATCCTTGGTATCTAGCTAAAGTTTTTGAAATTCTTCAAAGTCCTATAGGTCTATGAAAATAAAAGTTTCCGAAATAAAATGAAAATTTCCAGAATTAAAATGGAAGTTTCCATAAATCAAGTAAAATTTCGAAATTTATTTTTTAAAAAATTTTTGTTTCCAAATTTTGAAAAATAAATTCTAGAAGTAAAATTGAAATTTCTAGAAATAACATTTTTTTTCCCCCCCCAAAAAAAAGAAATTTCCAAACATGAAACAAAAAAAATTCAAAGTTGAAATAAATGTTTCAAAAATTTTATAAACAAAGACCTAAATAAATCCCAAATCTCTCCAAATGCTGTAAAAGCTCACACCCTACACCCTCCATCCCATCCAAAATGATTCTAGACCTAAATAAACTAGGTAGGTAGGTTGGGGGCTTAGGTAACAAGGTAAGTAGCCTAGGTAGCCAAGGTGTAGTTGCAATTTAAAAAAAAAAAGTCTTTGTGTTCATCCATTCATTTGAATTTGGGTTCTATTTGGTGGACTTTAAGGATACATGTAAAGTCAAGGTGAAATGAGAAAGTTAACAAGAAATCAAACACAAGACAAAGTGTGACTTTAAGGATGTCTTTATTGATTTATATATTGCAAGGAAAATTGCTTGATCTTGGAGCCTTCTTGCAAGTCTCCATTTCTTTAATCCATTCCTCATTCATCTATTTAATTTCCTCATAGTTCTATAATAAAAATTGTGCATTAAACTTCATTTGATTTCCTCTTTATGTTTTCTCCAATTTGTTTCATTCCTCCACTCAAATAGCTACCAAGATCAATATCAAGACTAGAACTCAATCTTGTACTTGATGAATTGTGCTCCCTTTTCTTTGAAGTAATCCACATATTCCTAAAGAGAGAAATCATCTCTCTTGTCACTTTCTTTATATCACTCTTCTTTGTCTTGCTAATTGTGTGCAAAGTCACATTTGAAATTGAAATCAAAATTAGTTTTTCTACCATCATACTTTTATGTTATTTTCATTGAATGAAATCAATGCATTTTTTCTAAACCCTTGAAACAATTTGATACAATTGTAAGTATTTTAAAATTTTAAAATTCTACATCTTTTAGATTTTGAACTTGTCTCGGAGTAAGTTTCTTTATTTTGGTCAAATGACCCAAACATCAACAAATTTTTCAAGCACGACTATGAAAAATTACAACTAGCTAGATAAAATCCATTGTGTTTTTTGCATTACATTTTGCTCTTTTAAAATACAAAACCATTTGATACGTATAATATCAAGATTTGCCAAAAGGAAGGTGTTTTATGCATTTTCCAAAACAAAATTAACCGTCATGTAAAAAAGCATGGGTACAAATTTATTAGATCAATGCGTGCAATGCCTTTTCCCAAAGGCAAGGTTCCAAGTTGAGCAAATCCCCTTCCCCCAATTTGGAAGGTTGCCGCATATAATGTGTGCAACAAGGACATCACCCTTTCTCAAAAAAAATTGATAACCTTGTGGGAAGTAGCCTCAACTCATATTGGAATACCAACAACTTGTAGTAAACCTATAGTAGTGACCATGATCAATGCAAGTTTTCACCCAATTGGGATTTGCGTAGAGTCATTTGGTTATATTCCAATTTTGCCCATGATTTCATGCAATCAATCTCCTTGAACTCCTTCCATTTCTGAACAACTTTCAAGTTGTTCACATTTGTTCAAAGTGATTGTCATTGTTGGTAACATCACTTGGCAATTTTGCAATTGCTTCTACAATTTGGGCATGATGACATTCGGGCATAATGTTTGACACACACAAAAGTATCATTGAAATGGATGAAGGCACCTAATTTGGACATAAGAAGCTTACACATGACACTTCAAAATAAAATGTGTGTATTGGGAATACATAATGATATAGAATCATATGTATGCACAAAACTCCCGCAAAATACCATACTTCATATTAATTTTTGAAAAGAATACAATGGAGGACATAATAGCTCAAGAAAACTAACCAAAGAAAAATGTACTAGTTACATTTTACAGCTTCTAAACCAATTAATAGTGAAAATATAATACTATAAACCAAGTTTTTTTTAAGCATAAAAAAAGTACCATCCTCGACAAGCACGGTTTATAAAAAAGCTAATTCTTTTGAAGAGTACACACCAAACATTGCAAGACTTTTAGTGTACCACACTTTTTAGGAGCTTGTAAACTTTCTTGTTGTTAATTCTATTTTCAATTCAAATGGAACAAGAGGTTTGTTTTCACATGAGCAAAAACAATGCTACAGATATGGATAAAAAGGAAATCTTAAGTGAAAACATATTATCGAATGTGAAAAAAGAGAACTAGGAGACCCATATTCTATAAAACCAGAAGTAAAACAACTACACTACAACATTTTTAGAGTACCACAATTAGGAGCTTGTAAAATGGATCGTCACTAATTCCATTTTGAAAATTCAGATGAAACACAAATGATTGGTTTTTTTTTCTATCAAAGAAATGCTAAAAAACTGGATAAAAAAGAAATGTTAAGTGACAACATTATCAAAAAATGTGAAATACAGAAAGGAAACTAGGAGACCCAAGGTTTTCAAACGAGCCAAAATTTGCTGAAGACATGAATCAAAAAAGACAATACTAAGCAACAACATATTAAAGTATGTGGAAAGAGAAAGAAAACTAAGACCAATACCCTAAAAACCAGAGAAATTTCCCAAAACTAAGGAGACCCATATCCTAAAAACCAGAGAAATATCAAAAAACTAATGAGACCCCTATCCTAAAAACCAGAGAAATTTCAGAAAACTAAGGAGACCCATATCCTAAACACTGGAAAATTTTCAAAAAGCTGAGGACCACATTGAACAAGAGTGACAGTAGTAGTCACACCTGTATATTCGGCAAATGCTTTGAACAGCAACAGGTGTGGTAGCGGTGTAACCGTCCCTACCATAAACCACCTCCAAGAGATTGCACACCCATTGCTGACAAACAACCCAAGTATACAACCCACAAATCATCATCAAATTATAATGTCTTGCAAATGTAAAATATGTACAAATCCAAGGAATGGTTGAGCTGCTGCTGCTGCCTGTTGTAAGAGAAAGGCATGGAGGAGATTATTTCCAAGTGAAGTCTTTGCATCATCCCAAAAAGTCAAAATAAGTGCCACCAGTCCTGCCTTAATACCCAAATCTAGTTACACATCTAAAACAGACAACAGATTTGTAGATCTGTCCGTATTTAATGCAGCTCAACACTTTCAGAAGCAACAAATGATCCATCCAGATGACAGAACCAAACTATCAGCAACAAATGATCCATCCAGATGATGATGGAAGGTCCAAACTATGAGCACGAGTTTCATGAGAGCATAATTTAGAATTGCACCATGAAATGATCGGGAAAGGAGGGAGGGAATCCATGAAAGAAAAAAGAGTGTAACCCATAAAAGACTTATATACTTTTTGTTGTAGCCTTTGTCTCTTGCTAGATCCTGGCCCAATTGGGAGAAAGAGACATTTAGAATTGAGATTGGGAGACTTTATGTAGGTACAACCGATAGATGGATCTCTTATGGTGGCAGCATTGAGGGAAAAAAGAGTAGGTTGACAGAGTAAGTAAGAAAGAAACAGTGCATTTGGACAGAATTTTGCATTGTGGGTTTTTGCACAAACCTATGATACAAAAGAGATGATGGGTGTTGGGAAACTTGCTGTCTTTAGCACACTATAGAACAAGAGAAAAATAGCAGTGGCTAGCTCGCTACAAGGATTTTTGAGCCAGTTTTGCAGAAGTTGGGAAAAAGGGGGTCCAATATCCTACGCTTCACATTTCTTTTATACCGAAGAATGACATGAAAAACCTTCAATCAGCATGTCCATGATGAGGCAGCAAGAAGGGGTCTGCCTTGCCAACCAAGAAGCAAACAACCATTATCCCTGGCAACTTGAAAACCACCACGTCGGGGGGATCTTTCACTCAAGAGTTTGTCAGCCTGGAAATGGGAAGCGTCACTCAGGGGGCGACTTTGAAATCCAGCTGTGCACATGCGGATTCGCCACTGCTCCAATCGTTCATGCCTCTCCACTCTTGAAGCACCCTCAGCTGCTACTATGTTCAAGATCTCAGGGGCGAGCAAGTAGCTCTCAATACTTGCATTCACCAAAGAAGAATCAGAACCTGGTTCGAGTGAGCTTGTGAGAGAGTCAAATAGGAATAGGTAGTATTGGAAAGCCTCAGAGAACCGCTCCTGGAAGTTGGAACCATTATGGTTGGCTTCTTGCTCCACAACTGTTATTACTTTTGGTTTTGCATCCCGCACTGTTTTCAGGACAGCACTCAGTCCATTTGAGAACGTGTCGTCCAACAAACGGTGAAGACTGAACACAAAGTTCACAGCAATTGCCTCTTGGTCTCTGAGGTTGAGCATCGAGAGCTCCAAGAGTTGTTGGCATGAGGTAACGACAGCTTGAAACTCAAGCGAGATATTTAGTGACTGTGCAAAGGCAGACAGGTTTGCTCCAGTTGCATTCATTTCATCAGAGTTTGGCCCCACAGCAGTCAAGCGAACTCTCGGAGTCAATTTCCCAGCAGCTTGCATACTTGCTATGTCTTGGAGGAATGAAGCCCATTGGGCACCCGCACCCAATCGAAAATCAATAACATGAACCGAATTTTCTCCCTCCATTGCCTCCATGATCGCCTGGTTTGCAGTGAAGTGGGCGAATTTAGGGACAGGAGAAACCTCACAAAAGTGAACATATGCATTGATCTTGTGGTACTCCTCAAGTGGGGGAAGAATTCGATCTGGCAACAATTTTTCAGTGAAATTTTCAGCTCCCATCATGTGGGTGAGCAGGGCTTGCTGGAAGTAATATGCTACCCGGTGAAACGGTTTACCCCTGGCTGGGGAGATGTGCTGATTGAGCCGCGCCAATATCGCTTTAGCCACCTCTGTATTCCCTACTTCTGCAGCTTCCGCTGCCCTGAGTAGGTAAGTTACCATATTGAGACCCCCTTCAGGAATCACTCCACCTTCTTGCTGCTGCTGCTGCCCTGTGTCAGGGGGGTTCACCAACCCTTCTTTCTTTTCCTCACCTTTGAAGCTAGACTCAAGCTTTGGGCTGCTGAATGTGAACCCCCCCTGGACTGGTGGTGCTGGAGAAAGAGAAGTTGTGTGAACTGTCTGCATTCTTGACATGTCAAGTTTCCAGTCCCCAGGAGTGTTTTGATGAAGAGCATGAGGCTGGTGGTGGTGGTGGTGGTGTTGGTGGTCAGAGATGAAGTGTCGTGAAGGACTGCGGCGGCCTGGCTGCCAAGATTTCTGCCGCTGCAACAGATAATCCCGGTTCACTCCCATCCCCTGGAGTTGCTTCATTTGCTGATCCATTGATGATAGTGAAGGCAGGGAAGTGAATGATCTTTGCAAGTTCCGATGTGGTGGGGTAGTAGTAGAAGTAATGTCTCGCGAGTCTTGGTAAAAACAACTACTTCCCTGACCAAGAGGTGGTGGTGGGTGGTGCTGGTGGTGGTTTAAGCGAAATGCTTGATTCGATGATGGAGATGTTTGGCCCCCATGAATGGGATGAGGAGGAGGAACGTCCTTCATCCCCATGCTAGCTTGAAGTGCTACAAAGCTGTTGTTCTCTTGGGGAGTTTGCAAAGCCTGGAATCCATTGGAGTTGGAGAGAAGGGTTTGGCGGAAAAAATCACCTGGCACCGAAGAAGAAGAATCAGGAGAATCTGAGTATGATGCTGCTGCTGCTGCCATGGAGCTGCTGGATGTAGGAGCTGCTGGAAAAGGATAACCACCACTCGGCCCATTCATGCTCCTCATGTCGATGCTCACCCCAGCAACTGAGACTTCAGAGTTGGGGCGATGATGATGATGATGATGTTGTTCACCACCAGAATTGAGGGTGATGTTTCGCATGTGAGAGGGAAGAGAGAGAGCGCGAGGCAGAGAAGTAGGAAAAGAAGGGGTTAAGAAGGCACTGGTGGGTTCAGTAGATGTGGGGATGACACCAACCACACAAGAAGGAGCTGAAGAAGGTGAGATGCCAGAGAAAGAAGCATCCCCACCACCACTTCCATGTGGGTGAGAGATCTCACTTTGTGCGGACTGCTGCTGCTGCTCATGGTTTGAACTCCAAGAATCCTGCTCTATCATCACAGCATCCATGTCCTTCATTCTCAGAACTCCTCCACCACTTTGCTGGAGAGCAGCTTGCAAACCTTGTTGATGTGACTGCTGTGACTCTCCCATCAGGTATCTCATGAGAGTCTGATCAGGTGGAGGAGCAGGCAACATCAACATGATGCTGTCAAGCTCGTCAAAATTGCCATACCCACCGCCTCCAGCAGCCTTGAATGTTCCAAACTCAGCCACGGCAGCGGCAGCAGCAGCAGCAGCAGAGGTAGGAGCAGGAGGTGCTGCCCAACTATCCCACCAATCTTCTGCAGATCGCTGAGGATTGACCCCACCACCACCACCCTTGTCTACCGTCTCAGAACCACTTCCACCATTCTGACTAGAGTTGCTTCCGTTGTTGATCAAAGCACTGCTCTCAGTTAAGCCACACCCACTTTGAGCTTCATGAGCTGCTGCTTCTGTGGCCGCCTGTTGAGCTTGGGCTCCTGCTCTTCCAGTATGGAAAGATGGGTGGTATAGACCCGCAGACTCGTAGACTGCTGCAGCAGGAGAAGAAGATCTCTCTACCTTCACATTATTACTACTACTAGGGAAGGGCAGCTGCTGCAACAGCCCGTGAGTAGCAGCTGTAATATCATGATCAGAAGAAGACCCTTTCGCTGCAAGACCACCCATATCGCCATTCCTCGCTAAGTAATGCATGTTTGGAAGCACAGAAGCCGCTGCACAAGAGCCTCCCATGTTATTCCCACTACCGCTACCACCACCGTAAGTCCTTTTCAAGTCTCTTGCCATCGACAGAGCAAGTAGATCAGGCTCATCAGTCGCCTGCCCTGCCTGCCTAGGTCCTGCTGCTGGAATCCTCCTGCTGCAGATGCGGCACTTGATAATCTCTACCCATCTTCTTCTTCTTTTCCTCGACTCTAGTCCAAAACAAATGTCCTACTGCAAGCTCCCACAAGCAGCTTTTGCTTTCCCTCAAGCTTCTCCCGTAGGTACTCATGGTTCCAGCTCCTTTGTTGTCATCACTGGAACCCCCCCTCCTCCCCCACCCATTCCACGCTTTCTTCTCCGCGACGATGATCCTCTTACTCCCACAATTACTCTAAATCCTCGTACACTATTTCCGCTGCTTTTGCTTTTGCTACTGTTGCTGTTCTTCCTCCTTGTTGTTGTTGTGTCAAATATGATCCTGCTCCTCCTCACACCCGTCCTCCCCAGCAGCATCTCTCCTCTCTCCTCTCCTCACTAAACAGATTACCAACATTCTTCCTCTCTACACTTCCTCATCTTTCTCAGAACTCCCAAGTTCTCCTCTCTTCCACCACCACCATCTCCGTTTCCTCCCCTCCGCTCCTCCTCCTCCTCTCCTTCTCCTCAACTCGCAAAAGTTGCCACCAAAAAGCCAAAAAGAAAAAAAAACACACACACACACACGCACACACCAAAGAGATCACAAGAAATTAAATTTTTTCCTAGATACAATATAACTAGAGAGTGATTTGGATCGATCGAGAGCGCGAGGAGACGCAGATCGGGCGAGAGAAAGACACAACGCGACAGCGCGAAGAAGAGAGAGAGGGAGGGAGAGAGCGCGCGCGCGAGCGAGAGCGAGCGAGCGAGCGAACGGGCAAAGACAGGAGGAGAAAGCAGACAAAAGACCCAGTGGGCAATGGCGGGACCCGTTGGTCCCTAACCCCCAGGCTGCTCTCCAGTGTTCCGGGACCCCTTTACCCACCGTCCGATGGTCTGCCACCCGCCCTGCGATCCCTGACATCGTCGTACCCGGTGAGTAATTACCGCCCGACGCTGACACCAGCCTAGCTATAAGCCCATTCCCTACCTACCTACCTACCTACCTCTAGCCCTATGAAGTATAGTACCTACTCATTCCTAGGTATATATCATAATCTATAGGTACCTATACCTACGAAGTGAGTTAGCTAGACCGTAGGTAGGTACCTACATAGTGATCCTCTCCATAGGTACTGATCATGATAAATTATGATGAGGCCTTTTGGGATCTGAATTTCGACATCTGGAATCCAGGTCTTGAAACCCAACACAAAAAAGTAACAGGATTTTCTTTGACCATTTCTTTAATGAATTTAAAGTTTTGAGAAAAAGAAAAAAAAGGGGAGTCTTATTTTCTCCCCCATTTTGTTGCTAAATTTCTTTGCTTTTTTAGGGTTTTGGCTTTAATCTTTTTTGTTTTCTTTTTTGGGGGTGTGTCTCTACTGATTTTTTTAATAAAAATTCTACCTGTAAAGAAATTTATTTTTTAATGGACTTTTCAAAATCATTTTTAATCCTTGATTTTTATTTTTATTCACTTTTTCTTCCTTTTGAAAATTATTATCTATGATGGATAAATGGCTCTCCGTTACTCAACAACCATTTGGGTGTATTAGTAGTGATCTTTCTTCAATGCATTTTTTTCCCCCTATCTTGCATAGCATGCTTCTTCATGGTTATGTTCTCTTTTTAAATACTCGAAATTAAAAATTAAGAATAAATGAAACCTTGCACCGGCTCATCAATGATGTCCGAGGAGGAATTTGTTTGCAAAATATGTTATTAATTCTTTTTTTAAGTTAATGAAGTTTGTGAAGCAAACCAAACACTAACACATGCATCCGAGAAGACACATACATACGATCAAATATGTTATGTTAGGGAAAAGAACCCAAAACATGCAATGAAGCCCAAGAATGTGATGATACACACATGCTTGCATTTTGTTGAGGCTTTGCTATTACCGAGGAGTTGTTGAAAATGTGACTTTTCTATGTACACTAGGTATATAGAACACTTTGTAGTGGTGGTTCGCACGACAAATCATGAGTTGTGTAACTTATAGTAAGATACTAGCCGCACGTTTTGCCATGAAAGCCAACCCAACCAACGACAAAAAATAAATAAAAAATTGGTATGGTGTGGACCACTTGAAATTAAATATATATTTTCATAAAATTTAAGGAATATTTTTTATTTTGAAATTTTTCATAATAATTGATATATATATATATACATATATATATATAAGTTTGCCAACTTTTGTTGAGAGGCCAATTCACACACACCAGGCCTAAACTACAAGTTTTTGGTTTGTAAGTAAAATCCTCTTGGATGCCCCTTTCATACATTAGACTACACCACTCGATTCATGTCTTTGGGCCCCCAAAGAGGAGTCAAAAGAAGGAGGTCGGTTTAATCTTCATGCCTAGTAGGGTTCCATGCCATAGGTGTTACTTTTGTTATAGTCAACTTGCCTAGCAAAACCAAGGGCAAAAGAAAGTGAGAGTAGGCTAGAAGGATAGAGAGTCAAATTGCCCCCTTTGCAAACGATTAACCCAACCCAAAAACTTGTCATCCATCCATATAAAGTAGTACAAAGTGAGTTGAAACCCAACCCAAAAACTTGTCATCCATCCATATAAGGTGGTACAAAGTGAGTTGAAACCCAACCCAAAAACTTGTCATCCATCCGTATAAAGTAGTACAAAGTGAGTTGAAACCCAACCCAAAAACTTGTCATCCATCCATATAAGGTGGTACAATGTGAGTTGAAACCCAACCCCAAAACTTGTCATCCATCCATATAAGGTGGTGCAAAGTGAGGTTCAACTTGAGGCAATAGACACAATAGTCAAACTAGTTGGGGGCCCCGGGTAGTCCCGTAAATGGGGGGAAGTAGGATACTCTTGTCTTCGGAAGAATGGTTGCATCTAGGGGAGTCTCGTTCCCCTTGAGGCAACAACAACAAGAGGAAGAATGGGCAACCACGTTTTGCTTTGCTTTGCTTGTTTGGCCTCCTCCCCCAAGAAGTGGAAAAATGGTCCACCTCTCAATAAAGAGGAAGTGCTAACCCTAATCATGGCTCGAATGGAAGTTGAAGAGACATTCAATTACGATTGGTCGGCTACTTCATTTGCCATTTTTTTGGGTTTTTAAAAATGCCTCCATTTTTGGCATATTTTTGGAAAAATATCATTTTTTTATCTCACTTGCTCCACAATCTCAAATTAATCATAGATATTTCACTTTATACAAAAAAGGAATATATCAATTTGGCATGCTAGTGGAAATCTTCTAATTCTACTAAAGTTCACATCTCTAATTCTTAATTTTTATTTGCAAATTAAACCATTAAATCCAAATGTACGAGAGGATATATCATTTGGCATCTCATATTTTCGACATTGCATGTTAAATTCAATATAATTGTGAAAACATTTGCCTTCTTCAGATGTCTTGAAAAAACTTTCATAGCAATTTTCAATTTTTCATGAATTACTCCAAATTCTACATTTTCCCTAGATTCACATATTTGTAGCTCCCAAAAATAATATTAAGAATAATAACAATAATAATAATAATAACAATAATAATTAAGATTAGGAATTGGGGACTTGGATCCACCTAAACGTCAACTGCTACAAGCACCTAAATTTCACTACATACTACCCTACTACCTACACCTACTACCTAGAGTCTTAGCTCTAGGTACCTAGTACTGTACTGTATTTCTGGTCAGGTGTCAGACCCCACTGAATAGCAAAACACAGAGGCCTAAGAATAGATAGGTAGGTAGATACACATTGAGGTACCTAGAACCTAGCTACCTACACATGGCTAGATCTTATCATGCAATATGGAAAACTAGGGTACCTACATATACATACATATATATGTATGTATGTATGTATGTATACGAAGGGTCCTGTAATGTGTACAGTATTTTTTGATGGTATTTTCTATAGTATTTTTGTATAGGAAAGTAGGGTTTCAGATGTTGAAAAGAATTTTTTTTAAAGAAAAAGAGGGCTTTGGGGGTTGGGTGTGCGGGGGCTCTTTTAGTATTGAAAAGAGCTACCGCCACACTTGCAAAGTCGAACACCATTGAACCCACCCAAACCTTTGTAGTAGTGTCAGAGAATGTAATGTGATGAAGAAGATGTTGTGGTTTTGGGGTGGAAATGTGAAATCTTGTACTTCCAACACTTGCTAAGGTTACTAGGTATATACTGTTTAGTGTTGTTTCAGTTTCTTCTTCTTCCTTTGTTGTTGTTGTGGTCGTCATATGGTCTCTTGGGATCAAGTTTGCAAAGGTTTACGTCATTAGAATAAACTAATTATAAATTAGTTGCAAGACATTTAGCCCAACACGTGCAATGCAATAGTTGTTTTTGACTTGGGAAATGGCCAATTTTGTTCTCCCTTTTTCTCTCTTTGTTTTTCAATTAGGG